>Ga0209420_1001080_pt1 | contig 13310 bp, 15 predicted proteins | sample BlaSpr_A8_OM1_O1_FD_187972 | JGI IMG/M metagenome (GOLD analysis project Ga0209420, IMG submission 187972) | Forest soil microbial communities from Thunder Bay, Ontario, Canada - Black Spruce, Ontario site 2_A8_OM1_O1 (SPAdes) (version 2) | ecosystem: Environmental > Terrestrial > Soil > Boreal... | reverse complement strand
AAGGCCTGCCACACCGCCATTAGCTCCGGTGATCCACTACGGATCACCGGAGCTAATTTGCGCCTGGCCCCCAATCAAACCTTGACTACAAGATGCGTTTAGCCGTTTACTGAAAACCACATTGCCCTTTCAATTCCGGATACCTACGAGGAGACACCGTGCCAGCAGAATCGGAAGATGTACTCGAACAGCTCAAGCATGCACTCGTTCACGGAACGCACCGCCATATCACGCCGCTCCAGCTACTGCGCCTGTCAATCCTCGAACAGCTCCTGAGGAACGACGCACGGGGCTTCGGTCACGGCTCGGCAACACGCATTCTGTACAACCGCATCGAGCCGGACAGATCACCAAACGAGTGCCATCTACGCACCATTGCTGAAGTCCTCGAAGTAATGGAGCGGGCCGATCTGGTCAGTTTGGATCACTCGGGCACCGTGATCCGGGCAGCCGCTCTGACCGGCAAGGGCAAGGACACGCTCCGAACGCTTCTTGAGCTCAAACGCGACGACCACCCAGCCTTCCTGGAGGCCGTAGCCAGGCTCTAGCCAAAGCTCCTCCTCCGCCGGTGTTAACCCGGGCAACGGAGGGGGAGCTGAACATTTGTAAGAATTCCCGCTGAAAATCAATACCAGACACCAAAACCTGCACGTCTCAAAGCACCCAAGCCGCACAGACACAACCCCGCAAATATGGTAAGATCAAGTCAACTGAGAACGCCAAAATATAGTGCGTCAGCGAGCAGCCGGATCGAGCACCCGACCCAACCTCGCCTCATTCCAGCCTCAAAATAATGCTCCCGGCGGAATACCCGCGGGGCCGGATTGGAGGCAACCATGGCGCGCGAATATAAACGAACCAAACTCAACTTTCCGGGGATGTCCGAGTCACGTTACCAGGCTCTGCGCGAACAATTTGCACAGACCATCCAGGTGCAAAAGAGCTCAAAAAAGCTGGCATACCGGCGGGCTGCGGACCATATTTTGCCAAAATGGGATTCGATTGCGTAACCATGAAAGCCGTCGCATACACGCACTATGGACCGCCGGAAGTCCTGCACCTGGTAGAGATGGAAAAGCCCACCCCAAAAGATGACGACATCTTAATAAAAGTTCATGCCGCCACGGTTACATCAGGAGACCTGCGGGTGCGAGCGCTCAACGTTCCAAAAGGCTTTGGGCTTATGGCCAAGTTAATGTATGGTCCATCCAGGCCGAGACAGCCGATACTGGGCACGGAGCTTTCCGGACACGTTGAATCAGCCGGCGCGAACGTGAAGCAATTCAAGCCGGGCGATCAGGTCTTTGCGTTTAGCGGAACCAAAATGGGTTGCTATGTGGAGTACAAAACAATGTCCGCAAACGGCCTGGTGGCTATAAAGCCGGCCGGCCTGAGCTTCGAAGAAGCTGCAGCCCTCTCCTTTGGCGGAACAACTGCCTTACATTTCCTAAAACGAGGCAAGATCGAAAAAGACGAGCAGGTACTCATCAACGGTGCCTCGGGAGGTGTCGGAACGGCGGCGGTACAGCTCGCCAGGTATTTCGGCGCCCAAGTCACCACTGTCACCAGTACGAAGAATCTGGAGCTCATGAAGTTGCTCGGCGCCGACCACGTCATCGATTACACCTCAACGGACTTTACAAAGAACGGTGCCACCTACGACATTATTGTTGACACCGCCGGCACGGCTTCTTTTGCCCGGGTCAAAGGTTCGCTGAAAGAAGGAGCCCGTCTCTTAAAAGTCCTGGGCGGTCTGCCGGACATGCTCCAGGCGCCACTCGTGCAGCTCGCCACAAGCAAGAAAGTCATCGTTGCTCCGGTAACTGCGCGCCCGGAGGATTTGCGCCTTCTCGCCAGTCTCGCGGAGGCTGGTCAATTCCGGCCTGTCATCGACAGGAACTATGCGCTGGAGCAAATCGTGGAAGCCCACAGCTACGCCGACACAGGGCATAAGAAAGGGAATGTGGTAATAACCGTCAGTTAGCCGGAAATTATGAGCTTTAGTAAAGGCAAAATAAAAGCACAGGAATATTGGTAGACCCAAATACAAAAAAATTTACACCCAATTCTAGCCGAGACCGAGCGTTGGCATGAGATTCTTGAAAGTAAATTCGCGAACCTCAAGCTATAATTTAGATCAGTAATCAGGTAACCCGTGAAACTCGTTCTCTGCTCCGAAGGCTTCTATACACAGAACACCGTGCAAGCTTGTGTTGAACTCTGCGGAAAACCTCAGGATGAGATTTCCATTGCTATCATCAATGAGGGTTATGCCGTCGAAGAGGGTGACAAATATTGGGTACTAGACAATTTAAACGACGTCGCGAGGAACTTTAAAGGCGGAATTGATATCGTCAACCTTCTCGCACTTCCGTTGCCGAAAGTCGAGGAAAATATAGCGAAGCGTGATGTCATTTTTGTCGTCGGTGGCAACACCGATTATTTGATGCACGTTTTTGATAAGACAGGCTTCTCGAAACTGCTCCCAAAACTACTGGAATCGAAAGTTTATGTGGGGAGCAGCGCCGGATCAATGGTGGTCGGTCGACGTGTTTCAACCGAAGCTAATACAGAAATTTACGGTGAACCCGGCGACTGGGGTGTGGACGATTACCTCGGACTCGTTAACCTGGCTATCAAGCCCCATCTTAATTCATCCAAGTTTCCCAAGAACCGGCCAGAGATATTGGAAAAAGTATGCGGGGGAGTAGATTTTCCGGTTTATGGCTTACAAGATGATAGCGCCCTCGTAATTGACGGAAGTGGACAGAAGTTTATTGGGAGTCCACCCGCAGCTATCGAAAAACCGTAAAATCTAACAAACTAAAAAGCCTGCAAAAGACTCTTTTTAAAGCATAAGTACAATGGTAGTCCCAAGGGGAATCGAACCCCTGTTTCCGCCGTGAGAGGGCGGCGTCCTGGACCGCTAGACGATGGGACCACAAGTGAGTGAAATGCGGAGATTGCTTGCATATCGTAGCATTTCCGAGCGAACGGTCACATACAACGTATGGAACCATAGCGACCGGCCAACTATAGCAAGAACCCGCCCACTTGTCCATTGACTCGTACGAGTAAACATTCTACAATAGTAATAACACCAGAGCTCGCAGACCGGGCCCAAGCGTCATATCATTAAGTCAAACCAACCACAACCGTAAAACCGGGGATATTTTATCATGGTGCAAATTTTCTACCGCCACATCCGCTCCGAAAAACTCAAGAGCCTCAGCGCACCCAAGGTTGGCAGCTGGATCAATGCCACCGCGCCGAACAATACCGAGCTGCTTGAGCTCGCTGAAACCTACGGGCTCGATCACGGCCTACTCCAGGACGGCATCGACCAGCACGAGTCACCCCGGGTCGAGAACGAAGACGGCGCCACTTACATCTACACCCGCTTCTGCTACGCCGAAAACGGCCGCATCCTCACCGCGCCGCTACTCATTGTGTACGCCCGGCAACACGTAATTACAGTTTCGCCCGCAGCCTTTGCCGGCCTCGAACGCCTCCGATCCGGCCGCACAGCGCTCATTACCACCCAGAAAACCAAGCTGGTGCTGCGCATTCTCGACGAAGTGCGGGCGAGCTATGCCAGCCAGCTCAACGCTATTTCTAAAACCATTTTCCAGATCCGCGCCGGGCTCAAGAAAGAGGAGATCTCAAACCAGGACTTCGTAACCTTTATCGATATCGAAGAGACGCTCGGCGACTTCCTGAGCGGCCTTGTACCCACCGGCGCCACTCTGCGTAATCTGGTAGCCGGCCGCTACTTCCGCCTCTACGAGGAAGATGAAGACCTCATTGAGGATCTCACGCTCGGCATCTCCGAGCTCATCGATCTCACCAAATCACGGCTCGCCACCATCGTGAACATCCGCGAAGCCTACTCCACCATCATGGCCAACAATCTCAACCGTATCTTCAAGCTCCTCACCTCGATCACGATTCTCATGACCATCCCCACGATCATCACGAGCATCTACTCGATGAACGTTGTGACACCGTTTATGCACACCCGGTTCGCATTCTGGATCATCTCCGGGTTCATCCTGGCGCTGGTCGGCGTGGCGGCCTGGCTGTTTAAGCGTAACAAGTGGTTCTAATGCTCAACGGCCCGGCTTGCCGCGTTCGGCCGCAAAGCGCATAATCAAGCTCAAGCATAATCAGTGGAGAGGTGGGTCAGTCTGACATCATGTCTGAACAGCGCCGGCGCAGCCTGAACATCTTGTCCCTTGCCCAGGCGACAACGGGCGGTCTTACCGCCGTGATAATTTTTGCGCTCTACAGTTTGCGCCCGAGTTCGCTTGGCGACATGAACGTTTCGCTCACGGCCGCGCTGCTCGGCACCGCCGCCATCGTCTACTTCCTGACCATCCACCAGGTAATAGCGCGCCGCTGGCCGTCCGTCTCGGCACTGGCGCTCACGCTCATTTCGGCCGCCAATATCGTGCTCGTTATTATTGCCACCGGTGGCTTAAATTCGCCGTACTACTCACTGTGGCTGCTCGCGATTGTGGTGGCCGGTTTGTTTGGGACCGCCGAAGTGGTGATCGTGCTCGGATTTACGCTCGTCTACTACGCCGTGGAACTGGTGGCCGGAGGCGCTCACGACCCATACCTGCGCGACCATCTCGTGCAGCTGGCCATCACGCTGGCGGCCGGCGGCCTGGCCCAATGGGTGCATCTGCGCGGACGTATCAGTTCGTCGCCCAGTCCGCTTTCGGCCGGCCAACTCAAACCCGATGCCATTGTGGCCAACATTGGTGAAGGCGTGATGGTGATCGATTCCGACCGCAAGATTCAGCTTTTCAACCCGGCCGCGCAAACCGTTACCGGCTGGGACGAGCCCAGCGCCCTCAATATCGATTGCGACCTCGTGCTCCAACTCCGTACCACCGACGACAAGCCGCTCAACGAGCTTACCGATCCCTTCACCGAGGCCTGGCGCAAACAAACCACCATCGTGCGCGACAATCTGGTAATGAACTCGCGCGGCGGCCGCAAAACCCAACTCAGCCTGTCGGTTTCGCCACTCTACGGCCCCGAAGGCAAGCCCACGGGCGCCATCGTGCTGTTCCGCGACATCAGCCGCGAAAAAGAGGTGGAGCGCCAAAAAGAAGAATTTATTTCAACCGCCAGCCACGAGATGCGCACGCCCGTGGCCGCCATTGAGGGCTACATTTCACTGGCCATGAACTCAAATGTGGCCACCATCGACGACCGCGCCAAGGCCTACCTCGAAAAAGCCCACGCCACCATCACACATCTCGGCGACCTCTTCCGCGACCTGCTCAGCATTACCAAAGCCGAAGACGGACAATTGAGTGCCAAGATCGAGGCGGTGAATCTCGGGGCCTTACTCCAGAGCGCCGTCGACGACATGCAGTTTACGGCTGCCCGGAAAAAACTCACGCTCGTTTACCAGATCGGCGACCAGGGCGGCAAAGCTATTGCGCCACTCTATTTTGTAGCCGTCAACCCGGAACGCCTGCGTGAAGTCGTAATGAACCTGATTGATAACGCCGTAAAATTCACGCCCGAAGGCGGCATTAAAGTCGTGCTCGAGGGCGACAACAAGGAAGTTACCGTGGGGGTGTCCGACTCCGGCGTCGGCATCGCCAGAGAAGATATCCCGCATCTGTTCCAGAAATTCTACCGCATCGACAGCTCAGCCACCCGCACCATCGGTGGCACCGGCCTGGGGCTGTATCTCTGCCGCCGGGTCATTGAAATCTTTAACGGCCGCATCTGGGTGGAATCAACGCCCGGGCAGGGGAGCACGTTCAAATTCACGCTGCCACGCTTGAGCCAGGACGAAGCCGAACGCATGCAAGCCGCCACCGCTGCCGCCAGCGCTCAAGCCGCCCGGGCCGGCAATGACACCGGCGCCGAAGGCGAAACACCGCCCACACCGGCCTCACCGCCCGCTCCCGCTCCGCCCCCGGCCAACACCCCCACAGCTCCCCCGGACGTATGATTGCGCTTCTTCCTCTTGCCAAGCATAAGGCAATTAAGATACCATAAGGATACCAATGGCGAAGATTCTGCTAGTTGAAGATGATGTTAATCTCCGCGAAATTTATTCGGCCCGGTTTGCGGCCGAATCGTACGAAGTAATTACGGCTTCGGACGGCGAGGAGGCGCTGGCCACAGCCGTGCGCGAACGCCCTGACTTGATCGTGCTCGACGTTATGATGCCCAAAATCTCCGGCTTTGATGTGCTCGACATCTTGCGCTCCACCCCTGAGACCAAAGATACCAAAGTAATCATGATGACCGCTCTCAGCCAGGATGCCGACCGCAAACGCGGCGAATCGCTCGGAGCCAACAAGTACCTGATTAAATCCCAGGTCACGCTCGAAGATGTGGTAAATTCGGTAAAAGAGCAGCTTGGCGGAGGATCTGCAGCCGCTGGAACGCCCATTCCGCCGCCGTCAACGCCGGTCCCGCCAACGCCTCCGCCGGCACCCCCAACTGCCGGGTAGTCCGCCGCATGCGGATTAACCAGTTCGTAGCCGGCGCCGGCGGTTTGTCGCGCCGGAACGCCGACGCCGCCATCAGCGCCGGACGTGTCACCGTAGCCGGGCGCACCGCTACGCTCGGCGAAACCGTGGCCGCCGATGCCGGCGATATCAGCCTCGACGGCCGGTTACTCAAGGCTCCTGCCACCAGCATTTGCATTATGCTCAACAAACCCGCCGGTTACATCTCCAGCCGGACGCGGCAGGGCAAAACGCCTACGGTGTACGAGCTGCTTCCGACCGGATTGCAGAATTTGCGCCTGGCAGGCCGCCTCGATCGCGACTCCAGCGGCCTGCTCCTGCTCGCGGACGACGGCGATTTCCTGTATCGCTACAGCCATCCTTCGGCCGGCAAGCGTAAAGTCTACGAGATCACCCTCTCGCGCCCGTTTGCGCCGGCCGGCCGCGACCATCTCGCCCGGGGTGTTGAACTCAGCGACGGTCCCAGCCACGTCACGCTCGAGCACGCCGACGGCCGCCACCTCACCGTCAGCCTTGCCACCGGCCGCAATCGCCAACTTCGCCGCACCTTTGGCGCCCTCGGCTACACCATTGAGCGCCTCCACCGCACCGCCATCGGGCCTTACCAGCTCGGCGCCCTCCCCGAAGGCGTCTGGCGGGAGATCGCGTCACAATGATAAAAATCCTAGCACTCATTATAATCCTCGGTTTCAGGCTCACCGGCTTCTGGCCTCAACTGCCGGCCGGTCTCCAGGCCGCCTTAAACCAGACCGGCGCAAGTGCAACTACAAATTCGGGCGCCGCATCGGCCCCTGTTCCGCCCCTGCCCGTCCAGACCGGCCATCAACCACTCACGCTCAACGCTGCCAGCGCCGTCGCCGTTGACACCGCCACGGACACCACGCTGTTCACCCAAAACGCCGACGCCAAGCGGCCGATCGCCAGCCTCACCAAGCTCGTTACCGCACTCGTTATTCTGTCCCGCCACACGCTCAACCAACCGGTTACCGTCCCGCAGCTTCCGGTCTACGATCCGGCCGACGAAACCATTGGCCTGCACGCCGGCGAAGTCTACACGGAAGAGGGCTTGCTGTCCGCCATGCTCGTTGGCTCGGAAGACGATGCCGCCGACGCTCTGGCGCTGGCCGATTCCGGTACGCAAGGCAAATTCGCCGCCCTCATGAATGCCAAAATGACCGAATGGGGCATTACGGACACGCATTTTTCCAATCCCAGCGGGCTTACCGACACCGGCAACTACGCCACCGCCGGCGCCCTCGTAAAAATTGCTCAACTCGCACTGGCTAATTCCTTCATCCGGCAAGTCGTGGCCGAGTCACAAACCACGGTTACGAGCAACGCCGGCCGGGTACTTACCATCCCAACCACAGACGAACTCTTGGCTTCGGGTCAATTTTATGGTATAAAAACCGGATACACCGCCGCCGCCGGTGAGTGTTTCATCGGTCTCACCCGCATTAACGGCCACGAGGTCATCACGGTTGTGCTCGGAGCCAATGACCGCTTCGGCGCCACCACCACCCTCACTAACTGGATTGGACAAAACTGGCAATGGCTCTAACCAACATCCCGCTCGTCGCTATCGTAGGCCGGCCCAACGTCGGCAAATCGAGCCTGTTTAACCGGCTCACCGGTCGGCGCCAGGCCATCACCCACGACACCGCCGGCACCACCCGCGACGCCAATTACGGCGGCGTGGATTGGAGCGGCCGCTATTTCACGCTCGTGGACACCGCGGGCTTGAGCCGGGCTGCCGACGACATCGATCTGCAGGTGCAGGATCAAATCAAGGCCATAGCCGCCACGGCCGGCGTTATTGTGGTCGTGGTCGATGCTGCCACCATCGTCACCACTGAGGATCAGGCTGCCGCCCGCTTAGCACTCGCCACCGGCAAACCGGTCATCCTGGCGCTCGGCAAAATTGATACCGCCGGCGCTTCCGCCGAGCTCGAATCCTGGCGCCGGCTCGGCATCGAGCCCATGATCAGCGTCTCCGCCATTCACAGCCGGGGTACCGGCGACCTCCTCGATGCCATTGTGGAGCAATTACCACCCACCACTGCGCCCGGCGCCGAGCGCCCGCTCAAACTCGCCCTCATCGGCCGGCCCAACGTCGGCAAATCGAGTTTGCTCAACGGTCTCGTGGGCAAGCAAACGGCCGTCGTTTCCGCCACGCCCGGAACCACCCGCGACATCTCGGCGCAAGCGGTAAAATACCATGGCCGCAGCATCGAGCTCATCGACACCGCCGGCCTGCGCCGCCGCGGCCGCATTGCACCCGGCATTGAAAAATTCAGCTCCCTGCGCACGCTGGCCGCCATTCAGGAGGCCGACATCTGCGCGCTCGTTCTGGATGCAACCGCCGGACCAGTCGCCACCGATCTCAATCTCGCCGGCCTTATCCTTGAAGCCGGCCGTGGCCTCATGCTCGTTATGAACAAATGGGACGCCGTGGAGAAAGATTCTCACACTCAGGACCAGCTCACCGCCGTTTTGCGCAAACAGTTCCAGTTCGCCTGGTGGGCGCCGCTCGTGTACACCTCGGCCACGCAGGGACTCCACGTCGCCAAACTCCTCGAGCTCGCCGCCACCATCGATGAACGCCGCCACACTCAGATCACCACCGGCCCGCTCAACCGCCTGCTCGAGCGCCTCACCGCGGCCCACCCGCCGGCCGGCGCCAAAGGCAAGCAGCCCAAAATCAATTACGTCACCCAAACCGGCATCGAGCCGCCCACGTTCACGTTTTTTTGCACCTATGCGGATCTCATTCACTTCACCTATCGCCGTTATCTCGAAAACCATCTGCGCGAGGAAGCCGATTTCACCGGCACGCCCATCAAACTCGAATTCAAAGCCAAACACGTGGATCGCCGCCGGAAAGGGGAGTCGTGAAACTCATCGTTGGGCTTGGCAATCCGGGTACGCAATATGCCGGCACGCGCCACAATTTCGGGTTTATGATCGTAGACCAACTGGCGGCCGCGCTTGGCGCCGGCTGGCGACCCGAGACCAAATTCGAGGCTCTGGTGGCCGCCGCCCAAACTGAGCAACTCGTCCTCGCAAAACCTCAAACCTTCATGAATAATTCGGGCTCGGCCGTGCAAAAACTCATGCAATTCTACAAAATTGACCCGACCGGCGTCTGGGTGATCGCCGACGACCTCGACACCTCCTTTGGCCGGCTGAAAGTGCGCCTCGGCGGCAGCGCCGGCGGCCACCAGGGCCTGCACTCCATCATCGAGCACATCGGGCCAAATTTCATTCGTGCCCGCGCCGGCATCAGCCTGAATAACCGTGCGCTCGAGCCCAGCGAATCCTACGTACTGCGAAACTTCGAGCCGGCCGAACGCGAGCAATTGCCCGTGCTAATCAAGCGCGCCGCTAATGCCATCCTGCGCCAGCTCGCCCAACCCGAACCCGCAGAATCAACCTTCGACCTGCTCTCCTCATAGTTGCAAACATATAGATTATATTGTAAGATATACAATTGCCCAGGCTCTGAATCGAAAGAAAGGGTGAAACGCCATGGAGCTTCCCGATAAAGACCGGGCGGTAGCTTGGCTGGTTGGCACCGTTCGGTCCGACCAATGGTACGAGTGGCCGCTGCCGGGTGAGCTTGCCCGGGCATTTGTGGAAGTCGGCGACTACCAGCCGCATCCACGGGTCGTCGACGGCATACCGTATGACAACTACGACGTCCGGCTCGCGCACATCGTTGTGATTTGGCCCGGTGATCGCGTCACCGAGCCGTACACCGACGATCCATCGGACCCGCCACAGCCACAGACCTTCCGGCCCGGCGTGCCCACAAACAAACAGGCACACCGCGTTTCGGCGCAGGAGTTCTTCCAGCTGTTCGGAAATCAGCAGCCGACCGCCCCGCCGCCCGGCTATGTCTGAGTAACCACGAGACGCCGTAGCGTCTCAAGGGCCTCGTCGCGCAATCGCGCGGCGGGGCCCTTCAGTTTTCGCAAATCGCCAACCACTATAAAGACCCGAGTCGCGCGAGTGGGTGGTCACTTGCGTTTCTCGGGTCTTTATAACACCCTTCAATGCCGCACCTCAGGTGTTTTGTGCAATGCGCTATATATAAAGGCATCGGGTATTGAAGGGACTCATCCGCCTGCGGATGAATACCTGAAGGAGGGTGCATTCAGGTATTACCTCAGGCGAATAAGTGGTATATTTGTGTGGTTCTTACCTTTGTAAAAAGGTATGATCAGAATGTTAACACAGTTTATGAGGATTGTCAATACTTTTTATGCAGATCTCTAAAATTTCTCTCAAAAATGCTCAATTTCCAGATAAATTGCGCGAAATAAACGATCCTCCAAAAAGCATAAATGTTCTAGGAACTTTGCCTGAAGGCGTCTACGTGGGCATCGTTGGCACGCGCGCGCCCACGGCTTACGGCGAAAAGGTAACGTACCAGCTCGCCAGCGGGCTGGCCGCCGCCGGAGCCGTAATCGTAAGCGGCCTGGCCATCGGACTCGACGGCATCGCGCATCGGGCGGCACTCGAAGCCGGCGGTAAGGCCGTGGCCGTGCTGGCCCACGGGCTCGATCAAATTTACCCGGTGCGTCACCGCGGTCTCGCCCGCGACATCCTGGCGGGCGGCGGCGCCCTGGTGAGCGAATACGACGAGGGCGAACTGCCCCTCCCGTTCCACTTTGTAGAACGCAACCGCATCATCGCGGGGCTCTCCACCGCGCTTATTGTTACCGAAGCCGCAGCCAAATCCGGCACACTCATTACGGCCCGCGACGCCAAAGAATCCGGCCGCACCGTAATGGCGGTACCTGGTAACATCACTTCAGCCTATTCCGCCGGACCCAATAATCTCATCCGCATCGGCGCCGTGCCCATTACCTCAGTGGCCGACGCCATTGTGGAGCTCGGCTTCCATGCCCGCGAAGCCGTGCCGGTGCCGGCCGCCAGCAAAGACGAGGCCGAATTACTCAAACTGCTCGGAGACGGCGCCGCCACGTCCGATCAGCTGATCGGCCAAAGTGGCCTCAGTCCGGCCGAATTCGCCAACATCATCAGCCTCATGGAGATCACCGGCAAAGTCCGCAACCTCGGCGCCGGGAATTGGGTCGCACGTTAACTTAGCTCTAAATCAGACAAACCTGCGTTACAATTATCATGACTCGCCGAGTCTACCGAAAGGAGGGCCCTATGAGGCCCAGAACTGAGCGGCTTGAGTTTGTGATTGCAACGGCGCTCCTCGCGCTACACGGTCAGGGACAAACGTCCCCAACAGTGTCAGGGCTGGCACAGAAAATTGACCAGAAGCCGACCAACCTCTATCGTGCGCTACAAAGACTGATCGAGCTGCATGTAATCACGTCGCACCAGACAAGCGGCATAACATCGCCACGCACAGTAATCAGCCTTACGCCTGATGGTATCCGGCGCACAAACTGGAGCAAGCATCTCGGAGCGCGAGCCCTTATCGGTGTGCCCAACGAGGACGTATTGGTTCTCACCGTTCTCTACAATGCCGAAGCCGCACTCACAGAAGAGGAGCTGCCCCAGCCGCCCGCTCAAGATCGTCTCACTATCAATACGGTCGTCACGAGACTGCAACGAGAGGGCTTTATCGCCGACGCCCGCGATCTCTACGCGCCGGGCAGCTCACAACAGTCACAATGGTTCATCACCGAACGGGGACGACTACTGCTTGCCTGTTTTGGAGGAGGCACACTGGCAACCACAGCGGAGTAACACAGGCCTGCCCGTGAAGGCGCCGCAACCGCGGAATCTTCACGGGCTTCCCGTTATACAATCAGACGGTACCAAACATTTGCCAAACATGCTATAGTCCGGTCAAAAGCGAGGGACATCGGTGGAGGATATCGAGATCGAAATTAAAGTTCGCATCGAGAATGCTGAGAACCTTGAATCATTTCTGGAAAAAGAAGGGGAATTTACCGGCGAAAAACATCAGGTGGACGAATATTTTACCCCGGCGCACCGCGACTTCACCGCCCCGCGGCCGGCTGCCGAGTGGCTCCGTATCCGCACCTCCACGCACGGCTCGGTGGCATACAAGCTTTGGCATTATGACGATCAGGGCCGCAGCCAATACTGCGACGAGTACGAAACCGAGGTGGCCGATCCACAGAGTTTGCGCAAAATTTTCATGGCCCTCAATATCAAGCCGCTCATTACCGTGGACAAAAGCCGCCGCGCCTGGCGCTACCAGGACTACGAGATCGCGCTTGATAACGTGGTGAACCTCGGTGACTTCGTTGAAATCGAATACAAGGGCAACAGCCCCAAAGCCGATCCCGGGACCATCACAGGTGAAATGATCGCATTTCTCAAGGCCCACAATCCCGGCCGCATCGAGCGCGATTACGTTGGCTACCCGTTCCGGCTCCTGTACCCGGACGAGGTTACGTCAGAAATAATCAATTAGTAATCAGCAGCCAACAAAACCCCGCGGCCGTTTTGCAGCTTTGGGGTCTTGTTGTACGCAGGCACGGCCGCTTTACAGCAAACCGAGCTTGCGGGCGCAAGCGGGCCAGGGAGCCCAGCCGCGAGCGGCTTCGGTCGCTTTAGCCTTGGCATCCTGAACGACCGGGGGAGCCAAATCAGGCCGCACGTAGCCGTCGTAGTCGGCCCAGGTGGCAAGCGTAAACTGATAGGCGCCGTAGTAACCATTACCCGAGTTGCGGGTATAGTCGCCACCAGCCTCACAGTACCGCAACTGCGCCCAGACATCGCTGCCGGCCACAATCACGGGCGCCACCCGCACCACCGCCCGGCGAGCCGCCGCAGCCGCTTTGGCTTTCG
>Ga0209420_1001079_pt1 | contig 13311 bp, 9 predicted proteins | sample BlaSpr_A8_OM1_O1_FD_187972 | JGI IMG/M metagenome (GOLD analysis project Ga0209420, IMG submission 187972) | Forest soil microbial communities from Thunder Bay, Ontario, Canada - Black Spruce, Ontario site 2_A8_OM1_O1 (SPAdes) (version 2) | ecosystem: Environmental > Terrestrial > Soil > Boreal... | reverse complement strand
CGAATATCACTGGTAATAACGAACGATCCATTCCGCTACGCAGTTTGGTTTGTCGGAGCCTTCGGTACCGATCGTCATGGAATAGGTGGCCTCAAGGAATTCGTCGCCTTGCCCAAACGCCACCAGGACCACACGTGCGCGAATACGAGAACCGACTTTCACGGGAGCGGGGAAGCGGACACGATTCAAGCCATAATTCACTGTGAGCCGCACGCCTTCCGCAATTTCGAGCACGTCTTTTAGAAAATAGCTGACCAAAGACAAGGTCAGAAACCCGTGAGCGATCGTGGTGCGGTACGGAGATTCGGCGCTCGCTCGATCACCATCGAGATGGATCCACTGGCGGTCCTCGGTGGCCGCTGCGAACTGGGCAATTCTCTCCTGCGAAATCTGCAGCCAATCCGACAGGCCAATCTCGCGGCCGACGAACTGTCCAAGGGCTTGGGGGTTCTCGATAACCAGTGGCGCCATCTGTTGGCCTCGGCGGATTTGACAGGCTGCCAGCGGTCCCGCCTCAAGGCGACGCCGTGGCGGCTTTCTTGCTTTTGGATAATTCCCATTTCGCGATGGATTCCACATGAACCTCGTCCGGCCCATCGGCCAGCCGCAGAGTGCGAGCCATGGCCCAGGCGCTGGCTAAAAAGGTGTCCTGAGAAACTCCCGCCCCACCGTGCGCCTGAATCGCCCGATCGATTACGCGCAACGCGACGTTAGGCGCTACGACCTTGATCATCGCAATCTCACAACGGGCCGATTTATTCCCGACGGTATCCATCATGTATGCCGCTTTCAAGGTCAGGAGTCGTGCTTGTTCGATCTCCATGCGCGACGCCGCGATTTCGTCGCGAATGGTGCCTTGTTCGGCAAGCGGCTTGCCGAAGGCCACGCGCGCTTGCACGCGGCTGCACATGGTTTCCAGCGCGCGCTCCGCGACGCCGATACAGCGCATGCAGTGATGAATTCGTCCGGGTCCCAGGCGACCTTGGGCAATTTCAAAACCGCGCCCCTCACCGAGCAAAATATTCGCAGCGGGAACGCGTACATCTTCAAAATGAATTTCGGCGTGACCGTGCGGGGCGTGATCGTAGCCGAATACCGTGAGCATGCGCACGATTTTGACGCCTGGAGTATCCAGAGGAACCAGAATCATCGATTGCTGTTTGTGCGTTGCCGCCGCGACGTCGGTTTTACCCATGAGAATCGCGACCTTGCAACGTGGATCTCCGGCCCCGGATGACCACCATTTCTTTCCATCAATTACGTACATATCGCCTCGGCGCACAATTCGTGTTGCGATGTTCGTGGCGTCCGAGGATGCTACGTCCGGTTCCGTCATCGCAAAGCACGAGCGAATTTCGCCGGTGAGCAGCGGCTTCAGCCATTTTTCCTTTTGCTCGTCGGTGCCGTAGCGCGCCAATACCTCCATGTTGCCGGTATCTGGCGCCGAGCAATTAAACACTTCCGGCGCCATGTGACTGCGCCCCATGATTTCGCACAGCGGCGCATATTCGAGGTTCGTGAGTCCGCTGCCGTCTTCATTCCAGAACAGATTCCACAGACCGTCCGCACGCGCCCTCGATTTCAACTCTTCCACAATGTGTGCCGGCTTCCAACGCTGGTTATCGATTTCCTGCTGGAAGCGTTCTTCATTGGGATAGATGTGGGCGTCCATAAATCGCTGCAACCGCTCACGAAATTCCCGGGTCTTCACGCTCAGCTCAAAATTCATAGGGATAACCTGTTTCGCGGCGGGGACGAGCGGCCGGAGTCGGGAAAGTATCCCCTTCCTGCGCGGGTGGGAAAATCGTAGTGGAAGCTGTACGTGTGGTTGGATGCGTCATCCTTGTTTTCCTCAGTTGAAATGGTGTGGCTCGCCCGGCGATCGCTCCAGCAATGTTCGAGTGCTTGCAACTTAGGTTTAGTCGCTATAATGTTAGCGTTACTATCATAATGTCGGCCGCACTCCAAGCGGCGCTCCATTCAGGAGGTAAGATAGCATGCGCCGCGCAAAAGCTGCCTCAAGACGGACGCCGGCATCCGCATCGGCAAGCGTCACCGATTCCGGGGCCGCAAAAGTGAAACGCGGCGGTGCGCCGGCCCCCGGTTTTGAAGAAAAGACCGGCCTTCGCGAACGCAAGAAAGCGCGCCTTCGCCAGCAGATCGTCGAAACAGCGCTGCATCTTTTTCGACAGCGCGGATACGAGAACACTCGCATCGACGACATCGTGCAGACTCTGGAAATCAGCCAGCCCACGTTTTTCCGTTATTTTCCCAGTAAAGATGCGGTTCTGCGCGAAGTTGGACGCCGCGCTTTTGCACGCCAGGCGGAGAGCCTGAAATCCGAGCTTTCCGTCAAAGCCACGACGGAGCAACGCTTACGCAGATTCTACGAAACCCTGGGAAATGTTACCGAGGTAGGGCGACCGCTTTGGCAGGCCGTCATTCTGGCTGGCGCGATGGACCCGGTACGTTCGCCAGAATTGCGAGGAGCGGAAGCGGCAACGGTCAAGCTGCTCCGTGAAATCATCGCGGAGGGCCAAAAGAACGGCGAGATCACGTTTGATTTTCCAGTGGTCCATTTGGCGGAATTTATGGAAGGGCTTTTCAATACCGTCGTTCGGCAGTGGGCCGTCGATCTCACCGGGCCTCACAAACTTACCGAGCGAGTGCGAAATGCGGTCGAATTTTTTCTGCGCGGCGCGAAGCCGTAAGGAACGCAGGTTTTCCCTTGCCCGGGCGTCGCGGAACTTTGCCAGGCAGGAGTGATCCCTCCAGGATTTGCCGAGGTAGATGCGATGAAAGCCGCAGTTCTGCGCGAATTCAAAGCGCCACTCACCATCGAAGAGGTCGCCCGGCCGACACCCGACGCACACGAGGTATTGATTGCGGTGGAAGCGTGCGGTGTTTGCCACTCGGATTTACACGTGGCCGATGGCGATTGGCCGCAGATCGTTCCGATTACGAAGAGACCTCTCGTCCTCGGGCATGAAATCGCAGGTCGCGTTGTGGAAAAAGGCGCTTCGGTCAATTCGTTGCAAGTCGGCGACCGCGTGGGTGTGCCCTGGGTGCACTGGACTTGCGGGGAATGTGATTTCTGTCGCGAAGGAAACGAGAATCTCTGCATCAAGCAAAAGATTACCGGCGTCACGGTGGATGGCGGATATGCGGAATTTGTTAAAGCGCCCGCGAGTCATGCCCTGAGACTTCCGGATGAGCTTTCCTGCATCGACGCCGCGCCGCTTTTTTGCGCTGGCGTCACCGTGTATCGCGCTTTGAAGCACGCCAAGATACAGCCAGGGCAGCGTTTAGGGATATTCGGGATAGGCGGACTGGGTCACTTGGCGGTGCAAATCGGGTTGGGGTTGGGAGCCATTGTTACGGCCGTCGATGTGTCCGAGGAAAAACTGGAGCACGCCAGAAGTCTGGGGGCGAGCGCAACGTGGAACGTCGCGGCTTCAAATGTTGTCAAGGAGTTGCGGCGCATGGGCGGAGTCCACGCCGCGCTGGTTACCTCCGCGGCCAAAGCGGCTTACGACACGGCATTTCCGTGTGTCAGGCCTTCCGGGATGCTTGTTGTGGTGGGCTTGCCGTCCGAGCCTATCTGCTTTCCACCCATCCAGATGGCGGCACTCGAGGTCCGCATCCATGCTTCCTCGGTCGGGACGCGGCAAGATATGCGCGAACTGCTGGCTATGGCTGCTGCCGGAAAGGTCCGCTGTCAGGTGGCAGCGCGACCTTTGCCAGATGCCAACGGAGTGTTGGCTGAGTTGCGCGCAGGGAAGATTTCCGGTCGCGTCGTATTAACCCCGCCATAGGAACTCGGGCTTGTGGATTGGGGGTCCGCCAGACGGGAAGATTCCGACCCCGGATTCCTAGCCGCTTTGTTCCATTGCCGCCCGCCGGGAATCAAGAAAACCGATCGCAAGCATCAGTTTCTGTATTGACATTAGTTTCTATAATGTGATATTGGCTATCACAATTAGAGCTTTGTCGGGGTTGCGGGGCACTGTGATTTTGAAGTGCAGCGGGTACCTCTGCGACGTGATCAACTCTGACGTGCGGCGGGTGTGTTTTCTTTCGTCGACTGCGAGACAAGAAATCCCATCTCCAATTTGGTGCAAATCTTCAAAACTCGGCGCGGGCAATCCTGGCGAAGCGGGCCGGGCGCCCTCCGGCCGCATGGGGAAAACCGAGGAGGATCTATGAGGTTGATTTGGCTTGCGAGCGTGCTTTTTTTGATTTTGATGAGTCCGTCGGCGAAGGGCCAGGGAGTGGGCGCTTCGGGTCAAATCAAAGGTACCGTTTATGATCCCGCAGGCCGGGTAATACCGAATGTGACCGTGGAAGCGCTCGACACCCAGAAGGGGACGCGATACACCGTAGTTTCGGATTCGGGCGGCCAATTCCAATTTCCTAGCCTGCCTCCGTCGACGTACGACCTGACTTCGCGAAACGCCGGATTACAGACGCAAGTCCAGAAGGGTTTGTTGCTTCAGGTAGGCGACATCGCAACGGTGGATTTCCACCTGGCCTTGGCCGGGACGACCACCCAAGTCGAGGTTTCCGCGGAATCGGTGCCGGTCGAAACCACGCGGGGCAGTCAGGCCGATACCGTCTCGCAAAAATATATCCAGGACTTGCCCATTAGCCGAAGGGATTATTTGACGTTCACATTGCTGTTGCCGGGCGTGAGCAACTCCAACACGATCGCGGACAATGCGGATTTCCGAGTCAAGCAGACGCCGCAAAGCGGTTTATCGTTCTACGGCAGCAACGGCCGCGGCAACAGCGTCACGGTCGACGGGGGTGAGTTCAACGATGATGCCGGCGGCGTGCGGCTGAATCTGAATCAGGATGCGGTCCAGGAATTTCAGGTCAATCGGAGCAACTACACCGCTGAACTCGGCGGAGCCAGCGGAGCGTCGATCAATATCGTTTCGAAATCCGGAACAAACGAAGTGCACGGTTCGCTTTATGGATTTTTCCGAAACGACGCCATGGATGCTCGCGATCCCTTTGCGATCAGCCCGGCGTTAGAGCCAGGCGAGCCGTTCTCGTTGGATGCCCAGGGTGCGCCGGTGAAAAACTCCCTGAGCCGTCAACAATTTGGAGGCAACATGGGCGGGCCTCTAAAGAGGGACAAGACCTTTCTTTTCGTGGGTTACGAAGGTTTGCGTTCGGACGCGCAAGACTCCGTGCCGCTGCTGACAAACAGCAATATCTTCGACCCAACTTCAAGTCAACTGCCCATTTTTGCCGGGTTAGCGGCGCAACCGGCGACGACGATGGTACCCTGCTTGTCCAATCCTACGAATCCCATCGGCGGTATTCCGACTTTTCTGCCGGCGCCGACTTGCGCTTTTGTCCTATCCAATTGTTTGACGATCACGCCGTCGGCTTCTCCTTGCCAGACCAACCCGGCCACAGCGGCGCTCAACCCCTACATCATCAATCAAGCGGAAACCAACGGCGGATTGTTTCCTTTTCCGATCCGCGAACATCAGGGATCGGTGCGGCTCGATCATCGTTTCAGCGAGCACGATCAAGCGTTTCTACGCTATAGCGCCGCGCACTTGACCGAAAAAGATCCGGATGTGCAAGCTCTGACGGCTTATTCGCGCGGTACTTCGGAACTTGCCTGGGACAGCACCCTGCAAGCTTCGTGGTATCACACATTCAGTCCGACGGCCCAGAACGAAGCGCTGGTCCAGTGGAACATGTACCAGTTCAACGTGGATAGTAACGATCCTGGAGGGCCGGGGATTGACGTGCAGGGCTTCGGCTTCTTTGGGCGAGGAATCTTCTTGCCGAGCCATACCCGCGCTGGACGGTATCAGTTTGCAGACAATGTTGGTCTGGTCCGCGGCCACCATTCTCTGAAAATGGGTTTCAGCGAACTGGTTCGCGGCAACGACACTACGTCGCAGACCTTCTTTTCCGGTCGTTTCGAGTTTCTGGAGCTTCCCGGGATTGTCTTGAGCCCTTGCTTGCAAGAGCCGATCGCTTGCGGCGTGCCGGCAAGTTCCGCCGCAATCACACCGCTACAAGCGTTCAGCCTGGGAGCGCCCGGGTTCTACGAGCAGGGATTCGGGAATCCCAGCTACACGCAAATCAGGCCGCTCACCGCGACATATATTCAGGACGCATGGCAGATTCGGCCGAGCCTGACGCTAAATTATGGCCTTCGATATGAATTGGATTCGCAGTACGGGCCGTTGCACACGCCGAAAAAGAATTTCGGACCTCGCGTGTCTCTGGCGTGGGATCCGTTTAACGATCATCGGACCGTGATTCGCGCAGGGTACGGAATCTTTTACTCCCAGATCTACGCGCAGATCCCGGGTGTGGTGAGCACCCTCGGAGATATCAACGGCACGCGTACGATCGCAAACTCGCTGGTGAAACTTACTGGCGTTCCCGGCGATCCCGCTATCGCCAACTCGGCGGCTATCTTCCAGACCTTGTTTGGCGAAGGTAAGATCGGATGCGGCACGCCACCAGCGGGCCAGTTTGCGTGCATCACCCCGGCAGATTTGGCGCAATTCGGCCTTACCGTTTCAAACACCGGCCCGTTACCGCCAGGGACGGTGCTGTTCTCCGGACAGCCCGGTTATAAGAGTCCCACTTCGCAACAAGCTTCGCTCGGCATCGAGCGGGACCTCGGAGGGGGGCTGACCGTGTCGGCCAACTACATCTACGTTCATACGACTCACTTGCCGGTCGCGATCGATACGAACCTGCTGCCGGGCGCTCCGTTTGACACCGGATCCACCGGCCTGCCTTCTAACGGGTTGACCTTACAAGACTGGGGAGCGCCGGCGTGCGTCGCGACCCCCTCTTTGTGCTTCGCCGACCCTACGGAGACGATCCTTCAGAACAACGTCTATAGTTCGGTTGGTTCGGCCGTCTACAATGGAGGCATCCTCGAAGCCAACAAACGTTTTTCGAACCATTTCACGGTGCTGGCGAGCTACACCTACAGCAAAGCCATCGATGATTCGACCGACTTCAACAGCGATTACTCTCCTTTCGACGCCACTTGCCTGAAGTGCGATCGTGCGCTTTCCGACTTCGACCAGCGGCACAAAGTCGTACTCGCGGGTGTTTTCGCGAGTCCATTTGAGAAGTCCAAGATCTTGGGGGGCTTCGAGCTTTCTCCGATTTTCAACTATAACAGCGGACATCCGTTCAACCTCCTCGCGGGAGCGGATATCAACAGCGACGGCCACTTTACGAACGATCGTCCCCCCGGCGCCGGGCGTAACACCGGCATCGGCCCTGACTTCGCAGATTTCGATATGCGCTTGAGCCGAGCTTTTAAGCTTGCCGAGAAGGCGTCATTACTGTTTACGGCAGAAGCTTTCAATCTTGCCAATCACACGAACTATGCCAGCGTCAACAATGTGGTCGGAGCGCAGTTCGCACCGCCCTTTACGGTTCACGGCACGGCGGATCTTTCGCCGAGCCAGCCGCTCGGCTTCACGGCGGCTTTTCCTGCGCGTGAAATCCAACTTGGCCTGCGCTTGTCGTTCTGACCGTGCAAGTGGTGCGGGCTTTCACAAGTGCGTTGGTCGCGTCGGAATTGCGCAGAGGTAGTGATAGCAACTAACATATGATATAAACGCACGTTAGTATTCGCGTGCTTTGCGTGGGCGCCCAGATGGAAGCTCGGCAACTATTCGATCTCAGCGGCCGCGTGGCCATCGTTACCGGTGGTTCGGTTGGCTTGGGCCGCCAGATGGCGGAGGGTCTGGCGGAAATGGGTGCGCATCTGGTTCTTTGCGCGCGGAAGAAGGATCGTTGCGTTGAGGCTCGCGAGGAACTGCTGCGACATGGGGGGCAAGTCCTGGCCCTTGGCTGCGATGTCAAAGAGCCTTCCAGCATTCACGAAGTTGTTGCTGCCGCTGCCAAACACTTTGGCCGCATCGACATCCTGATCAACAACGCGGGAACGTCCTGGGGTGCACCCGTGGAATCGATGACCCTTGAACAATGGAACAAAGTCATAGAAACCAATCTGACCGGAACGTTTCTTTTTTCGCAGGCGGTGGGGAAGGTCATGATCGGGCAGCGGCGCGGAAAGATCATCAACATCGCTTCGGTTGCCGGGCTGAGAGGATCATCTCCGAAATTGCCAGCCATCGGCTATAGCGCCAGCAAAGGCGGGGTGATTATTTTCACGAAGGATCTGGCGTCCAAGTGGGGGATGCACAACATTCAGGTAAACGCCATCGCGCCAGGATGGTTTCCGACAGGAATGTCCGAGAAGGTGATCGAGCGAAACAAGGAAGCGTTGTTGGCAGGGATACCTCTGGGCCGCTTCGGCGGACCGCAGGACCTGAAGGGAGCCGCCATTTTTCTTGCGTCCGACGCTTCGAATTTTGTGACCGGACATACGCTGGTAGTCGATGGAGGCCAATCCGCCTGAACGGGCGCACGCGATGAATATTCCACTGACACCGTTGCGTTTCCTACGCCATGCAGAGCAGCAGTATCCGCACAGGACTGCGGTGGTCTGCAATGAACAGCGGTTCAGCTATGAACAGTTCGCGGATCGCGCCCGACGCTTGGCGGGCGCCCTACGCGAAAGTGGTATCGAAGCCGGAGATCGCGTCGCGTTTCTCAGCACCAATTGCCACCGCTTGCTGGAAGCCTATTACGGCGTGGTGGAAGCCGGCGCCGTTCTGCTTCCGCTAAATATTCGTCTCGCGGCCGGCGAGCTGGCCTACATCCTGAATGACTCGGGAGCGACGATTTTGTTCGTGGAAAAGCAATTTCTCGGTTTGGTCGAGTCGTTCCGGGGCGATCTCCCCGGTGTAAAGAAATTCTGCCTGCTCGAAGGCGCTCCGGAGTCACCATGGCTTGATTCGCGAAACTACGAAACCATGCTGGCGGAGGCCACGCCGTATCGCGCCGACATCGCTTCCGTTAACGAAAACGCACTTGCGGAGCTGTTTTACACGAGCGGCACCAGCGCAAATCCCAAAGGGGTAATGCTCACCCACAGGAACGTGTACCTTCACGCGTTACACGTTTGCCTGGGGTTGCAGATCGAAAACAACGCCGTCGAGCTTCATACCATCCCGCTTTTTCACGCTAATGGCTGGGGCGTCGCACATTTCCTCACATTGCTTGGAGGAAAGCACGTCATGATTCAGCGTTTCGATCCCAAAGAAGTCTTTCGGTTGATCGAAAGCGAAGGCGTGAACTCTTGCAGCCTGGTTCCCATCATGGCCACGGTCCTGGTGAACTGCCCCGAGCGCCTGAACTTCAACTTGAGCAGCCTGCGGCGGATCGTCATCGGCGGAGCCGCGTCGTCTCCGACTCTGGTCCGCGAGGTCGAGGAAAAAATGGGTTGCGAATGTTTTTCGGGTTACGGTTTAACGGAAACTTCCCCGTCACTTTCGATTTCTCCGATGAAGCCCGACCTGGGGTGGGAAGGCGAACAGCGCTATGCGGGGCAGGCGATGACCGGTTACGCGTTCCCCTGCGTCGAGCTGCGCGTTGTGGACGCCAACGACAACGACGTGCCCCGCGATGGTCAAGCCATCGGTGAAATCGTCGCTCGAGCGGACGGCGTGATGGAAGGCTACTGGCGCCAGCCCGCGGCTTCTGCCGAAGCACTACGTGGTGGTTGGTTCCGCACCGGAGACATGGCGACCATCAACGCCGACGGCTATCTGCTGATCGTCGATCGCAAGAAAGACATCATTGTCAGCGGAGGAGAAAATATCTCCTCCCTCGAACTCGAAAAAGCCGTCCTCGCGCATCCCGCCATTTTCGAGGTCTGCGTTATTCCCGTTCCCGATGAAAAGTGGGGCGAAGTCCCCAAAGCGCTGGTCGTTCTGAAGCCGAACAGCACTCCGAGCGAAGCGGAGCTTGTCGAGTTTTGCCGCTCGCGGTTGGCGCACTACAAGTGTCCCCGCACGTTCGAATTCGTCGCGAGTTTGCCGAAGACCGCTACCGGGAAAATTCTCAAAAAGGAAATCCGGAAAAAATATTGGCACGGCAAAGACACCATTCATTCGGGCTTTGTGGCACCGGCAAGCAGCGTATGAGGCCGAAATACCCAGGCAGGAATCGAATTGTTTCTTTGCAATCACTCTTGGTCGACTCCGCAAAGGTAAGGAGTGAAGTCCATGGATTTGAATCTGACCGCTGAAGAGCTGGCATTTCGAGACGAGCTTCGCTTATGGCTGGCTTCGAATGTGCCTAAGGACTGGAGTGAATGGCGCGAAAAGCCGATGGAAGAGTCGTATTCCTACCTTCGCTCTTGGCAACGAAAGTTGCACGAAGGTGTCTGGGCGGCGGTTTCCTGGCCGAAGGAATACGGAGGTCGAAGTGCAACCCTCATGGAGCAGGCGCTGTTCTGGGAAGAGATGGCCCGGGTAGACGCGCCGCCGATGGCGAATTCCCTGGGTCTGGGTCTGATCGGCCCGACCATCATTGCTTGTGGAACCGAAGCGCAAAAGAAGCGCTTCATCCCCAAAATTCTCAGCGCCGAAGAGATCTGGTGCCAGGGATTTTCGGAACCCAACGCTGGATCCGATCTGGCGGGTTTGCAGACCGAAGCGCGACTCGATGGCGATCATTATGTCGTGAATGGCCAGAAAGTTTGGACCAGCTACGGGTGGGTCGGCGATTGGTGCGAGCTTGTCGTTCGTACGGACGCGAGCGCGGCCAAGCACAAGGGACTCACCGTTCTCTTGGTGGACATGAAATCGCCCGGCGTGGAGGTTCGTCCCCTTCGTCAAATGACCGGAGAATCGGAATTCAACGAGCTGTTTTTTCGCGACGTTAGAGTCCCGGTCAAAAACGTTCTGGGTAAAGTGAACGATGGGTGGAACGTGGCGGTGAGCACGCTGATGTACGAACGCGGCTCGTACGGCGCTCGTCTGCACCTGACATTCAAGCGGTATATTACGCGACTGATTGAGCTGGCCAGAAGCATCCAGCGAAACGGCAAACCCGCGGCTGACGATCCGCTTATCCGCCAGAAGCTTGCGCAGTGCAGCGCGGAGATCGACATCATGCGCTTCAACCAGATGCGCGCGTTCAGCCGTATCACGGCAACAGGGGTACCCGGGCCGGAAGGCTCGATCCAGAAGATTTTCTGGAGCGAGCTGAACCAGCGCCTCCAGCAGGTGGCGCAGGAACTGTTGGGTCCGTACGGCCAGCTACTCGCCGATGACCCGCGGGCCGTTGACAAGGGGATCTGGTCCTACGCTTATCTCCGCACGCGCGGAAACACTATCGAGGCGGGCACATCCGAAGTGCAGCGCAACATCATTGGTCACTTCGTCTTGGGTCTTCCAAGAAGCTATTAAGGGGATACGCCATGCAATTCGGTTTGAGCGAAAACCAGGAATTTCTAAAAGAAAGTGCGCGGAAGTTCTTCACGGGCGAGTGCCCGAGCGTGGAAATGCGCCGCTTGATGGAAACCGATACCGCCTACGACGAGGCACTTTGGTCCAAGCTCACAGACCAGGGCTACACCGGAATCATTTTTCCCGAAGCGTATGGTGGAGTTGCCTTGGGCAAAGTCGAACTCATGCTGCTGATGGAAGAAGCGGGGCGCGCTCTGCTGCCCGGCCCGTTTTTCTCGACCGTCGTATTGGCCGGGTCAGTTTTGGATGCCGTCGGCACGCCTGCTCAGAAAAAGCAATACCTTGCGCCGATTTGTCGCGGTGAAGCGCGCGCCACCGTCGCCATTCTGGAATCCAGCGCGTCGTGGAATCCTGGGCAGCTGCAGTTGAATGCGACCAACGGCAGGCTGACGGGCGTCAAACTCTTCGTGTCCGATGCGGATGTCGCCGACTTCATTGTAGTTGTAGCGCGCAACGGCGTTTTCGTTGTGGACCGCAAAGCCCCCGGCCTTAAGATTTCTGCGATGTCCGGAATGGATCTGACGCGAAAGCTATACGTCGCCGAATTCGCGAACACGGCAGCCGAAGAGGTCGGCGCAGACGCCGATCTCTCAAGGCCTTTTGACATCGCCACGACCGCGCTGGCTGCCGAATTGGTCGGCGGCATGCAGCGCACCCTTGAAATTACCGTCGAATACGCGAAGACGCGGAAACAGTTCGGCAAGCCGATCGGAATGTTTCAAGCCGTTCAACACCAGTGCGCGGACATGTATCTTGAAACCGAAAGCTCCCGATCCGCAGTGTATTACGCAGCTTGGGCGTTGGAGGAAAATTCGCCGGACGCCGCCACCGCGGTCTCGATTGCCAAAATGTACTCGAGTGACGCCGCACGCGCCGTCGGCAATCGGGGCATTCAGATTCACGGCGGCATGGGCTTCACCTGGGAAAACGATCTTCACTTGTATTATCGTCGCGCAAAGGCCTCGGAAACCGCCTTCGGCGATGCCACGTTTCATCGCGAACGCATTGCCTCCATGGTGATTGACTCCAGCAATGTCTTGGCGACGAAAAATGCTTAGATTGTTCGACCGAACTCCGCAAACAAGAGAGCTTCCATGACCGAATTCATTCAGCTTACAAAAGGAAATGGCGTCGCCGTTATTACGATCAACAATCCTCCCGTAAACGCGCTCAGTCCGGGCGTACCCGAAGGTATTTCCGAGGCCCTCGATCAGATCGCGCAGGACGCCAGCGTCAAAGCCGCCGTGCTCATCGGAGCAGGCCGCACGTTTGTCGCCGGGGCAGACATCAAGGAATTTGGCAAGATGACCTCGGGCAAACCTCGCGGCGCCGGGCTGCTTCCGCTCCTTTTGAAAATCGAGGACAGCACCAAGCCTGTGATTGTAGCCATCCACGGAACCGCATTGGGCGGCGGTTTGGAACTCGCGATGGCAGGCCACTACCGCGTCGCCATTGCGGGCGCTCAAGTCGGCCAGCCCGAGGTAAAGCTCGGCCTCATTCCGGGTGCGGCGGGCACGCAGCGGCTTCCCCGACTGGCGGGCGTCGCGAAAGCCGTCGAAATGTGCGTGAGTGGGAATTCGGTCGGAGCCGAGGAAGCGCTGAAACTCGGCATCATCGACCGCATCATCGAAGGCGATCTCCTGGTTGGAGCGATTGCGTTTGCCCGTGACGTCGCCACTAAACCTGCTCCGAAGACGCGTGAGCGCAACGAAAAGCTTGGAACCAAAACGGACAACGCGGCGATTTTTTCCTCTGGCCGCGAAGCCTCGGCCAAGAAATACCGGGGCATGCTCGCTCCTTCCGCTGCCATCGAGGCCATTGAAGCTGCTACCACAATGTCCTTCGAACAAGGCTGCAAAGCTGAACAGAAGCTTTTTATTGATTGCCTGGTCTCCGAGCAATCCAAAGCGTTGATCCATGTTTT
>Ga0209420_1001078_pt1 | contig 13325 bp, 9 predicted proteins | sample BlaSpr_A8_OM1_O1_FD_187972 | JGI IMG/M metagenome (GOLD analysis project Ga0209420, IMG submission 187972) | Forest soil microbial communities from Thunder Bay, Ontario, Canada - Black Spruce, Ontario site 2_A8_OM1_O1 (SPAdes) (version 2) | ecosystem: Environmental > Terrestrial > Soil > Boreal... | reverse complement strand
TATACCGCCTCGAGCTCGCCGGTAAGTTTCCGAACCGCAGGCAACTGAGTAAGAACTCTGTGGCCTGGCTGGAAGCAGACATCTCAGAGTGGATCGACTCGCGCCCGGTTGCGCGGCTGCGAGCATCTGCCGAGATGCCCCGCATCACCGCGCAGCGCGATTAGCTCACTAAATTTCTGCGCGTCTCAGGCGAAATCGCTGCAGCCCACCTCAGTGGGGGCTGCTGTAGGGGTACTCTGCCGTCCCCGCGGATAGGGAATTGCAGAGTGCTCAACGAGTTACGCAGGCTTTCGTACTGCAACCCGGAGCCAAGATCGATGTGAATTCGGTTGCCCGTCTCTGGGCGAGTAAGTATTAGGATGCGTGCCAATCCCGCAAGGGGATCAGTGAGTTCACTGTGCGATTACAAACGCCGCGATTGCTGAGGTAAGTCGCCAGGGCCGACATCGAAAGATTGGCGTCCTGAGACGGTCCGAGAATGACCTCGTGGAATAGGTACCCCTCCTTGGGAAGCTCTAGCTCCGTGTAAGGGAGGAGCATGGAAGCGCCTTCGCGGAATTTCACGTCGGGCACGGTGTACTTCGGAAAGTACGGTGACACGATTCGCCATTCCCGCTCCTCGCTGAATGCCGAGTGCTTCACGATCGCCAGCACCTGCAGGATGTCCTGTCTAAACTCTTCCAGAAACGGATGGTACTTCTGGGATGGGTGGGCCTTTGTGACGTCCAGGTCAGGCAAACGCTGTCGAAACGTGGTTAGCATCTTCTCGAGAAGGCTATCCATCAACTCTTCGTGCGCGTCTCTCGCGTAACTGCATTTGGCAATACGAAACCCGGGTCTCCCCAGCACGTGATTCAGAACCGCGGAGGTAAATCCGAGGTTGACCCCCTTGCCGTGCGGAGTGTAGCTGCGCCATTGGCTAAGCAGGCTTCGCTCTTCTGACAGCGAGAACACAAAGAGATGGTAGGGAGTGCGGCGAAACGTTTCGAGCCATTCGCGAAACTGTTTGACGAACTCTCGTTCGCCGGGCTCGACGACGCCCTCTCGCTGCATAAGAAGAGTCCCAAGCACTTCGCAGGCGTGGAGGATCTCTTTCGAGTCGTTCAGATAGTAGACATGGCTCGCCCAGATTGCCCGACTGTCAACGATGCCCAGGAGACCACCGATACCGGTGTAGTGATATAGGACCCGGTCCGCCGTGGGCGAAAAGAGCGAATCGACTTGCCTCATGATGTTTCACCAACCCGGTCTCGACGCTGGGGTCCGCATCGGACAGCGGCAATACGTCCTTTGGCACGCACTCACCAAAATTAAACTTAGATTCTAGGGCAACGCGCCAGCGACGGTCGGGAGCCGATGCGCGCCCGGCTCCGAAGAGCTTACGCTGGCCGGCGAAATGGCAGTACGTTTGACCCAGCCCGAAGACCGTCGAGGTAATCAGCCCAAGCCTGCATCATTTTGCGACGCTCCTCGAGCCGCTGAGCCCGGTTGTACGCCGCCCGCACTTCGTTACGCTCCTGGTGGGCAAGCTGCAGCTCGATGACGTCGGGTGGATAGCCCGTTTCATTGAGCAGCGTCGAGGCCATCGCGCGGAATCCATGCCAGCTCATCTGATCGCCGGTGTATCCCATCCGCCGCAGGGCGGCCGTAATAGCGTTGTCGCTCAGCGGCCGCTCGGCGCTGCGCGGCGACGGGAACACATAGCGCCCTCTTCCCGTGAGTGGCTCGATGTCGCGGAGGAGGGCCACTGCCTGACGCGCCAGGGGCACGAGATGTTGCTGGCCCATCTTCATGCGGTGCGCTGCGATCCGCCATTCAGCCGCGTCCAGATCGATCTCGGCCCACTCTGCGGCGCGAAGCTCGCCGGGGCGAACGAAGACCAGGGGAGCGACTTTCAAAGCAGCCTCGACCACAGGGTGTCCGCGGTAGCCGTGCAGAGCCCGGAGGAGCTGCGCCACCTCGCGCGGATCTGTAATCGCTGCCCGATTGGTCACCGTCACGGGCGCCAGGGCGCCCCGAAGATCGGCAGTGGGGTCGCGTTCCGCACGTCCGGTCGCAATCGCGTAGCGAACCACCTGGCCCACGCGCTGCTTAGCCCGGTGTGCCGTCTCGTGCTTGCCGCGGCGCTCAAGTCTGCGGAACACCCCAAGGAGCTCCGGCGCCGTCAGCGCTAAGACGGGACGCGAACCGATGTAGGGAAAGAGTAGGTCCTCAAAGGTCCACACTGCCTTCTTCATCGTCTTCGGCGCGAAGGGCTGCTTCCCGAGCCATTCCCGCGCGATCAACTCGAACGTATTGGCGCTGCTGGCGCGCTCGGCACGCCGCTCCGCCGCTGGATCCCGACCGGACTCGAGCGCGGTGTGCATGCCGGTGCGCTTGGCGCGTGCGGCCTTGAGGGAAGTCGCGGGATACGTGCCCAGGCTCACCATCGATTCGCGGCCTGCGAGCGTGTAGCGAAGCCTCCACTGCATCGCGCCTGAAGGAGTGACGAGGAGGTAGAGACCCCCTCCGTCCCGAAGCTTGTAAGGCCGGGCCTTGGGTCTGGCGCTTCGAAGACGCGCCTCAGTCAGAAAATCAGTAGCGGCCAATTCGTACCCGTCGGGGTTCTCCGTACCCGTCGTTTTTGGCCGTTACGCCCTGAGCGCCGCTGAGCAGTTAATTTGTCATGAAATGCCTATTTCTATAGCACTTGGTGAGCCTCCATGGGCCCGGGTGAGACGTGGTGAGAAGGGGTGGTGGCGCCCCCGGCCGGAGTTGAACCGACGACCTACCGCTTAGGAGGCGGTCGCTCTATCCACTGAGCTACGGGGGCACAGCCACCACAAGTGTACCGGCTGTGTAGCCATGAGCCCATGAGGCTCGCGGATGGCCCTGGTCACCGTTGCAGCCCTGGGCTGTCTACCGACGGGGTAAATCCACGCCGTCAGTGGGCCTAGTTTGACAGGGCCCCCGAGGTCGAAAGTCGGCTTTGCGGCGGGCTCAAAATCGAGGGTGCTCAGCCGTTACGTCGTCAGTGCTGGGCAGGCTCGAGATAGCGTCTACGAACCCGGCGAGCTTCTCGTAATGCGCCGCCAGCAAAAGGAGCTCAGCTCGAGCTTCTGCATCGTCCAGCGTGGGAGCTAGAGCACGAACGCCGCGAGCGAACGCGCGATAGGACGAAGATGACTGCGATTGAGAATCCGACATTACTCAGGATGTCCGTGTCGCGTCGGAAACCATGGATGGTAGTCAGCGGGCGAGCCGACGCCTGTCAGCGCGCGTGCCGGTATGCTGTGGGAAATGGCCGACGAGGCCCCGAGGGTTTACCCAAAGCCCAAAACCAGAGCCGGGTACCCAGGCACGTTTTCTCGGGGCAGAGTCAGAATCGAGGCTGCACCTTAACCTTGTACCGGGAAGTCCCTCGTTCCCCAGGACGGCGCTTCTGGGAAGCGATAGCCAAAGCGACGCCCTCGCCTGCAGCCCGGTGGGAAGGGTGCCGATGATCGCGCCAGGTGCGGAACTCGCGAAATGCCTTGTTTTTAGGCTTGTAGGACTTGGGGCGGTACGCCTTGGACTGTGGCGAAACGGATTAAGATGTGGAGCGGAAGGGGATCGAACCCTCGACCTTCGCATTGCGAACGCGACGCTCTCCCAGCTGAGCTACCGCCCCATCGCGAGGCGCGCGATTCTAGCATCGTTACCCACGCGATGCGGCTATGATCGGCAGGCGGCAGTGCCGGGACGGGAAGGAGCGGAGACAAAGCATGCTGGCCATGGGCGGGCGCGCGCCGGAATTCACGTTACCGGACCAGGACGAACAGAGCGTTTCGCTCAGTACCCTGCTGCGCCACGGGTCGCTGATTCTGTATTTCTATCCAGCCGATTTCACGCCCGGCTGCACCCGCCAAGCCTGCCTGATCCGCGATCTGCACACCGAAATCCAGCAGGTGGGCCTGGATATCGCCGGCGTGAGTCCGCAGACCCCCGCCAGTCACCGCGCCTTTCGCGAGAAGTACAAACTGCCCTTCCTACTGCTGTCCGATGTGGACAAGTTCGTGATCCGAATGTACGACGTGCAGGGCCCGCTCGGCATCGGCGTGCGCCGCGGCACCTATCTCATCGACCAGGCGCGTTATATCCGTGCCACGGTGCTGGCCGACTTTCGCATCGCTCAGCACGAGGCCTTCATCCGGCGGGCGGTGGCACTCAGCGCCGGCGGCGGCACGCGCCGCGAGCGCACCCTGTAAGGCAGCGGGCTTCAGAACCTGAAGCGCACCACGTTCGCGTGACCCACGCTGGGAACACTGATTACGTAAATGAGGTCGGGCTCATCCGGTGAGGCCGGCGGCAGAGCCGCACCGGTCAGCTCCTGACCGATCTGCGACAGTGCCGCTCCGCTTGCGATGATCAGCACGGCGCCTCCGCGGTGCTCGTGCAGGGCGCGCCCCGCAACCGAGCGGGCCTCGGCGGCCTTGAACACGACCGGCGCACGGTGCGATTGCTGCGTCAGGGGCGCGGCCGTCTGCTGGGCGCGCCGCTCGTCGCTTTCATAGATCGCATCGATCCCACCCGCGCCGGCGGTGCGCCCGAACATGCGGGCGAGACGCTGGGCGCGCTCTTCCCCTTCGGGCGAAACCGGCGGGTCATCAATCGATCCCGGATCCTTCTCCACAGGCCGAACCAGGAAGACAACGGTCGTGGTGGCGCTGAGGTAGAAGGCCCAGGCCACTCCCGCGACCACCACGCCGGCCACCAGAATCAGCCACAGCGGCGCGAGGAACGGTCGGCGGTGTCGGGTAATGGCGGGCGGCTCCATGGCGCAATCATACGTCGCACGGCGGGTGGCCGCGGCTTTCCCGCCCTCTACTGCTGCGCACCATGGCGCGCCCGCGTATTTCCCGCCCGGTACCTGTAATGTAGGGTCGCATAGCGGGTACGCGACAGCTCTAGGCATTGGGGGGTCAATGTCATCGGGCGGCCAGACAACCGTCATACAACGCATCCTCGAGAGGCGGGCTGAGCGGCCGCCTGCCAATCACGAGGAGACCACCGCGACCATCGCGGTCATGCTGCGCGTGGTGCCGCCGCCGAAGGCACTGCTCACGTTTCACGACGCTCAGTTGCAGCGCGACTTCGAGCGTCGGATCACCTCCGACATGTTCGACTGCGAGGCGCTCGCCGATGAGCGCGAGGCACTGCGCGCCTTTGGCGTCGAGCATCGGCCGGTCGTGATCACCGACAGTCTGGAGCTGGTGCGTAAGCTGCGCGCCCAGGCGACCGAGCGCGCGCCATTCATCCTGTACGTTGCAGAGCTCGATGAGGACGCTGAGCGCGCGGCCGGCTTTGCCGCCGGCGCGGACGAGTGCGTCGGGCGGCGTGCCTCGGAGCGCGAGCTCGACGCGCGCATCGGCGTTGCGCGGCGCATCTCGGAACTCGAAACGGTGTTGCGCGTCACGCTGGCGGAAAATCGCAAGCTTTCGGCCACCGATGACCTGACGCGCCTCGCCAGCCGACGTTTCTTCAGCAAGCACTTCCCGCGCGAGATGGAGCGCGCCGCGCGCTACGGGCGTGCGCTCTCGCTCGTGTTGTGCGACATCGATCTTTTCAAGGGCATCAATGATTCCCTGGGTCACGCCGCTGGCGACCAGATCCTGCGCCAGTTCGGCGCCCGTCTGCAGGCAGGTCTGCGGCGCGGCGTCGACTGGGTGGCGCGCATCGGCGGCGAGGAATTCGCCGTCGTGCTGCCCGAGACCGGCTATCAACCGGCTCTCGAGGTCGCGCGCAAGCTGCGCGCCGCGATTGCGCAGCCGCATTTCAAGAGCGACAGCAAGAGTCTGGCGGTGACGGCAAGCTTCGGGCTGTGCGGGCTCGACCGCGTGCCCGCCGGCGAGCGGCGCCTCGCTGAGCGCGTGCTGAAGATCGCCGACGCGGCGCTCTATCGCAGCAAGCATTCCGGCCGCAACCGCGTCACCGCGACCATGTTCGACGCCGGTGCGGACTGACTCAGAACGCAGACACGCTGTACGAATAACGACCGCTGTGGCGAAAAGCTGCTCAGCGTGACGCAAGCCTTTCCTGGGCTTGGCCTTTACGCAGCCCCGCCTCCCTGTGTCCACATAGTTATGCACAAATTCTGTGGATAACTGTGCGAGGTGGCAACGCTCATCTGCCTGTGTGAAACTGATTTTTCGCCTCGCTTGAGAGTTCCGATAGAGAAGCGCACAAAAGCTTAAGGAAGATGAAGAAGATCAAGAACATGAAAAAATTAGATCGAACGCAGGCCCACAAGGCGGCCGAGCAGACCGTGGCAGCTGCGCCCGTGGAGCGGGCACGACTGCAGGCAGATGTCGCCAAGCAGCGAGTGCGCATTGCCAAGGATGAGCTCAAACGCGCGCGCAAGCGCCTGAAAGAGGCCAAGCGCGAGGCCAAGCGCGCACGCAAGCACGCGGCAGCGACGCGCAAGGCCTGGAAACGTGCGCGCCGCGCCAGTCAGGATCGATCGCCAAACGCGGTGGCGAGCCCGGACGGCGATCGCACGCCGGTGCGTCGCAAGACAGTGAAGAGACGCAGCGTACGGCGGCCCGCCCGTGCGCGCACCAACGCGGTTGTCGCGCGGCGTGCCGCGCGCAAACCGCCGACACGACCGCGGGTCCGTGCCAAGCGCGCAGCGCCGAGCGCTGTTGCGGCGCGCGCCGCGAGCGCGCCCCGAGGACGGCGCCGGCGGCGAGCCCGCGCCAAGGCGCCGGTGGCGGCGAGGGCCCGCTCGGCCGCGCGAGCGGCACCGGCCGCTCCGAGTGCACCGGTTTCCGTTGCGACCCCGCAAGTGACTCCTCCGGAAACAGCCGCCTGAGCGCCTAAGCTTCAGTGCCCACAATAAATTGAGGCATGGGGATCTGATAGTCATGCACGATCAACCGACACAGCCAGGCACGCGCCGGGACACCTCCCCGCCCGCGCCGCGAGGTGCGCCGACCGCGCCATCCAGTTCGCGCATGTTGGCAAGCTACCTCACCGACATCGAGCAGTTGCTTGATGAGCAGCGCTGGGATGTGGCATTACGCGAGGCCTTCAGCCTGCCTGGCCTCGCCGTCGCATTGCGCGACCCCCAGCTGCGCTGCACGGGTGAACAGGTCAGGACCTGGTGCGGGGAGTGGATCCGCCCGCCCGGTGCGGAACGTGACGCACAGGCACTGGAGTTTGAACCGCTGAGTCAGCGCCTCACCGAACGCGTCATGCAACTGGCAGGAGCGCCAGGCGTGCCGGTGCGGGCGCTGCGGCGGCTGCAGCTGCGTCGGCACGTGCGCACGCCGCCGCGCGGCTTTTTCGCCGACCGTGCCAGCGACCTCACGCCGCGGGAGACCGAAACGCTGCTCATGTGCAACGCGCTGCTGCGGGCGGCGCGGCGCTGGTACGCACGCAGTGCCTGCCACGACACCACCGTGCAGGGAAATCTCGCGCGCCTCGCCGTGCTGCGGTAGATCAAGCTCGCGGCCTTCCGCAAATCCGCCCCGCTGAGCGTGCCCAGCGCGGTCGCGTTCTCATCGGCCTGTGCGGCTGTCCCTTTGACTGAACGTGCATTCAATGCAGCCAGTGCAGTTTTAACAGGTTGTTTTTAGGGTGATTCCGTGCCGCCCAGCTGTCGCTTCTTGCGTCTGGTGCAGGCTTCGGCGAATATACCCCGCAGGGGAGAATACAACTATTGAGTGAGCGTTCAATGCACCACTCAAACGCCACACCACGCGGTTTTCCCGCGGAACGCACGACGCGTCCGCCGCTGCGTGTGGGCGTGATCCTGGCGCATCACTTCACCCTGTCCGCGTTCGCAGTATTCGTCGATCACCTGCGTCTGGCCGCCGATGAAGGGGATCGCAGTCGTCCACTGCACGTGCAGTGGTCCATCATGGCGAGCCGGCCCGAGCCGGTGCCCGCCAGCTGTGGCGTCACGCTGCAGCCCACCACCGGCCTGCTGCCCCTGGAGGCCCTCGACTACGTGGTGGTGATCGGCGGAATCCTGCACGCCGGCCCGCAGGTCGATGAAGCCACCATGCGCTATCTGCGCGAGGCGGGCGCGACCAACATGCCGATGATCGGCATCTGCACGGGCAGCTTCGTTCTGTGCCGCGCGGGATTGATGAAGGGCCGCCGCTCGTGCGTGAGCTGGTACCACTATCAGGACTTTCTCGAGGCTTTCCCGGGCCACGAGGTCATCGCCGATCGTTTGTTTCTGGCGGACGGGCCACGCATCACCTGCGCAGGCGGGGCCGGCGCGGCCGCGCTGGCCACCTATCTCATCGAGCAGCACCTCGGCAGCGCGGCCGCACAGAAGGCCAGCCAGGTTCTCTTGTTCGACCGGCCGCGCGCGGGAAGCGATGCGCAGCCCCATCCGCCCCTGTCCGAGACCGTCGCCGAGCCGCGCGTGCGTCGGGCGCTACTGCTCATGGAGCAGAATCTCGCCCGCCCCATCGCGGTCGCCTCGGTGGCCGCCGAGCTCGGCCTGTCCGCACGACAGCTCGAGCGTCTGTGCCGTCAGCACGTCGGAATGGGACCGGCCTCGCTGTATCGCCAGCTGCGCATGCGCTACGCCAACTGGCTGATCGAGAACACCGACCGCTCGGTCACCGACATCGCCAACGAGGCAGGCTTTGCGGACTGCGCGCACTTCTCGCGTCAATTCAAGGATGCCTACGGACTTTCGCCCTCGACGCGGCGCCTGCAGCCGCAACGCGCCGCCAGCGGGGATTCCGCGCGCGCCCGGGTATTCGAGTAACCTCAGTCGCGCCGCGAACATGCCATTCGCCTAAGCTAGGGAAAACGGGTCTCACCAGGGCCGGCAGCAGCCTTGGCGCATATAAAGCTTCTGAAGGGGTCAGCAATGAAGTCGAAGATCTCCTACGCGGTAGCGGCCATCCTCGGAACCGCCTCCTTCGGAGCGTCCGCCCAGACCGCACAGACCGACACGACCGCCGGCGCCGCCACGGAGGCCAATTCGGACGCGCTGGTCGAGGTCACTGTCACCGCCCAGCGCCGTTCGCAGAACATTCAGGACGTACCGATCTCGATGCAGGCCTTGACCTCGCAGACGCTGCAGCAGCTGAACGTCTCAACCCTCGACGATTACATCAAATATCTGCCGAACGTCACCGTGGCGAGCAATGGCCCGGGTCAGAACGAGGTCTTCATGCGCGGCCTGAGCGCGGGCTCGCAGGCCAGCCAGGGCAGCGGCTCGACCGGCCTGTGGCCGAACGTCGCCATCTACCTGGATAATCAGTCCGGACAGCTGCCGAATCGCAACCTCGACGTTTACGCCGCGGACCTCAATCGCATCGAGGTCCTGGAGGGCCCGCAGGGCACGCTGTTCGGCGCCGGCGCCGAGGCGGGCGCCATCCGCTACATCACCAACGAACCGAAGCTCGACGTGACCGAGGGGAGCATCAAAGCCGGCTACGGAACGACCGCGCACGGCGACCCGAATACGGACCTGACGGCGGTGCTGAACGTGCCGTTGATCGCGGACACCATGGCGGTGCGCGCGGTGCTCTACGACGACAAGCGGGGCGGTTACATCAATAACGTGCCGGCGACCTTCACGCGCAGCAACACCGACGTCGGCATCCACTATGCGGACTATCCGGCCAACGCCAGCGGACAATGCCCGAACGGTCTGCCGAACAACGGCTTTTGCGTGCCGCCCGGCAGCCCCTCCATCAATAACGCCAGCGTGGTGGGAAACGACATCAACCCCGTCACCTACGAGGGCGTACGCGTCGAGGCTCTGTACAAGATCAACAATGACTGGAACGTGCTGCTGTCGCAGTCCTACCAGGACATGGAATCGCAGGGGGTGTTCTACCAGCAGCCCAACGCCTCCGATGGCGCACCGCTGCAGCCGCTCGAGGTCACCCTCTTCAATCCCGCCCAAGACTCGGACAAGTTCGAGAGCACCGCGTGGACCGTGAATGGCAAGTTCGGCGATCTGAAGGCCGTCTACACCGGCGGCTACCTGGTGCGTAACGTCGATCAGACCGGCGACTACACCAATTACGCGCGCGGCAAGTATGCCGACTACTACCAGTGCTATGGTCCGGGGTCGGCCGCTAACCCGCTCAACCCGACCTGCTTCTCCCCGCGCGCCAGCTGGCACTCGGTCGAGCGCAATGAGCACCAGCAGCACGAATTCCGCCTGAGCACGCCGGATGACTGGCGGCTTCGCGCGATTGCCGGCGCGTTTTGGGAGGACAACAAGCTCTACGACCAGACCGGCTGGATGTACAAGACCATTCCGCCGTGTACCTCAAACGGTGCGCCGGGCACGCCGGGCAATACCGGCTGCCTGACGAACGTCGGCACCTTCCCCGGCACGACCGTGCAGAACCCGGGGATTCAGAGCAACAACACCTCCTTCTACCAGGACCAGGTGCGCGAGACCAAGCAGACCGCTTTCTTCGCCTCGCTCGACTTCGACCTGATTCCGAACGTACTGACGTTGACGGCCGGCACGCGGCACTTTCGCTTCGATAACTCCATGGCCGGCAGTGTCATGTCGAGCTTCGGCTGCTTCCAGGCCGGCCTGCCTCCCGGCGGGTGCCAGAGTGGCTCGAGTTACAACCTCAACAAGGACAATCTTTCCGACAGCGAGTCCGGCTTCAAGAGCCGCGGTAATCTCACCTGGCACATCACCCAGGATGTGATGGTGTACTACACCTACTCGCAGGGCTTTCGCCCGGGCGGTTTCAACCAGAACGGCAATGCGCCGCATGCCACGGGTGCGGACGGCAATCCACAGTACATCATCCCCACTTCATACCTGTCCGACAAGCTGACGAACAACGAGATCGGCTGGAAGACGGAATTTTTCGACCGTCGCCTGCAGTGGAATGGCGCCGTGTATCGGGAGAGCTGGGATAACGTGCAGATCGAGTTCTTCGACCCGGGCGTGGTCGGCAACATTTTCTACGACACCAACGGCCAGAACTTTCTCATCAAGGGAGTGGAAAGCTCGCTGGTGGCGCGCGTCATGGCCGGGCTGACACTGCAGGCTGCCGGGTCCTGGAACCAGAGCCGGCAGACCAATTCACCGGCGCTGATCGACAACAATAACGGCCAGATACCCGGCATCGCGGCCAGCGCCAACTTCGGCAAACCGATCACCCAGGTCTGCGACCCGATCTGCACGCCGATCACCAACCCGTTCGGCCCGATCGGTGCTCCGAGCGCCAATTCGCCGGAAGTTCAGTTCAGCCTGCGGGCCCGCTACGAGTGGGCGATCGGCAGCTACACGCCGTACGTTCAGGTGGGCGCGAGCCACACCGGCAATTCATTCACCCAGGCGGGCGCGAATCCGACGCTCGGAACCGGAGCCATCACGACCTCGAGGCTACGGTTCGAGAATCCCGCCTACACGACCTACGACGCCTCGATCGGGGTCGCAAAGGATGCCTGGTGGGCGAACCTGTACGGTGAGAACCTCAGCAACTCCAACGCCAGCACCTTCATCAGCGCCGATCAGTTCATCGTCGCGCAGACCCCGCTGCGGCCGCGGATTCTGGGACTGGCGTTCGGCTACAAGTTCTGACCGCCCGCACGCCTTGAGCGCCGCGCGCGTCGCGCGCAGCGGAAAGACCGCGCCGTCTCGGCAGCCCGAGGCGCTGCGCGCGGACGGTGTGAGGCCCGCAGCGTGCCGTTGTCTCATACTGGCCCCATGAACCCTCCCTCGGCGGTGGAACTCGAGGTTCGGCGCATCCGCGCGCTCCTCAAGGAGCGGCGCTTCGCGCCAGCCTTGAGCGCGGCCGATGCGCTGCTGGGCACGCTGCCCGAGAATCGCGACGTGCTGTACCTGCGCGCGGTGGCGCAACGCCTGCTCGGCGATATCCCTGCGGCGCTCTCCACGCTTGCCGCGCTGGAACAACAGCATCCGCGCTTCAGCGGCCTGTACCAGGAGCGCGGTCATTGCTATGTCGCGCTCCAGCAGGCGCCCGAGGCGATCGATGCCTTTCTGCGCGGCGTGCACATCAATCCATCGCTGCCGGCAAGCTGGAAGCTCCTCGAAGGCCTGTACCGGATGAGCGGGCAGGCCGGCAACGCCGCAGAGGCGGCGGCACATGTCGCCACGCTGAAAAAACTCCCCGCCGAAGTCGTGACGGCCTGCGCACTGTTCGCCGACGGCGAGTCGGCGGCGGCCGAGCAGCTGATCCGCGCCTTCCTGCTCAAGCACGGTCACCACGTCGAGGCCATGCGGCTGCTGGCGCGCATCGGCATCGAGCGCGAGGTGTTCGATGATGCGCAGCTCCTGCTCGAGGCGGTGCTGGCACTGGCGCCGGACTATCAGGCCGCGCGCTTTGAATACGCGCAGCTCCTGATCAAGCGCCAGCTGTATCGGCAGGCGCGCGAGCAGGCCGAGAAGCTGGTGTCCGTGGAGCGTGCCAACCGTAACTACCGCACGCTGCAGGCGCTGGCCTACGTGGGCCTCGGGCTGCACGAACGTGCCCTGCAGATTTACCGTGAGCTCTTGAGTGATGCCGTGCAGCCGGCCGAGTTACATCTGTCGGTTGCGCACTCGCTGAAAACGCTGGGCCAGCGCGAGGCGGCCATCAGCGCCTATCGCGCCGCGGCGGCGGCACGCGCGGATTTCGGCGATGCCTACTGGAGTCTTGCCAACCTCAAGACCTACCGATTCGAGGACGAGGAGTTGCAGCGGATGTATGCCGCGGAAGCGGCAGCGTCCACCTCGCTCGTCGATCGTTACCATCTGTGCTTCGCACTCGGCAAGGCGCTCGAGGACCGCGGGCACTACGAGAAGTCCTTTGAGTACTACGTACGCGGCAATGCACTCAAACGCTCTGAAAGCCGCTACCGACCGGAACTCTTCGAACTCAATACGCGCCTGCAGATCGGGGTCTGCAGCGCGCCATTGTTCGCCCGTCACCGTAACGGCGGCGCGCCCGCTGACGACCCCATCTTCATCGTGGGCCTGCCACGCTCGGGCTCCACGCTGATCGAGCAGATCCTGGCGGACAAGGCGGCCGTTGTCGCAAACCGGACCACCCAGTTTTCGCCAGCCGTCGGAACCAATACATTTGTAGTAGTGGATCTTGCGTGCGGAGGTGCGCGTCGATGTGCGCGCAAAGGCGTAGCCGCACTTCTGACAGCTGACCAGGCCCTGTACGATGCTCGGCTCGATGGTGCGACGGCGCGATCGTATCTTGTTCTGCTCGAGCAGTTCCTGGGCACGGGCGAAGCTGTCTTCGCTCACCAGTGCCGGCACGGGGATCTCGATCCACTCTTCGCGCGGGCGCTCGTGCCCTGCTGTCATGCTGGGCGTAATTACACCCCGCCGACGCTGCGGACGG
>Ga0209420_1001077_pt1 | contig 13332 bp, 11 predicted proteins | sample BlaSpr_A8_OM1_O1_FD_187972 | JGI IMG/M metagenome (GOLD analysis project Ga0209420, IMG submission 187972) | Forest soil microbial communities from Thunder Bay, Ontario, Canada - Black Spruce, Ontario site 2_A8_OM1_O1 (SPAdes) (version 2) | ecosystem: Environmental > Terrestrial > Soil > Boreal... | reverse complement strand
CCCGCCGATGTACGCCGCGCGCGCGGCCAGCAGACTCGCCTCTGGCCCATGTGCCCTCCGCGCGCCAAATTCCACCACCGGCCGTCCCTGCGCTGCGGTGACTACCCGGGCTGCCTTGCTCGCAATCATCGTCTGAAAGCTGATCGTCGCGAGCAGGTACGTCTCCATGATCTGCGCTTCAATAATCGGCGCAGTGATTCGCAGAATCGGCTCGCCCGCGAAAACCAGCGTGCCTTCGGGCACCGCCCACACGTCGCCCGTGAATCGAAACTTGCTCAGGTAGGTAAAGAAGTCTTCGCGAATCGTGCTAAACACCGGATGGGACCGCAGAAACTCGATCTCCTGCGGCGTGAAATTGACCTTCTGCAAAAAGTCGAGACACTGCTCAAGTCCCGCGGCCACTAAATAGTTTCGCCGGTGCGGAAGATTCCTTACGAATAACTCAAAAGTCGCATGCGCCTCAAAGCCGGTCTGCAAATAGCCGGCCGCCATGGTCAGCTCGTATAGATCCGTCAGCAGGCCGGATTGCTGGCGCATCGGCCGGAAACCTCCATTATTGTCTCGGGGCGTATTCATCGGGTCATCGGTCTCGCCGGATGGTCAATCCCCCGTCCACCACCAGCACTTGACCGGTTACATATCCATCCGGCTCCAGAAAAAATCGCACTGCGCGCGCTACGTCCTCAGGCTTGCCGAATCTCGCCACCGCGCCACTCTCCATATACCTATCGTACTTCCCCGAGCTGACGCTGCTCTCCGCCATCCCCACCACCGTCGCTCCCGGCGCCACCACATTCACGCTGACTTTCTTCCACTGCTGTGCCAAGACTCGCGCCCCATGCACCAACGCCGCCTTCGGCCCCGCGTAATTCAAGCTCGACGGAAAAGGCGCCACGGCCTGCATCGACGCCATCAGCACTACGCTCCCGCCCGCCCCTCGCTCCATCACCGCGCCCAATTCCTTCGCCAGAAGGATCGGCCCCGCATAATTCGCCTCAAAGGAATCCCGCAGTGCCTCGTCGTCCAGGGCATCAAATGCGACCCGCGCTGGATCGCCGGGCAGAATCACCGCTCCCGCCAGCGAATCTCCGCTGCTTTCTGCCGCACTGACATAGTGCTTTCGTGTCGCGGCCTCGCGAATATCCCCCTCGATCAACTCAATCTCCGCGCCCCACTCCTCCCTCGCCTTCCTCCGCAACCCTTCCGCTCGCGCGCGGTTCGACCGGAATCCAACCACCAACCTGCACTTCTCCAGCGCCAGCAAGGCGACAACCGCTGCACCCAAGCCGCCCGTACCCCCGGCAACAATAACCGTTCGATTTGCCAATGCGTTAGAAGCGAAACGGTAACGAAAGTTACGATATTCCTGGGCGAGAGATTCGTCCCAATGTGCCGGAGTCATGTCTAGGGCAGGTTAACTCGACTGGAGGCTGCAAGAAAGCCCCTGAAATCACTTGGCCCAACGACCGCCGCATAAGTCTCGAACAAAATGCCGTTGCGCAAAAAAAGAAACCCCTAAGCCCGTAGGCCTAGGGGTTTCTCTTCTTCGAAATCTCTGCGCCGGGAAACAGCTATTTCAGTACGGCGTCTTTGAAGGCCTTCGCCGCACGCAGACGCACGACTGTCTTAGCCTTAATCTTGATCGTCTCGCCGGTAGCCGGGTTGCGTCCCATGCGAGCTTTGCGATGCGCCTTCACCGCTCTGCCCAGATTCGGTATGACAAATTTGCCGGTCGACTTTGCTTCTTTTACGGCCAGCTTGAACAGTTCTTCAAAAAATGCTGTGATCGTCTTCTTGGGCACATCCACCTTTTCTGCGAGATGTGCAACGATCTTGGACTTGCTCATCGGGTTGGCCATCGAGTTCCAGTTGCCTCCTAGTAGCTTTGTAATATCCCGGCGCTGCCGAGATTCGCAAGGGACTATATCGGCAGCACACTCTTTGTGCAAGGTAAAACAACAAAAAAGGCTGTAAAAATGAGGCTTTCCACAAACCTCGCAAGACTGCGAATTTATTAGGAAGCGGCTAGTTGGCTGTAGAAGAGCGCTGCGGACCGGATCCCGCCAAAATAATTTTCCAGGGAGATATGTTCGTTGGGGGCGTGAGCGTTCTCATCGGGCAGCCCGAACCCCAAAAGTACGCACGGCACCTTGAATGTATCGTGCATTTGAGTCACAAAGGGAATTGACCCACCTTCCCGAATAAAAACGGCTTTCTTGCCGAATCCCTTTTCAAGGGAACGTATCGCGGTCTGGAAGATCTCGTGGTCGTATGGCGCCACCCACGGCTTTCCCGTGCTCAACAAACGAAAGTCGCATTCCACCGTTTTGGGCAGGAGCTTGCGAACTGCCGCTTCCACCTGTTTGGCGATCTTAAACGGGTCCTGATTTGGCACCAGTCGCGACGATAGCTTCGCAAAGGCCTGCGACGGAATTACCGTTTTGGAACCTTCTCCCGTGTAGCCGCCCCAAATTCCATTCGGCTCTAGCGTAGGCCGCGTCCACAAGCGTTCTACGATCGTGTAACCCTTTTCGCCGCACAGATCGGGGGCGCCGACTGTCTTTCTAAAATCCTTTTCCCGCCAGGGCAGTGAATTAAGCGCCTTACGCTCCTTCACTGATAGCTTCTGCACGTCGTCATAAAACCCTGGCACAGTAACGCGAAAATTCTTGTCATGCAGCTTGGCTATCATCTCCGCGAGGATCGTGATCGGATTTGGAACCGCCCCGCCAAATACTCCCGAATGCAAGTCCTGAGCAGGTCCGGTGATTTTCACTTCATAATAGTTCAATCCGCGCAGCCCGTAGGTAATCGAGGGCACGCCTTTCGCCAACATGCTCGTATCGGAAACCACCAAAGCATCGGCCTTTAATCGCTGACGATTCTTCGTAACGAAATCCCAGAGATTCGCACTGCCTATCTCTTCCTCACCCTCGATCATTACTTTCACATTTAGCGGCAGCGAGCCATTCGCCTTGTAAAGCGCCTCTAGCGCCTTCAGATGAATGTGCACCTGCCCCTTGTCATCAGCTGTTCCACGTCCATAAAGATTCCCGCCACGCACTTCCGGCTCGAAGGCGGGCGAGGTCCATAGATTAAACGGCTCTGCCGGCTGAACGTCGTAATGGCCATAGAAGAGAATCGTTGGCTTGCCGGGGACATAATCCGATTCACCGTAAACCAGAGGGTGAATTTTGGTGGGAATGATCTCGACCTTGGTTAGTCCAGCCGTCTTCAATTTGTCAGCGACCCATTCCGCGGCCTTTCGAATATCTCCCTTATGTTCCGATTTCGTGCTGATGCTCGGAATACGTAGAAACTCTTTCAGTTCCTCGAGATGGTTATCTCGGTGCTGATCGATATATTCGATTACGGTCATCGCACAGGTCCCTTCGGTTTCACCTAGGATGCACGTGGTACGGCGTTTGGACACACCCACGAATAGGCCACTGCAATGTGAACTTCTATTCTAGGGGACCATTCACAAATGCTTCAAGCGAAATGAACGTAACCATCAGCCACAACGCCTATGGCTATGGCCACCCAAGCAGGCTGCCGGACAAGCTCCCGGACAGCCCTCCGTAACAGCCGTCCCCGCCAACCACCCCCTACAAATTGAGCACCAGCCACTCGAACTTCCGTTGACCACTTTTCCGGCGGACCTCATCATTTGTACGTGACCGTCGAAGCCCCAGCAGCAGCAGCTCGCCGCAGCAGCCGCATCTTCACGCGCATTCCCGTACACACTTCCGGCCGCTCCGCGGATGGCCGCAAGTTCAAAGAGAAAAGCCAGACCATCGTAGTCAACGCTCACGGCGCTCTTCTCTACCTGCAGCAGGAACTTGGCATGGGCGCCGATATCGTCCTCATCAATCCCGTCACCGAGGAAGAGCAGGAATGCCGCGTTGTTTTTCTGGGGGAGAGCTCCGATAAAGGTCAGCGAATCGGAGTCGAATTCAATGCGCCTGCACCGCACTTCTGGGGCATGGATTTCACGCCTGCCGATTGGCAGCGCACCACTTCAGACAACTCAGTTTCCTAGGTCCGTCTCCTAACTCCGCTTTCTAATTCTTCTCTGCCGCTTCCATAGTCACTGGAATCGCCATACGCACTGGGTTCCGGCGCCCCTTGACCCAATGCCCCAACCTCCACAACAACAGCAGCGCCACACACCCGCCGTAAAATAACGGTTTTCGGACATCCGACTTCACTAGCCAGTAGTAGTGAATCACCGCGAAAATCGCGCTGAAGTAGATCAGCCGGTGCAGGATCCGCCAGCGCTTCCCTCCCAGCCGTCGAATCCATCCCGCCGTTGAAGTCAACGCCAGGGGAATCATCAAAACGAACGCTGCAAAACCAACCGTGATAAACGGCCTCTTGAAAACGTCCTTCCACACATCCTGTAAGTTGAAAAACTTATCCAGCCAAATGTAGGTAGTGAAATGCAGGCACCCATAGAAGAACGCAAACAGCCCTAGCATTCGGCGAAAGCGGATCAAGTCGGGCACGCCAAAAGCCTGCCTAAACGGCGTGATCGCCAGCGTGATGACCACAAATCGAATCGTCCAATCGCCCGTCGCGTGCGTAATAAACTCCACCGGATTCGCGCCCAGGCCGCCGTTAAATCCCCTCCACAACAGCAAGCCCAGCGGCACAAGGCACGCCACGAAGACACAAACCTTCAACCACTTATTTCGCAGGATTGCTTGCATGGGGGTCAGTAGTTTTTGCGGAGATCCATCCCAGCATACAAGCTGGCCACCTGGTCTCCGTATCCGTTGAACATCAGCGTGGGACGCTTGAAAAACTCACCCAGCCGCCGTTCTTTCGCCTGGCTCCAGCGCGGGTGATCCACGTTCGGATTCACATTAGAGTAGAACCCGTACTCATGCGCGTTAGCCAGGTTCCAGGTCGTAGGCGGCTCGCTCTTCACAAAGCGAATTTTCACCAGCGACTTGATGCTCTTGAATCCATACTTCCACGGAATCACCATGCGCACCGGCGCGCCATCTTGATTTGGCAGCGTCTCGCCGTACATTCCCACACTTAGCAGTGTCAGCGGATTCATCGTCTCATCCAGGCGCAGGCCTTCCACATAGGGAAAGTCGATCCCTGCCCACTTGCCATCGGGCATCTGCTTGGGGTCGTAGTCGCTTTGAAACGCTACGTATTTTGCTTTATCAGTCGGTTCGACCAGCTTCGCCAAATTGCTGAACGAATATCCGATCCACGGCACCACAATGGACCACGCTTCCACGCAACGGTGCCGGTAAATTCGCTCTTCCAGCGGCGCGAGCTTCATGATCTCGTCCATCGAGAAAGTTCGCGGCTTCTTTACTTCCCCTTCCACCGAGACGCTCCATGGCGTAGTTCGAAACTTCAGTGCATTTCGCGCTGGGTCGGTCTTGTCGGTACCAAATTCATAGTAATTGTTGTAATGAGTCACGTCGTCATACGGTGTCTGCTTCTCGCTGGTACTGAAGGGACTCTTCGATAAGCCTCCGATCTTGCTTCCTGCGTACGCGCTGCGCGAAGGCATCGTCAAGTTTAGAATTTCGTGCTTTGTAATCAGCGCCGCCCCCGCAATTGACATCCCAAGCAGGAATTGGCGCCGGTCAAGAAAATCCTTCGGCGTAACGTCCTTGTAGGTTAAATCGGGCTGTTTTTTGATTAGCATTTGCGGCCTTCAGGCCAAACCTCAACATTCCACACTAATAATACGCATCTCGCGCTTCAATTGGATGCTTTGCAGCTTCGCTCGATTCCCTCCATGACGCACAGCCTGTCAATACGAACAGGCAACACTATTAACCCCAAAACTGGCCGCCCGATCTATGGACCAGCAGGCCACCCGCCAGCTATTTTCAATCTCGACGAAGTATCGAAAGTCGCGTGGAGGCAATGCTATGGGGGCATGGATAGGCACCACGTCGCCGGTTGACGAAGGTATGCCGGAATTCAAGCAATGTCTGCGTGATCTGCGCGACGGCCATTTTCCGGAAGCGCTAACTCACTCTCGGCGGGCGCTGGGTCTCGCGCCCCGCAATCCGTTTTATCTTTCCTATACCGGGCTTCTCGCCGCGTTGTCTGAGAAACGTTTTGATCGCGCCGAAGTCTTGTGCCGCGAAGCCATCGGCGTGCGCTCGAATCACGCCCAGCTGTATTTGAACCTCGCGGAAGTCTACCGCCAGGAGGGTCGCACAACCGACGCTATCTCCACTCTCGAGCAAGGGCTCACTTCCGTGGGGCAGGACTTCAGGCTGCGCCGGGCCCTGGAAAAAATTGGTCTCCGCCGCTCGCCGGTCTTTCCATTTCTTCATCGGCAGCATGCCATAAATCGAATGCTGGGCCGTTGGCGCCACAAATTCTCAGGGCCAAGCCGGCTGATTCCAAAACCCCTAATCGACTAAACTCACTTCGAAAGCACTCTCCAACTCACCAACTCTTCGCTACCTCCGCAATAATCTTCGAAAGCGCTTCTACATCTCTCGTATCGATTACCTCCGCCGGTGAATGCGAATAGCGCAACGGCCAGCCCAATGCGACATCGATCGATCCAAAGCGGGTGAACGCCGACCCATCGTTCCCGCCTCCAGTCACGCCATACTGCACTGCTATCTTGTGCCCTTTGGCGATGCCGATCACCTTCTCCACTGCATCGGACGGAACGATATTCGAATTGTCCACTGCGCGAATCACAAAGCCCTTCCCTATTTCTGCGTCGGCAAATCTTTGCGATTCGATCGGCGAATCGGAGCTAACAAAGGTATCCACCGCAAACACGTAATCTGGAACTTTGCCGTCCGCATTGAGCCGCTTCGCCAGTGCCGCCGCGCCCAGCAAGCCCTCCTCTTCTCCCGTGGACCACACAAAAGTCACATCGCGCCCTTTTAGCAAACCAGCATCCGCTTTTACCGCGTTCACCAGCGCCGTGCACCCGACTCGGTCATCAAAGCTTCGTCCGTTTGCTCGCGACCCCATCAGCGCCCGATATTTCTTCGGGATCGTGATCCAGTCGCCCGTCGCGACTCCCATTCTTGTAACTTCGTCCGGATCTCTCGCTCCAATATCGACACGAATCGCGCCTTGGCTCTCGTGCGGCCACACAAAGGCGGGCTGATCCCATCCATCCGGCATTTCCATCACCGCGTTATGTACGCCACTCTTCGAATGTACAAGCGCCGGATGACCAACGTAAAAACTTGTATCCCCGCCGCCCACCCATTGCACTTCCAGCCGCCCATCCTTCGAAATCGACTTCACCTGAAATCCAATTTCATCCATGTGGGCAACGAACAAAATGCGTGACGAGCCCGATCCGGATGATTCGGCCCCGGCTGAGCCAAACTTCGCAATTAGATTTCCGTCGGCGTCAGTTTCCGTGTGCACGTCATATCCCAGTTCGCCCTTGACCGCTTCCCGCACCGCCTCTTCGTGCCCGCTCACTCCATACGTCTCGGTCAAACGCTGCAGCACTGAGGAACCCTTGCCCGCTGCGCCTGAGGCACCGCGTGCAGCCTGCAAACTCTCTGGTACAATTGCAGCCGCCTTATCCTCCGCCGCACCGGAAGACTTCTCTCCTTGCGCATAAGCCTTCAAGAATCGCGCCATCAGCGCGAGATCCGCGCCATCGATGGTTTCTCCCGGCGTATTCGCCCACGCTGTTGCAATACCAATGTGACCCAGCCTTCCCGGCGCTTTCGTAACCGCAAAGCGTGACGCAGGCAGCACCGGCGCCGCAAAGTCCGTCGCAATGGTTATCTTGTTTAACTCCGCGCTCTGCTCAAGCTCAGCGGGAAATCCGCCTAGGCTCTCTCCAACTTCCGTCATTCCAATCAGTATCCCGCTTCCCATCTCTCGTCGGGGCGCCCGCCGAATCGTCTTCATCCCTGGAATCACGCCGCTCGCCGCCAGCCGGCCCACATAGACCATTTCGTCGGGATGCGTTTTCTCCAACACGCGCTGCAGTCCGCGCTGCCCGGTCCATTGCTGCGTCACAAACGCGATCGTCAGGGACCCTTTAATCTTCGCCGTATCGATGGTCCTCAGCAGCTCCACCAGCGCCGCATCTCCAAAACGGTCGCCCACCGCATATCCGCTCAAAAACTGCCCCATACCAACAAGGTTCCGATCGATGCTCACGGCGCTCAGATAGTCCGCCCCTCCCCGCCGTGCCTCCTCTTTCGACGTCGCTCCCACATCGGCAAACATATCTTCGAGGTCGCTGGGCTCACGATACTCCGCGCTCGGCTTTTGCAGATGCACCGACTTGCCCGCCACCACACCATAAATCCATTTTCCCGACGGCGACTCCACCTTCACCGCCTGCGCCGCAAAAAGATCCTCCAGCAATCGTAAATTCCCAAACTGCGGAAGCCTTTCCAGACGCAAATAGCCCTCGTCCGTGATTCCACTCACCACGTAACCCGGCTCGTCCATGGGCGTGACAATCAGCCGGTTTGGCGCACCGCTGCCAATCGTCACCACCACATCTCCCATGTTGTCGATCTGCGGATGGAACGAGGCGAGTTGCGTGCGTATCTTCGCGCCCAGCGCTTTTTCGTAACCCGGGATCGCGGGCGTTTCGACGTACTCCTTCAAATCCTGAAACAGCGACCCAGGAACTGCCGTAGCTGTGTTTTGCGCGAAAGCGTTGCTTGCGCCAAGAATCAAAACGAGGAACAAAGGAAGGAACTTCAGTGGAACTCTCACTAGTGCCTCCGAAAGGCGCTAAAACCAGCCCAGCGGAAGACTAGCTAAACGCGGCACAACTCGGCAAGCATCACTTCTCGTCGGTCCAGGATTGCCTTGGCCATCTTGCCTAGAACAAACGCGTACACCGCCCAGGTAATCGCGGCCATCACCGCAAAAATCGGGATTGCTATCCACAAATAACCCGCCGCCTTGGCCATAAATACAATCGCGGCACAGCTTCCCAGCACGAAAACGTGAATCCCCATGCTCACAAAAGCAGTCGCTCCGGTCGCGCGCTGGCGCCCAAACGTCGAAAGGTCGTACTTCTTAGGCGAATACACCGACATCACGTTTCCGGCCATCAAATTAATCGGCAGTGCAAATAGCACTCCCGCGATCGTCAGTGAGAACACCGTCGCGCTCGGCGGCTGGAAAAGTAGCGACGTCAAAACCAGCACACCAAGAGTCTCAACCACCAGCACCAGGGAATGAGCCATATTTTTCCCCAATAAAATGTCGCCCATCCTCACCGGAGCCGCCAGATACATCTGGAATCCCGCGGCATCCGCGCCAAATGTGTTGTAGACAATGTTCGTCAGGATCAGCATCGAGTACGCCACGCCTATTGGAAACACAAAATCCATCGCGTGGCGGAACGGATTGCCGCTATGCCCGTTCGACCCCGGCAAGAATCGAAACATCACCAGGATCACCATGGGCATCACCAGCGTGAAAACGATCGGGCCGCTTCGCAGCAAATAGTGCAGCTCTTTTTCGATGATCGCCGAAATCGAATTCGAAAATCCCGGCAGCCTCCAGCCGGCGGTCACCTTCCACTTCCCGCTAACCTGCCGTGACGCAACTCCTTCACTTAGATTCTCGCCGGAATACTGAGCCCGCAGTCTGATTTGCAACAAAAGCGCAAAAATTAGAATGTAGCCGGCCAGACCCGCCAGAGCAGCCGCCCCCAGCGCATATCTACCGAGAAACATATTGCCCAGTGAATTGGCAGTCAGCCCCGGAGGAAAGAACTTCTGCACCTTCATCAGCCAGATCAGCCGCTCACTCGGCTGGCGGTGCCGCTGATTGTAATGCTGCAGAATCGGCCCGAGAAACTGCAGGCTGATGATAAATAGAAAAAACAGAATGCTCAGCAATTCACGCGTCTTCCGCTGAGCCAGCCATCTCTCCAGCCACGTGAAAATTACTCGCGCCAGCAAAATATTGAAAAGCACAAACGACAGCAGCACCGCACCCGCGGGAATCGCCAGCAACGGACGCCCTATTGCCGTGCCCACAAAAATGCCGAGCATCCACATCCCGCACACCCAGGTGACTGGATTCAGCAGTTCGTAGGAAAACGAGAGCAGGTAGAAAGAAGAAAAGGAAAGCGGGAATCGCAGTAGTTCCCCAGATTCAAACGGCGGCGAAAACAAAGTGCCAAATAACGGGTAGAGCTGCCAAAACCCAAAAATCAACCATAGCGCCAGGTCCAGATACAACGCGTTGCTCTTCACCGCGCATTTGTGCGCCACTACCGCCAGAAGCACTCCGCCGCCCAGCGACGCCGCGGTCATCGAAAATCCCAGGAGCAATCGCGACACCGCTTCCAGGCGGCCGCGTACCGTGCGCAGCGAATTCACCAGCAATCGCCCGCGCAGGTACGCTACCGTTGAAAAAAGCTGTCCTTTGGTGAGAACCGCCGGGACCGGCGATTCGACGGAATCTGCCACTCCGGCCATCAGCTAACAACCCAAGTGACTACCCGAGCCATGAAAGTTCCTGCTCGGTGTGTTTCGACTGTCCGACCGTGGCCAAAAAAATTTCCTCGAGCGTCAATCTTCCATTCGACGGCACGGCTTCCACGCCGCTTTGGCTCGCCAGCCGCGCCTCAACGCCGGCACGCAATTCATCCAGTGACCCCTGCGCCACCAGCCGGCCGCGATGAATGATCGCCAAATGGCTGCACAACCGCTCCACAATCTCAAGCACATGCGAAGTAAGAAAAATCGTCGCGCCGCGCGAAATCATTCGCTGCAGCATAGACTTAAGCGTCCCCGAAGCCACCGCGTCCACGCCTTCAAAGGGTTCATCCAGAAATAAAATCTTGGGCCCGTGTATCACTGCCGCGGCCATGGCCAGTTTCTTCTGCATCCCGTGAGAAAAGTCTGTCACCAGGGTCTTGTGCTTGTCGCTCAACTCCATAAAATCCAACAATTCCTTGGTCCGCTCCGCGGTGGTCTGCGGATCGAGTCCGTACATTCGTCCCACAAATGTCAGATATTCCACCGCTGTCAGCCTTCCAAATAGCGACAGCCCCTCCGGCACCACTCCAACCTGCCGCTTCACTTCCACCGAATTTTCTGCCAGGTCGATTCCCAAAATACGCACTCGGCCCTCGCTCGGTCCGAGCAAACCAGTCAGCATCTTGATCGTCGTGGATTTTCCCGCGCCATTCGGGCCCAGAAAACCGAAAAATTGCCCGGCATCCACGTTGAGATTTACGTGATCCACAGCGGTGAAATCACCAAATCGACGGGTCAGATTTTCAGTGGAGATTGCTGGGCCATTCATGGACTTTGCACTCTAACATGAGCCCGAATCAGGCCCTAGAAGCGAGGTCTAGAACCAATAAGACTCGGAGGAATCTACTTTGCTACCAGCGTGGAAGCCGACGACGGCGCCGCAATCTGCGGGAAAAACGCCAAAATTGCCGGTAATTCGATGCGGAAAGTTGCGCCGCCATCCAGTCGGTTGAAGCCCGTAATTCTCCCGCCATGCTCTTGAATGATCCCGTAGCAAATGCTCAGGCCCAATCCTGACCCTTTGCCCACCGGTTTCGTCGTATAGAACGGATCAAAAACTCGCTCCGGCTCTGCGAGTCCCGTGCCCGTATCGGAAAACTCCACTACCACGTCGCCGCGGTCGCGCATCGTGCGAATCGTCAGCACTCCCCCGTGAGTTCCCTCCATCGCGTCCACAGCGTTGCTGATAAGTTGGAAAAAGACCTGCAAAAGCTGATTCGGGTCGCCGCGCACCGCCGGCAGCACCCCCCGGTTCTGGGTCTCGATTCGAATATTTTTGTCCCGCAAATCCAGCGTGCGCAATTGAACCGCGCCAGCAATTACCGTCTGCAAATCGAGCAGTTGTTTCTCCGCCGGCACCTGGCGCGCAAAACTCAACAAGTTGTTCACCAATTCCCGCGTGCGCCGCGCCTGATCCCGAATCTTCTCTCCCAAACTTTTCGCGCGCGGCCCGGCGGAAGGTTCATCGCTCAGCAAATCCGCATAGCCCAAAATCGCCGTAAGCGGATTGTTGATCTCATGCGCCGCGCCCGCGGCCAGTTGCCCCAGTGACGCCAGCTTCTCCGACTGAACAAATTGGCTCTGTAGCCGTTTTAAGTTGTCGAGTGAGTTCTGCAAATTCTGCACCAGGCTCAGCCGGTCCAGATTCACGAGATGCTGCCGCAGAAAGACCATGGCGCTGCCCAGCACCAAAATTCCCAGTGTCAGCAGCATTCGGAACGTGCGCACCGAATTTGGCGCCTTGCTGAAAAATTCGTTCCATGCCATCAGGATCGGAACAAACAGCACCGCCCCAATTGCCAGCCATTCCGGCCACTGCGTTCCTTCCCCTTCCCCCCCTTGAGCATCATCCGTTGCGAAAGAATATCCTTTCGCCAGCAGGCCCAGAGTGCCCACCCACGAGAACATAACCACATAAATAATTCCGTAGATGCTTCCCGACCACCGCTCGCCCTGCGAAGATCCCCACGCCGTAATCACCGACCCAGCGCCCTGCAGCACCGCAATCCCCAGAAGCTGCCAGTACACCCATCGCCATCTGCTCTTCGTGTTGATAATCACGAAGATTAAACCTGCGATATAAACCAGATTCTCTGCCACGCTCGCTTGCCACGCGCGGACCAGATAAAGCTGCGAATTGGGAGACACGGTAATCCACGGCAGAGTAGTAAAGGCGTAGACGTAAGCCCACGTGCTGGCCAGTAACGAAAAATCCAGCAGGCTGTAACGGAGGCTCTCGCGCATGCCCCGCTGATGTGGCTGCAGGGCAATCGCGGCCATCAGCGGCACCACAAAGAGGAAGTGCGCAGCGTTTCCGGCGTATCCGACCATCGCGGCCGCCGGCCCGCTGTGCGTAACCAACTCGCTGTACGCCCAGCATAGCGAACCCACCAGCCACAGGCCGCATCCGCCGGCGATCAGAATCCAGAAACTGTTTGTTCGCCGGTATCCCGTATCCGCATTGGCGAGAAGAGCCGCGTTAGCCAGCAGCGGTAGTACGCACAACGTAACATCCCGCAGCAGCACCTGCGCATGCCCAGCAGGTAGGAGCATTGTGGCCGCTGCGAACCCGCCCACCACCACGATCCAACACGCAACTATGAGCTTGAATCGTTGAGATTTAGGCCGGGAGCCCATCATAAAAAGCTTAACTTAGCTTGCCCAAGCCAGGTCGGGCAGATTCCCGCCTCCACGCCCTAAGTGCAAAGGGTTAGGAAACAAAATGGTGCGACTACGTAGAATTTGCGGAAGTACCAAAAGACGGCTGAAAACCCCTCGGACGGGACCGCTGATCAGGTGGTATCTCGACGCCAAACGATATAGGCTCGGCGAT
>Ga0209420_1001076_pt1 | contig 13339 bp, 12 predicted proteins | sample BlaSpr_A8_OM1_O1_FD_187972 | JGI IMG/M metagenome (GOLD analysis project Ga0209420, IMG submission 187972) | Forest soil microbial communities from Thunder Bay, Ontario, Canada - Black Spruce, Ontario site 2_A8_OM1_O1 (SPAdes) (version 2) | ecosystem: Environmental > Terrestrial > Soil > Boreal... | reverse complement strand
CCCAGCCAGAGAAGCGGTGCGATCGAAGTCTGTTGGATCAGGATTTCCTCCGCGACCGCCAGACCTATCCCCAACACAAGCATGCTTACCCATCGGCCGCCCCAGCGACGTACGAGCTCGCGAATCAACAATGCGGGTCAGTAGCAAGTTTTCCCGGCCTTCCTGCGCGGTTCCATATTCCTGACCGAACCAGCACTTCTGGCGCTACCCCTACTGATCTATTGGTTCCTCCCGTCCGGTTCAGCAAGGCTTACAAGAACCGGTTGTCGCCCAACCCGGTACCGGTGACTCCTTGAAAACGTGATTAATCGCGGGAAAGAATATTTTCCTCCGGATGACGGACACAGCTTCTCGTATTCTTTTTGCGGAAGAGTTGCCGACAATCGGGGAGTCAGTGCCGGTGTCACTGCGCGGCGACGCCTTCCGCAATGAATATGCGGCTCTTGGTTGCGCTCTGCCGGAATGGTCTGATGACCGCATAGTCCGGCGAATCGTACCACGCACGCGCCTTCTCCACGCTGTCGAAGCCGATCACTACGATGAAGCCTTTTGGAGCTTCGCCCTCAAGAGCCTGGATCTTGCCGCCACGAACCACATAGTGCCCATCGAAAGATGCCACGATCTGCGGCGCCTTCTCACTATATTTCTTTAAGGTAACTGGGTCCGTTACCTCGACTTCCGCAATAACGTAGGCCGGTGGTGTCTTGACTTGTTGCGCATGAATCAGCCTCGCGCCAGCAATGCTCATTAGGACGCCAGCCAGCACGGCCAGCGCCAGTTTGCAATTCGTCTTCATCGTTTCATTCTCCCGTCTGCACGCTTGTAAGATTTACCTCTTTAGCTCAGGAGTTCTGAGATGCTCAAAGTATTCCCGTCGGGGTCTTTGAACCAGGCGACCTTCGCGCCGGTAGGCGAAATCCAGATGCCTAGCTCATCTTGATTCATACCCCCATAGCGCTCGAAGCGGACTCCGGCTTGCGCCAAATTCATAACGGTTGCGGTGATCTCGGGGACTTGCCAACCCAAAACCGTGCCAGGGGCTGCTGGGAGTTCTTTAGCCATGCCCAGACGCAGCATGATGCCATTGGCGTCAAAGACCAACGCGAACGGCGGCTCTTCCATGACCAGGCGAAGGCCAAGAATATCTCGGTAGAAATCCCTCGCGCGGGATACGTCGACGATGGAGACAAATCCGATGATGTTGTATTTGCCGAGTCCAGAGAGTTGTGCCATGCGGCCATAATGAGCCTTTTTTTAGCTTGTCGCAAGAATGCTATCACGACATAATGTATCCCTATTGCGACAGAATAAGGTTTTGACAGAATACGATCCGAAGCGTGGCGTTTCTATTGCGTCGCTCGCCTATGGATACCCTTCCAGGTTTCAGGTGACAGAACACGCACATAGATCGGATCAGCTGATCTACGCGATCAGCGGCCTCATGGAAGTATCTTCCGATCAGAGCATGTGGTTGATCCCGCCGCATTTTGCATTGTGGATTCCAGCGCGAACCCACCATCGGATTTACATGCCTGGACCTGTATCGATGCGTACACTTTACCTGCGGACAGGCTTGGTCGCAAGACCGGAGCCGCACTGCGCTGTCCTGTTTGTGACTTCGCTGCTACGAGAACTCATCGTCGAAACCGCAAGCATCGGTCAGCTTCGTATGCGGGATCGCTACGAGTGTGCTCTTCGCGACCTGCTAGCTCGTCAGCTTGAGACGGCCTCCCCGGTGCCCACGGTTGTGACACTGCCGCGAGAGGAAAGAGCACTCGCAGTGGCTCAGGCCATATTGCGCAATCCGGCCGAACCGAAGCCGATGGCAGTCTTATGTTCCGAGGTAGGTGTCAGCGTCAGGACGATCGAGAGAGCGTTTCGTAAGGACGTTGGCACCAACTTTGAATCGTGGCGACGACAGGTCCGGTTAACGAAAGCCGTGGAGCTATTGGTGTCGGGATGTTCGATCAAGGAAGTAGCTTACAAGGTCGGCTATTGCCAGTCGAGTGCCTTTGTCGAAATGTTCCGCCGGACATTTGGAACAACTCCGAAGGCATGGATCTCAGCCTTGGAAACTCTTGGCAAACGATCCACCGAATCGCACGCGAGCCTTTCCCTTGCACCTCAGCGTCCAGGAAAGCTTTGATTGGTCTCCGGCATATCTAAACAGCGACGGGAACACGCCCGGCGCGCCACAGCAACTGAGAGACACGCAGCGGTCTGTGTTTCGGGTGGTGTTCTTCTTTGATGCGGAGCCTGACGGTGTCCGACAGATGCTTGGGTCTTCCACGTCATTTAATCTGTCATCAATATTGCGATCCACGATTCCCTTGTATTACACACCGTAATACGGCAGACTCACAGGTATTACTAATATGGCTTCTCCGCTAACTTTGAGACTTGACGCGAAGACCAGAAAGCAGATCGAGCGCATCGCTCGCCGCAGACAAGTCTCCGTCTCCGAGGTCATACGTCTCGCGATCGCAGCGTGGGCGGAGCAGCAAGAGCCGATCGCCGAGCCCTTTGAGGCGATCGCGGATTTGATCGGGGTGGTCCATGGCGGGATGCCTGGCCGCTCCACCCAGATGGGCCGCCGATTCTCCGAAATCCTCAAGAAGCGGCGGAATAGCAAGTGATCCTCATCGACGCTGGACCACTGGTGGCGCTGGTCGATGCTGACGACCAGTATCACGAAAAGTGCGTCGATTGCTTGAAGAGCTTGCGAGAGCCCTTGGTCACCGTGTGGCCTCCCCTCGTCGAAGCCGTCTATTTACTAGGGGATCTTCCCAAAGCCCAGGAAGCTCTTTGGGAGATGTTGGCGCGAGGAGCGGTGCGACTCCTCACCCTCGATCTAGTAGACATATCCCGCATACGAGAGCTCATGATCAGGTATGCCGAGCGCCCGATGGATCTCGCGGACGCTGCACTTGTCAGAGTGGCTGAGCGAGAAGGCATCAGGAGGATCTTCACAGTGGACCGCAGCGATTTCACGGTCTATCGCCTTCACGGACGGATCGGTCTTGAAATCCTCCCGTAGGAGAACTGTCTAAGATGAGCGGATCGATGGCCAGTTGACAGGTTCGCGTTTAAAATCACCGGCTCGCCGCCTCGTTGGGGACAAGAATCCCGCCCAAGCTTTACTTGGGCGGGGCGTGCTTCCGGGCAATTTGACGCGCCAAGCGTCCGCCTACTTAATGACAGCATGTCTCCGAGTTCCACAACGCCTGCCGGCCAGGATTGTAGACCACAAGATTGCCGTCATCCTGCAGTTCGAGAAACGCTCCGGGGTTGCCGGAGGTCACGCTATTCCACAGCGCCTTTTTCTGCGTGCTGTAGACAACAAAGTTCCCATCGTCCTGCATCACCGCATAGGCACCAGGGTTCCCCTCCGTGTTGCTAGCCCACAGCGCTCCGTGTCCCTTCCAGTAAAGCACGAGATTGCCATCTGAGGCCTGCATATCCAGAGTAAAGCGCCCGTCACAGGACTTGATGCTTCCCCCGGATTGCAATATTTCTCCAGGTCTCCCATAGCTGCACGAGCTGGGCAATGCAAGAGCGGCAATTAGGTTGATTCCGTTGGGGCTCCCCCAGCCCGTTACGAGGTCGTATCCCGCAACCGCCGGATACTTCCCACTGATGCCGCCGCTGGCTATGCTGGTTATGTCGTGCAGATCGCTGTGATAACTTGAGCTCGTGCCAATGTGATCGTAGAGTGGCGGATTGAGGAAGCCGATAGTCCCCTCGCCAAGAGTCACCGCATACTGGTTGACGAGCGCCATAAAACCGGCCCACATGGGAGCTGAAGCGCTGGTTCCCCACGCGTGTCCGCAGCCATCCTGGTTCCAGCATTGGTAGAAGCCGACGGCGTTGGCGGAGACGTCCGGCCCGTTCCGTAAAGTGGTGGACCCCCCGTTGGACGAGTGAATCACTCCAGGAATTTGCTGCCAGGAGGGGATTGGAATTGAATCCGGAGAAACGCCACCGCCGCTATCCGGCCAGGCGGGTTCCGATTTCCAGGAGCCACCCGGGCCAGAGGTTGTCAGTTCCGTACCGCCGACGGAGACGACATACGCATCGTCCGCGGGCCAAGCCTCGGCTACACCCGACTCCGTCCAGGTAGAATTATCGCCCGAGGCCGAAAAGAAGGTTTGGCCTTGCGACGCCATCTTCTCAAAGTACGGGTCGAGAGTGCCGGGATCGGCTGGCCCCCAGCCCCACGAACAGCTGATTTGCATGGACAACGGAGCATCCGTAGTCGCAGTCATGGCGCTAATGATGGCGGTATCCGTGCTTCCCACGTATACGTACAGTGCTTTCACGCCCGGGGCCATGCCGAGCGCCTGAGTCATGTCCAGGATCTGCTCGCCATCATCACATTTTTTCTTGCCGCTATAGACGCAGGTGAGACTGGTCCCGTCCGTGGAAATGCCCTTCACAGGGGTGGTTCTGGTTTGTCCAACGTTGGAGTAGTAAGTATTCAAGTCGGCGAGGTCATAGCCTGCGAACTCGAACAGCGCGATATTCTGGCCGAGGCCGTCGGTGAAGAGGCAGCCCTCACCGCAGTAAGCCGCGCGCATGTCGCTGCCCAGGTAGTAGCTCTGGGGGCCGGAGCCGGTGTCATGATCCTCGGGGTGGATCCCACTGGTCTTCGCAGAGTCGCGTTGGTTGTGAAGCAGGGGACGCGGGATCGAGTAGTTATCCAGACCGGAGATGTGCCAGAGTTGGAACGGCAGGTCTACGGTGGGCTCGCGGTCGGGCGCAAAGAAAGTACGGTTCTCCGTGGGGTGCTGGTAAACACCCAGGGTCACATGGAAGGCTTGCTCCATGTTCGCCACCGGTCCGATCAGCCTCAGGTCCATGGCATCGCGGGAGCCGCTGACTGTTTCAAAACCGTTTGCCTTGGCGAAAGCAACCAAGGCGTCCCATTCTTCCTGGCTGGGGCCGAACCTCTCGGTAAACTCTTCCGGTGTGAGGAAATGACGGAACTGAGGGCTGGCAGGATCCTGCACTTGGCTTAAGAAAGTTTCCAGCCCTGTACGATCGCGCAGCGGTAAAACGATGTCAAAGTGCATCGACTGCGTAGCCGGAAGACGCCCAAGCATCTGCGCCTGTCCGTTCGCGACTGCCTCGCGTACATGATGGGTCAGCACCGGGCTCCCCTGCCCCAGAGCCGGCAAGGCCAGAAGCATCGTGGCCATGCACAAACTCGCGCGCAGCCAAGGCAAAACTGCAAATCGGTTGAAGTTAGTTTGTCTGCTCTTGTCTTCGGATTTCATATTCCTTCTCCTTTGTCAGGTCGCTTAGGGCTTTCGGTGAATCTCCTTGCGTTCACCATGAAAGCCCTCCACTTGAATTAGCGGGAAGCGAGAGCACGAGGGATCAATGTGCCGTGGAAATAATTTGCACGCGGCGGTTCGGCTGGCATGCCGATGTTCGATGTGATAGTTTGCTTTTTACCGAATGCCCGAGTAGCTATGCCGGATTCTGCTGAAGTTCCCTCAAAAGTTGAAGTTACGCGGCTTCTCAAGGCTTGGGGCGAAGGCGATGACGGAGCCCTGGCACGGCTGACCCCTGTCGTCGAAAACGAACTGCACCGCATGGCCCATCGCTGCATGGCGAGGGAAAACCCAGGCCATACTCTGCAAACAACTGCCTTGGTAAACGAGGTTTACCTCCGTCTGGTGGACATCCACGGCGTCAGTTGGCAGGACCGCGCTCATTTTTTTGCCATGTCCGCCCGCTTGATGCGGCGGGTCCTCACCGATTTTGCGCGTTCGCGCCACTATCAAAAGCGGGGGGCCGGCGCGGTGCAGGTTTGCTTGGACGAAGGTCTGCTGGTGACGCCGCAGAAGGACGCGGACATCATGGCGCTCGACGCGGCTTTGACCGAGTTTGCCGTGCTCTATCCACGGCAGAGTCAAGTGGTGGAACTGCGGTTTTTTGGCGGTCTGGAAGTCGAGGAAGCCGCCGAGGCTCTGAAGATATCTCCTGTGACCGTTAAGCGCGACTGGAGATTTGCCAAAGCGTGGCTGTTGCGCGCGATAAACGGGGAAAAGGGCGATGGATGCTGAACGGGCGCGTCGTGTAGAGCAGCTTTACCACTCTGCGCTGGAGTATGACGAGAGCACGCGAGCTGCATTTCTGAAAACTGAGTGTGGCCCTGACCTCGACTTGCTCCACGACGTAGAATCTCTTCTCGGCTATGACCAGCGGGCGGAGGGGTTCATTGAGGCTCCCGCGCTGGAAATCGCCGCCCTTCAGGTTGCTCACGAGCGGATTCCTTCAAACGACAAAGGCGATGCGGCAGTTGTGGGCCAAACCGTGTCGCATTACCGTATTGTCGAGAAGCTTGGCGGTGGAGGAATGGGCGTGGTTTACCGCGCTAGAGACACAAGACTTGGCCGCTCGGTCGCCCTCAAGTTTCTCCCCCAGGAGCTTGCTCACGAAGCTTATGCGCTCGAGCGATTCCGGCGCGAAGCGCGCGCGGCGAGTTCTCTGAACCACCCCAATATCTGCACGATTTATGATATCGACGAATCGGAAGGCCAAGCCTTCATCGCTATGGAATATCTGGATGGGCAGACCCTGAAGCACCTCATCGATTCTCGGCCCATGGACACGGCAACAGTTCTGCGGGTGGCGATTCAAATAGGGACAGGGCTCGAGGCCGCCCACTCGCAGGGCATCATTCATCGCGACATCAAGCCGGCTAACATATTCGTCACTCGGCGCGGTGACGCCAAAATACTAGACTTCGGACTGGCGAAGCTTGCTCCCGGACGCAGCCGCGGAACCGGCATCGTGGCTTCGAGTGCACCCAGCGCAGAATTCGACGAACAATTGACCAGCCCCGGCACTGCCATCGGCACGGTCGCCTACATGTCGCCGGAGCAAGCACGTGGCGAAGATCTGGACGCCCGGACCGATCTGTTCAGCTTTGGCGCCGTTCTATACGAGATGGTCAGCGGCCAGCGCGCCTTTGCCGGAAGGGCGGTAGCTACGATCTTCGACGCCATCCTGAATCGTGATCCTGCGCCCCTGGCGAGCGTGAGTCCCGATCTTGCTGCTGAATTTGTTGGCATCATTAATAAGTCGCTTGCCAAGGATCGCGAAACGCGTTATCAGTCGGCCGCCGAGATGCTGTCTGATTTAGGAGCGGTTGAGGCGCACCTCCATCTCAGCCCGAGGGGTGTAAAGCGCGCAACTGTGAGATGGGTACCAGCGACTCTGGCCTCACGCCGCAGACTTTGGCTGGTTGCTGTTGCTGTTGTTGCCGGCGTGTTAGCCGTGACGCTCATCGTTTCATATGAAGTAATGCAGGCTCGCCGCATTCCGCCGCCGGTCGCCGCCAACGGGTCACGCCGCTCCGTCGCCGTGCTGGGGCTCAGGAATCTGTCCGGACGAACGGAAAATGCATGGCTTTCTACCGGCCTCGCCGAGATGTTGAACACCGAATTGGCCGCAGGAGAAAAGCTTCGTCTGGTTTCCGGCGAGGATGTTGCCCGCACCAAGCTGGATCTGCAGTTTCCTGACGCAGAGAGCCTTTCCAAAGACACGTTGGCGCGCTTGCACAAGAGGTTGGGTACCGACGTTGTGGTCCTGGGTTCGTATACCAGTTTGGGAGGGAAGTCGACCGGGGCCATTCGCCTCGACCTGCGAGTGCAAGACGCGGTGGCCGGAGAGACCATCGCCGAGGTCTCGGCACAAGGTAACGAAGATGACCTCTTCGATCTGGTTTCACAGGCGGGAGCGCGCCTGAGAGAAAAACTGGCGGTGGAAGCTGTTTCCTCCACTGACGCCGTGAGCGTGCGCGCGTCGTTACCGGATAACCGGGAAGCCGCGCGCCTTTATGCAGAAGGTTTGGCGAAACTGCGGGTGTTCGATGCCCTCGCGGCGCGCGATCTGCTGCAGGAAGCGGTATCGGCCGAGCCCAAGTATCCACTGTCTCACATGTCGCTCGCGGATGCTTGGACCGCACTCGGCTATGACAAGAAGGCGCAAGAAGAAGCGAAGCAGGCGTTCCAACTCTCCGGGAACCTCTCGCGCGAATATCGGTTGCTGGTTGAGGGCGAGTACCGTTTGGCCAATCATGAGTTCGAAAAAGCCATTGACGTGTACCGCACGCTGTTCATTCTGTTTCCCGACAATCTCGATTACGGATTACGTCTGGCAGGCGCGCAATACGACGGCTCGAAACCGAGCGATGCGCTAACCACGGTGGCAGCTTTGCGAAAACTGCGCCCACCCGGCTCCGCTGACCCTCGCATTGATCTGCAAGAAGCGGACGCGTGGTATGGCAAATCCGACTACCTGGCCGCTCAGGAATCGCTGAATCGAGCGCTGCAAAAAGGGCGTGAACAGGGTTCGAATCTGGTGGTGGCTTTTGCTCTCTATCAACAATGCCGCGTTTCCCGGTATCTCGGGCAAATACAGCAGGCGGTCGCTGCGTGCCGGGAAGCGCGCGACACGTACGCTGCCGCAGGCGACCGGGCGGGAGAGGCCAGGGCGCTGCGCTATTGGGCCGATGCCATCGCGGATTCCGATTTACCAGGAGCAGTTCAACGGGACCGGCAGGCTCTCGATATGTGCCGAAGCCTGGGACATGAGGGCGGAGTGGCCGGCGCCCTGAACGCGCTAGGGCTGCTCTACGACATGGGAGATGTGCACGCGGCGGAAAAGATGTATCGCGATTCGCGGGCCATCTATCGCCGGCTTGGCGACACGGCCAGCCTCGGCAAGGTCACCGGTAATCTCGCCAACGACGTGATGGCTGAGGGTGATCTGTCGGCTGCGATAAAGCTCTACGAAGAGGCCTTGGAACTGGACCGCGCCGCGGGGGATTCGGGATCTACGGCGACCATCGGCTTCAACGAGGCGAACGTCCAGGAGCTACGCGGAGATCTGCCTGCTGCCGAACGTGGGTTCGAAGAATCGTTAAAGGAATGGACACGAAATGGAGATCAACGGTCATCAGGATTCGCCCTTTATAGTATCGGCGAGGTTCGGCTGGCTGGGGGCGACTTCGCGGGTGCACGCAAATCGCTCGAAGAATGCCTGGCGCTTCGAAAGGCGGCTGGAGATAAAGTCACGCTCGCCGAAACGCAGGTGTTGTTTGCCCAGTTGTCGCTGGAGGAAGGCCGCAGTCCCTCCGAATCGGAAGCCGTTGCCCGCCAGGCCATCGAAGACTTCCAGAAGGAAAAAGCCTCAGACGACGAAGCTCTCGCATGGAATACCCTCGCCTACGCGCTCATGGCGCAGGGAAAATTTGACGACGCGAAGCACGCGGCTGAGCAGGCCCGCGCAATCTCGAAGAAAAGCCAAAACCTCGAACTTCGCCTGGGCGATGAAATCCTTGTAGCCCGTGTACAGGGTCTGACACCGGCTTCCAGTTCCGCGGATCGAACGCTTGCACTAAAGCTGCTGGCGTCCGTGGTCTTCGAGGCCCGAAAACGAGGCTATGTCGGAGTGGGGCTGGAGGCGCGTCTGGCAGCCGGCGAAATTGAAATGAAAGCTGGTCAAAGGACCCTCGCGGAATCGCATGTTGCCACACTTGAGAACGAGGCCCGAGGCAAGGGATTTAACCTGGTCGCACACAAAGCAGCCAAACTGCAAAAGCACGTGCCAGCTGTTCCATTACCCTAATACATCGCTTCGACCAACGCCGTTGCGCATGGGAGCAGGACGCCCTATCCGGCCTTGAATTCCGCCCTCGTCGAAATCAACTGCGCGTCGTGAAGTTGGCCATGTCGCTGGCGGCAGCGATCTGGGACGCCGTTCCGCAGGAGTAGCCGGTAGAGGCCAATGCCCTCGTCGCGCAGTGGATCGCACTCGTAGACGCTGATTACCGTTGGCGGTAGGGCCTACAATGAGGATGAATGGTTCAACGTCATCGAAGGCGAGTACATCGTTTGTACGCCTGCCGAGCCCGCTGCCAGCGGAACTAGACGTAGATGCGCAAGGAACTTGAGCAAAAGGTGGTCGAGCAGTGGCCCACTTGGTTCGACAGTTCGACAGCGAGGGCGACATACGGCAAGGGAAGGGAAAGTTTGGCGGGTTAGGCATCCACCTGAATCACGCAAATGATGCTATTCGCCAGCGCCTCGAAGCCGCCAGAGAGGAGTCCTTCCCCACCGCGAGACTTGCGCTGAGCCGGGAGAATGGCGGGAACGCGATTCGATCAAGACTCTGGGCGACGGACCCACTGGGCACAGGAGCAATTCCGGCTGGAGCGCGGTGATAGAGAACATGGCTGAGCTATCACCGAGCAACTTTGGCGTATGAGCCAGCCGAAGCCTAGCGACTTTAGAAACCGAGAAAGCGGCTTTCGCCGCCCTCTCGGGCAACGGCGGACCGTTCTATGCTGTTACCAGTTCCGGAGTGGCAATCTTGTGGAAGGTCGAGTTGACAACGTCAAAGGTGTGAACCTTAGGCGTTCCTTCGATAAATCTTGCGAGCGTCTTTAGTACGTCTGGGTAGGCATTCGTATTGTACTTCTCGGCGTCGGCCTTGTTTTCCCACAAACTTATCGCGGTCACATCAATTCCACCGGAACCAGCGAAGATAATTTCGTCCTTAAATCCATTCTGTTTGCGAAGTAAAGGAAGAACGTCTTTTTCAAATGCTCGCGTGTAATCGGAGAGCATATTGGATTTCAGATGAATCGAAACATTGCGTGCAAACATAAGGCAACCTCCTAGGGTTGGGGTCGCTAAGAAAGACTACTTCAGATGGGCTGACTTAGTTCAGAGAACCTGAAATGAGGAGAAGGTGGAAACCACCTCGACTACAACCCTAGTCTCATATGATGGGACTGTCAAACAGCAGCGATTGCGGGTTAGTGTCCTAATTTGCTTTTTATCCTGTCGGTCTGCGTCAACATCGCAGACGCCGCCAGCCCTGCTGGGGACACTGGCCACCGGGAGTTCTGCAGCGAAAAGGCACAGTTGGCCAGTTGCGGCTAGTCTTGAGCGTTATGAGGCGTGGCGGCTGGCGGCGATGGAGAGGCGGGAGATGAGCTGCCTTTCCCATCTTTCTGGGCTGCTTGCCGAGCCAGCTTTTCCGCTTGTTTTCGATTGTGGCGCCGCACCAGGTCAGGCCAGAATTCGATCACCTCGGAACCGATAATCCCTTGGGCGGTGACGGTGAACCCGCGTTCAAGGGTGCCCCTTACCGTACGGTCCGATTCGGGGTAGTAGACGTTGGAAATGCTGGAGCCAATGAGATTTCCGAGCACATTTGCATAATTGGGTCCCCAGGTTCCGCTATCCCGTTTGCACCATACGGTGCCGCTGGCCGCCCAAAGAATGCGCCTGATAGGGCTGCCCGTCCCTTTCTGAAAATAACGCGGGTCTTCGCGAAACAGGCTCGTCAATACCGCGTTTCCGAAGAAGTTGCCGGTGAAATAGTCAGCGTAGTTCGCGCCAAATCGCTTGGCATAACCTTCCGCACCCTGTCCATACTCCGGGAAGCTGTTGTCGGCCTGGTCAATGCCGGCACCGGCGGCCGAGAGAAGGTATGCCCACGGATCGGTCGCGCTCTTGAAAAACAGTCGGAATTTCTGGCCGGTGGTCAGAGGAGCGGCTTCGCGGTTTTTGGTAGTGTTGAAGGCCGCCATCACGCCCAGAACCCGCTGCCGCTCCTGTTGCTTCAGTTGTTCTTCGGCTGTCTGCTGCTGCTGCTGTGTATCCGAGCTTTGAGAGGATGAGGGCTGGGGCGCAGTCTGGCCGGCTGCCGGTGGACTGGATGTACCGGTGGGGCCAGTTTGCTGCAGGCTTATGATTGGATCAACCGGGAGCTCAAGATCCGCAGTTTGTGACCTTAACAGAGGAGCTGCAAAGAACCAGGCCGCAACTATGGATGCAGCTGCGAACCATCGATTTAGAAGCAATCGGTGCACCTTAATCGTGCTCGTCAACGTAGGGCCCGACAGAGCTCTCGTCCGGGTTTCGATGCGATTCTTGTCTGCCGGGTCGATCTTTTCCGTCAAGTCTCAACCAAGAATCAATTGCGCATGCCGGAAAATGCCGCTGGTACTCGAGCAAAGGGAAAGAATCAACTCGGTCGAGGGTATCAACGAAAGCTGCAACGCCGCAACCCTTGGGAGTGTCCTAACACCCCAATTAGGACACTCCCCGATTGCGCTTCTGCGATGGACGCCATCTGGGCTGCGTCTCGTCCCCCATACTCCGGCAGCGTCGAATGCGTAAAATGAGGGGGAACGCCGTCGCCGTCGCAATGTAAGGGGCAGGGGATCGTGCAATGGAAACGCCAAAACAATCCCACTCCCCCGACCATCAATCAACTGAGCCGAAGCGCATATCAGAAGTGCTCACCAGATTCTGAAAGCTCTGCCAGAGAAAATCGGAGAGCACGCGGCGATCGGCGCGGCGACGACGAAGCTGGAAAATGGGGCGGAATGATCTGGCAATACAGACTGCCGGACTGCTGTAGGGACGGGCAAGGGATCGCAGCGATTTCTGCGACGACCTCAACTGGGCGCTGACGCCGCCTTGTTCATAACTTTTTCCAGTCGGTGAGCGCCACCAACTCGTCTAAGATTTCCTGTAACCGCTGAAGGCGGCGTTCGTGATCCCCCACTGCGCCGTGTGGCTTCCTCTTGCCGTCATGCAAGTACAGTCGGTTCGCCTCACTGATTTGCGCTATTTCGTCCCGTAACTTGGCGATGCGTTCTTTGACCGGATTCTGCATGAGGATAGGCTAGCAGAGCCTTCCGAGCGGGGAAATTCAAGAGATGGTTCGCGCTCGCGCCACACCAGAAAGCGAGCCGCGACGCCACTCGTTTCACTCCGTCGCGGCCGTTACAAGCCCAACAACCGTTCGCTGTACGCACTTTTTCTCAAACCAAGGTAACTGGAACGTGATGAACATCACGCCGGGCAGGAAAGGCACGGAGTATCCTAATCATGATGTACACGATCAACAGAGTTCCCGGAAGTACGAGCGAGGTGACCCTCACGTGCAACAAGTGCTCGCACACCGTGCGCGTCAATCAGTTCGATGACACATTCGGCAGCCGTCGCACCCAAGCCGCCCGTGCCATGCTAAGACATGTACGCAACGAGCACTGCCAAGAACCGGCAATCAAGCCTCTGCCTCCGATCGTGGAAGGATGGTGTTGAGCGAAACGCGCTGGAATCGACCCCGAGAGAACCTGCTCTGGGTCCTTTTTTTGCGCTCCCATGTCATCGCAACCATCGCGAGTGGATCATGCACGATGGTTGGTGCGAAAAGCCAGTAGCTCACGCCGCAAGTCTCAAGCTCGCATCCGCGAGAACCTTCTTGACCCACTCGCTTTCCCGTCCATCGGTGAGCGCAATCA
>Ga0209420_1001075_pt1 | contig 13369 bp, 9 predicted proteins | sample BlaSpr_A8_OM1_O1_FD_187972 | JGI IMG/M metagenome (GOLD analysis project Ga0209420, IMG submission 187972) | Forest soil microbial communities from Thunder Bay, Ontario, Canada - Black Spruce, Ontario site 2_A8_OM1_O1 (SPAdes) (version 2) | ecosystem: Environmental > Terrestrial > Soil > Boreal... | reverse complement strand
GGGCGGCCAGCTTCGAGCCGGTCGCGTGCCCGCCGCACCAGCCACGCGACGGGCTCGACGCCGAGCAGGCGGCGCAGCCTGTCGTCGGTGCCGGTCACCCGACCCACCTCCCCTACCCCCTTCACGTTCGCCCAGCGGGGCGGCGTTCCCGCCCGTCCCACCGCCATGGCGTCACCAGCACCGCGTCGACACCGTCCTGCCGGGCAAGCTGGCAGATGCCAAGCCCGGGCACCTCCGGGTAGCAGCCCCACTCGCGCTCGCTGGTCATGACCACGTCCATGTCGAACGTGGCCAGGAGCCCGAGGCATTTGGCGCGCGAGTCGTCGTCGACCCCGGCGAATGCCTCGTCCAGCGCGATGAGCCGCGGGGCGTTCGGATTGCCCGCCGATTTGTAGTGCGCCGAGGCCGCCGCAAACAGCGGGACTGAGGCAACCAGTGCCCGCTCACCGCCCGACGCCGGACCGGTCGCCGGACGCCACCGCCCGTCCTGAAACCGCTGGATCACGAACTCGTGCCATCTCCGGTAGTCCAGTGCCGTCGTCAGCGCGTCGCTCCACCCGGCCGCCGCATTGTCGGCGTGTTCCGCGGCGATGCGCTGCTGCAGGAAGGCACCCACGGTCGCACGGTCGTCGGCGGACCAGGCGTCGATGGTCTGACGGAGCTTGTTTCGGATCGTGTCCAGCCCGTCCGGCGCATCCCGCGCCTGCTGCCAGATCAGCCGCAGCCTCATCCCGGTCGACGTTGGGCGGGACTGCAGCTCCTCGTTCATCTGCCCGACCTCGGCCTCCGCCGCCGTGACCAGCTCGTGCAGCGTGCCCGCCACCTCATTGAGCAGGTGATTTTCCAGGATCTCCTGCTCCCTGGCGGACAGCAGCCGCGCCCGCTGGTCGGCTTCCTCGCCGAGCGCCGCGGCCAGCCCGGGAATGTCGTGGCTACGGCCCTGGAAGACCACGTCGACGACGATGATGCCCTCACTCAGGGTCAACCCCGCGGAATGCCCGTGCCGGGCCATCGCATCGGCGAGCAGCTTGTGCTCCTCGGTCACCCGCTTCTGCACCCGGTCCCAGGCGCTGTCCGCGTCGTCCGTCGATTCCAGTCCCGCATTCACGGTGCGGGCCAGCAGCACGGCCGGCGTTGCCGCCCACGGCTGGGTGAGGTCGGGAACCTCGATGAGCGGCAACGCGACGCCCAGCAGCCCGGTGGCGGCGAACGACTGAAACTCCGCGACGGCGGCGTCCCGGAGCCGCCCGGCCTCGTCGATCTGCTCGCGCAGCGTGTCCCGCGCGCCCTCGGCCTTCCCCCGGTCACCGAGTGCCTGCTGCTCGACGGCACGCACGGCCTTCTCGGCGCCGGCCCGCCGTTCCAGCTCCTGGCGGACCTCCGCCAGCTGCCGGTACAGCTCGTCGACCGCCGTGCCGGCGGTCTCGCGGAGCGCTTCGTACATCTCCCGGGCAGCCGACGCCTCCAGTTGCGCGGTCGCAGCGGCGCCGGTCGCCTCGTCCAGGCGCTCCCGGCTCTCGGCCAGCTCCGCCGCGAGCTCGCCCGCGGCCCGGGCAGCCCCTTGCCACGCCTCGGCAGCCGGCCATAGCCCGGCGAGTGCCAGCCGATAGGCATCCACACCGGCCTTGACTTCGGCCAGATCCTCGGGCTCGGCGGGCAGCCCGACATCCCGGGCGAACTCCGCGGTCCGGGCGAGCGCGGCCTCAAGTTCCCCCTGTCGCTGCCGGGAGACCTCGACGGCCTCAGCGTGCTGCTCGCGCAGCTCGCGGCGCCGTCGGCGTTCCGCAGCGGCGACGGTGTGCGCCTCGCGCACCCCTGCGTCCGGTGGCACCGCGCGGTGCTCGTCCGCGAGCCGGTCCCGGCGCACAGCCAGCTCGGCCAGCTCCGTGTCGAGTTCCGCGATCGCCGCCCGCTCCTGCGCCAGCTCTCCGGAAAGCCGCGTGATCCGAGCGCGGCGCGCGCTCTCACGCGCTCCCTCGCCGATGTGACCGGCGCTGTCCTTCTGCCAGGCGCCGCCCAGCACGCCGTTTGCCCAGCGGCCGTCCGCGGCTACCCAGGTCCCGCCCGGACCGCCAAGCCCAATGGCGGCAAGGACGGCGCCCACAGCCTCCGCCGGCAGCGCCCGCGCCGAGGGATCGCCGGAGTCGATCGCCGGGACCAGGACGCTCGCGACCGACGGGCCGGGAATGGGGGCGAGCCCGGACACGACGGTCACATCGCCGTCGACAAGGTTTCCGTCGGGCGTGACCCAGGCGTCGAGGATCCCGGCCGCCTCCAGCGCGGCCTCGAGCCCGGCCCGATGCTCGTCCGGCACGCCCTGCGCGAAGTCAATGACTTTCCAGAACGGGGCGCCGGGCAGATCATCGCGAACGCCGGGTGCCCTGGTGTGCGGCACCGGCGGGGCATCATGGCCGCCCGCCCGCAGCCGCTCGATCTCCGCCTCCAGGCCGACGGCGTGCTCGGCGTGCGCGGCGCGACGCGCCGACAGGCCCGCCTCCAGGCGTCCAAGCTTGGCGCCCGCCGCGCGGGCCGCGTCGTCGACGGCGGCGGACGCCGGGTTGGCGCCGTCCCCGGTCACGGCCCACGCTTCCAGGGCGTCGATCAGGTCGTCGGGGTCGGCGACCTTGAGCTCCGTCAGCCCGGCGAGGTAGGACCGGTAGGTGCTGGCCAGGTCGCGCGCTCGCCGCCCGGCTTCCTGCTCTGCACTGGCCAGCCGGTCCGCCGCGAGCTGCAGCTCAGCGGCAAGCCGGAACTCCTCGGCCCGCGCCTGCTGCAGCCCCCGGTGCCGTTCCGCGGCTTCGGCGAGCAGCCTCTCAAGCTGGCCCACGGCAGCTACCTGGCGGTCGGCAACAGCCTGGGTCTCTCGCCGCGCACGCGGCAGATCCCGCTCCCAGCCGTCGGCGGCCGCACGGTGACCCTGCTCGCACCTGGCCGCACCTGCGTTCGCCGCGGCCCGGGCGTGCGCCTCCTCGAGCGTTGCCTGAGCCGCCTGCGCCCGTGCCGCAGCCTCATCGGCCCGGTCGCAGCGCCTCCGCACCTCGGCGGCCAGCCTGTCACGGTCTTGCTCCCTGATTCGCGCCGTCTTGTCCCGGCGCTGGGCCTCGCCGAGCATCTGCTCTAGCCGCTCGGCGTCACGCATCGCCGGGTCCTGCTGCAACGCCTCGCGCCGGGCGTCAAGCTGGATCCGACGCTGCTCGAGACCCTCCAGTTCTGCACGCGCCATCCGCAGCTGCGCGTCCGCGGCGCTGAACGCCTCGTCCGCCGCGGCCAGATCCCTGCCAAGCTGCTCGTACCGGCTCTGCGCCTGCCGGGGTCCCGCGGCCTTCCGCTTGGCCGCGGTCATCGCGTACCTGCTGTAGTAGCGCAGGAAATCGTCCGCGGCCTGACGGGCTTCCCGCAGCGCCCGCAGCGCGTCGCGTTCCTCATCCAGGCCGCGGAAGGCCTCGGCCACCGTTGTCACCAGGCCAGGGCTCAGCGGTGGCAGAGCCTCGGTGAGCGCGCGGGACAGCAACTTCTCGTCGGGCCTTTTGGAGAGCTGCGGCTGCCGGAGCTGGATCAGCAGGTTGATCAGCGACTCGTAGCGGTGCTCGCCGAGCCCGAACAAGGCCTCATCCACGGCCCGCCGGTAGTCGGTGGCCCGGTCGTAAACCAGCCCGTGCCCGTCGATCTCCTCGCGCAGCTTTTCCCGGGTGAGCGGCACCCGGGAGGCGGGCAGCAAATGGAGGTCCTCGCCGACGCGCTGCGTGGTCATGAAGAACCAGTGCCGCGCGATGCCCCGGCCCGCAACGGCCTTCAGCCCGCAGCCGATCGTGCGGAACTCTGCGTTGCCGCCGGGAGCTTGGCGGCCGAACTCGAGCCAGGTGTACCCGAGGCGCTCTGAGTTGGGATGCCTGCCACCGAGTAGCAGGTTCCATTCCATCTTTTTCTGCCGGTCGCCATCGGGCTCCACCCGGTGCGGGGCCAGCTCGCCGTCCAGCAGGAACGGCAGTGTCAGCGCGAGCACTTTTGACTTGCCGGTGCCGTTGTTCCCACGCAGCAAGAGCCGGCCGTCGTGGAACCAGAACTCCTCGGCGTCGTAGTAGAACATGTCGACCAGGCCCGCCCGCAGCGGCTTCCACCGGTCAGAAGAGGGCACTGGCAGCATCGGCTGTCGCCTTTCTCGTCTCCCGGATGGTCGGCTCGGCCAAGGCGAAGCGTGCGATCGCCGGCCGGCTGCGGACCGTCTCTTTGTCCAGCTCAACCAGGCGCAGCGCCAGCAGCTTCTCCAGCGCGACGGCGAGCAGCTCCGCTTCCGCACCCGGTTCCGTCACGCCCTTGCGCCAGAACGAGGCGTGCTCGGCGGCCGCCTGCCTTACGAAGGCGTGCAGCGCGTCGAGCGTGGCCTCATGCCGGCGCGCGAGGTACTCCGCGACAAGCAGCGTGACGTGCCCGTCGGTGCGCTGTTCGGGCATCCGCACGTCGGTCAGCTCGTCCTCCGGGTCGACCATCGCGATCCCCTCGGCCCGCATCTCGGGGATCAGCCCGCTGGCCTCCTCGATCCGCCGGGTGATCGCGTGCCGCTGCGACAGCAGGTAGACGCGCTCGTCCTCGTCGAGCTCGTCGTAGTACACGACCGGATCATCAAGCAGCCGCCGGGTGAGCCGCCTGCGCAGCGCCTGGTTGCGCAGCTCTTCGCTCTCGGCGACCGGTTCCGCGGTCAGCCCCGCGAGCCGGTCGGCAAAGGTCTCGGCCGTCACGGTAGACGGCCCGCGGGCGCCGGACAGCAGCACGCCCAGCACCGGCCGGTGCACGTCGTAGAGGACGTCGGTCCCGGCGGACAGGTACGCGTCCTCGTCCCCGGCGACCCGGCTCAACACCCCCCAGCCGAGCAGCAGCCGGACGACCGCGACCAGATCGGACCGGTCCGCCCGGCTGTCCAGGGTCAGCGTGAACCCGGCAGCGGCCAGCTCCGGCTCGGCGGCGGCCGTCAGCACCTCGTCGGCGAGGCTGCCGAGCGTGGTCTGCGTATCGGCGCGGGCGAGTGCCGAGAGGGCCAGGCACAACGTGACGTACCGGCGCCGGTTGAATGGCTCCTTGTTGTGCCCGCGCACTGGGTGAGACGCGTCCGACAGCGTCGTGGCGGTCTTGAACAGCCGGGCGGTCTCCGAATCCGCGGCGAGACGCCATCCGGTCTCGCGGTTCAGCCAGTCCCGCAGCTCGGTCAGGTGCCGCCGGACCAGGACCAGCGTCTCGCCGTCGGTATCAGCAATCAGCAAGGGCCTGGCCAGCAAAGCGCGCAGCGCGGCCCGGCGCTGCGCCTGCTCCTCAGCCGGGATCATGACACCCTCGTGGCGCAAGGTCCGTGATCTCGATGATGTGCTCCGGGCCGGTGAGCATGCCATTGGCGGTGCGGATCGTCGCCGCTGCGGCGTCCGGGACCAGGGAGAGCCGGATTTCCAGCGTGCCGTCGCTGGTCACGGTCTTCACCTCGGTGTCACCCGGCGTGCGGACCGCCAGTGCGTCCCCAAGCAGCGCCAGGAACAGCCGGAACGCTTGCGGGTCCAGCACGCCGAGATCGGACAGCAACGTCGGGCCGGCCGTTCGCAGACGCCGCCGGGCGGCGGCGGTCTCGGCCGCCTCACGTTCCGCCTGCCTGCGCAAGAACTCCCGCTCTGCTGACCTGTCCCGCACCTGGCTGGGCTTGCCGCGCCGTTCGTAGGCCCCGGTCTTCCTGAGCTGCGGGGAGATGTGAATCGGTGGGGCGTCTCGCCACGCCGTCCCCGCCGGAAGGTCCTGCCAGGCATCGGCGGTCTCGCCGGTAACGGACAGGTGCCGTGCCGGGCACAGGCCGAACGCCGCCCGCCACAGCCGGTGGGCCGCGTCCTCGTCTGGCGCCTCGGCAAACCACCGGGCGAGCGCCCGGAAGTCCGCCGAGCGATCCGACCGCCCCGAGCGCCGCTCGTTCAGCAGACCTACCGCATCGATGAGCTGCTTGATCGCGGTTACGGCGGCCTGCCGCAGCAGCCGCGCCTGTGAAGGGTGCGCCGCGTCGCGCGACGTGAACCAGTCGTCCAGCCCGCGCCACCGGTTCCGCCACGCGTCCAGGGCCTGTTTCTCCGCCCTGGACAGGGATTCGGCGGTGTCCTCACCCTCGGGAATCGCATCGGCCGCCTCGCGTCGCGCGGCGAGTTCGAGCAGCCGGTCATGGCCGGCGGCTTCCAGGTCGCCCAGCAGCACCGCGATCTGGGCGCCGGAGTTAGCCAGGTCCGCGATGAACCTGTTGATGTAGTCGATCAGGCGTTCCTTGTAGGCGAGGAAGCCGTCGACGTCCCCGTCCGAGAAGTCGATCGCGCGGCGCAACGCGGACATGAACGCCTGCGCGTTGTCGGCCAGCGAGGAGAAGCGCTCGGCGACGGACAGCAGCAGCAAGTGCGCCTTGGCCGGGTCAGGATCCCGGTCCGCAGCGAGGACCCGAAGCGATCGCAGCCGGTCGGCGATGTCGGCCAGGGCCACCGACTGGAGCTGGCCGCGCCGGCCGATGGCTTCCTCGTAGAAGGCGATGGCCTGCTCGGCCGCCTGCCCGGCGCCGGTGAGCTGGTACAGGCATCGTTTGCGGTGGAAGTCCTCTACCGTGGTGACGCGGCTGGTGTCGACATCCGCGCGCAGGTTCCCCCACGCCGTGAGCTGCTCCAGTGCCTGGCTGAGCTGCTCGTCAGCGCCGATCTGCAAGTCAGCCGCCACGTCCTCCGGCCGCAGATGCACAATGAAGCGCTCCTTCGCCCGCGCGAAGGTACGCAGCACGCTCCGGTAAAGGTCGGCGTTGGGCACGCTCAGGTGGGTGAATGGCTGCGGTTCACCTTGACCGTGCACCGGCTCAGTGGCTCCGATTACCACCACTACATGGTGACGTACGCCACCGACAGAAAGGACACGGCGCGCGAAGGCAGGGCCGGATCAACCCGGCTGTGCACCGCACTCGCGTCAGCCGATCGGGCAGTCCGGCTTCGCACCCACCGCTGCAGAGTTAGGCCTTACCATCAGGCAGGATTCATCAACAGCCTGGAACGCCCCCGCCGGTATCCCCTTGAGCAGGGACACCAGAGCGTCTGGCCATTGCGGGAAGGCGCTGCCCTGGAAGTACCAGTTGCTTCCGTTGTCGGCGAGGATCAGGCCGTAGTTCTTCATCTCCACCAAGATCGCCTTGGCGTCACGACAGTACGGCTCGGAATCCTGGCAGAACCGCGCCACATGGAAGCTTGCCCTCAGCCGGAACCGGGCGCCCATTGGCGGCGCATCCGGGCTCGGGTCGGAACTCGCGTCGTGGCGGGCAGGCCACAGGAAAGCCGCCTGGGTGACCTGCGCGGTGAACCTGATCGCGTGCTCGATCGGCTTTCCCGTCCGTACCGCCGCCCGGACCTGAGCAAAGTCCAGCAGGCCGGGCAGGATGGGCAGGCCCGCCGCGTCCGCTGACGTCCAGCCAGCAGGACGCAGCCGGTTGGACCTCAGGTGCCAGATGGCCCCCGAGCCCGCCGTCGGGCCGTTCGCTGAGTAATGCGCATCCCACAGCTCATACAGCGTGCAGGTGCTGGGGTTCACCATGATGGCGTGACGGTCCCCGCCAGCCTGCGCGCCACCCTCGATCGGCGTATCAGGTCCGAACGGATAAGGACCCTGGTCGCTCTCGCTCGCATACTGGAAGTTGATCTTGACTAGCGGCTGCGAACTGCTGACCACGGTGAACGGGATGCCAAACGGATAGCCCCCCGCATTCGGGCCGAAGTCAGGGTGCAGGTAGGTCGTCGACGAATCCATGCTCGCCAGCCACGCCGCGCTGTGCACGTCCACCGGCAGCTTGGAGATGTTGGTGTTCCACACGTTGCTGGCCGGGAACATGGGACAGTTTGGCGCACCGGGAACAACCGTTGACATGACCGGTTCGGCCGGCACGTGCGGCGCCGTTCCAACCGTGGCTCGCGCCGTTCCTGTGCTGGCCGGCACCGCCTCCCGCGTGCTCTCCTGCACACTGCGGTGCACGCTGGTCGTGGATGCGGCTCCGCAGCCGGCGACGAAGGCGACGGCGATCGCGACGACGCGGCGGCCTGTCTGACACCTCATGACATGCCCATTTAGCCGACGCACCGTCACATCCTGGCACGGACCCGCCGGACTCAGTTGCGCTCCCGCCGATCCCGCGACCGCCCGCCAGTTCGCGTCGGCGCACGCCGCCAGGAACCGCAACTCTCCCTAGAGTCAGCCGGCGCGCCCAGCTTCCTCGGCGCAGCGCGCGCTGCTGCCACCGTCAGCCACCTCGCTGCCAATGGCCCGGAAATTCTCCCTGCGGCCCGTTATGAGATAAATCACGTTATCAGCCTTGAGCTGGCCAATCGGGAATAATTTTCCGCTTCGGCAATACCGGCCTTTTTCGAGGTCAAAGCAGTGGCGGGTGTTGCCGCCGCCCATGCCGCCACCCGTTTTAAGGGCGCCGCCGGAATGGCTGGCGCGGTGCGTAAACCGCGCCGGGAAAGTCGACCGAATTTGGCGTCGTCGGCACTTGTGTATATGTTCGCCCGGAACGCCGAACGGAGATGAGAGCAAGATGGCAGACCCCTGACCCGGCTGCGCCGTGATGGATGCGGATCCTGCTCTCAGCCCACGAGAGGATGATCCATGATCCACCCGGCAGCAACGCTCGCGGCGATAGAGATTCACCGCGAAGCAGCCGCCAGGCCCCCGGCGGAGATCGTCGTCCGCCGAGGCGATTCCCTCAGCGGGATCGCCGCCCGGTACCGGGTCGAATGGCCCGGGGTGTACGAGGCCAACCGGGCAGTCATCGGGGAGAACCCCAACCTGCTCAACCCAGGCGAGCGCCTGCGCATACCGTCCGCGGCGTCGGCAGCGCGCCTGGCCGCGTCCTACCGCCCGACCGTGGTCCCCGTCGTGGCACCCTCATCAGCGCCAACGGAAACGGCGGCCGTCCAGGACGCGCCGGCAGAGCCAGCCGCGTCGGGGGGCTCTTTCCAGGAATGCGTCATCTCCAGGGAGAGCGGCGGCGACGCCCAGGTCATGAACGGAAGTGGCCACTACGGCCTCTACCAGTTCAGCTACTCCGCCTGGGTCGCAGCGGGAGGCAACCCCGCCGACTTCGGGAATGCGTCCGCCGCCGAGCAGAACCAGGTGTTCGCCACGGCATACGCCGAGGACGGGACCGCACCGTGGGCGCCGTACGACGGCTGCTGATACGCACATCCGGCCATCAGGAGACGGCCGGGCAGAACTGAGCAGGTAGCTGCGCGTGGGCGGCGGCAAGGGACCAGTTCCCTGCCGTCGCCCACAGTCCTTTTCCATCTCCAGGTCGTAGCGCGACTGCAGGTTGATCCAGAACCGCTCCGAGGTGCCGAAGAACCGCGCCAGCCGCAGCGCCGTGTCGGCGCTGATGCGCCGCTGGCCGTGCACGATCTCGTTGACCCGGCGGGCCGGGACCCCGATCTCCTTCGCCAGGCGGCAGTCACGCACAGTCATAGGTTGACGCATTAGCTATAAAGTCGATAGATGTAGTAGATTACGCAAGCCCCAGTTCAAGCGGTAGTTCGGCGTCGGCCGACCACTCTTCCAGGGAGCCGTCATAGATAGCCACGTCGTCGCGCCCAGTGATCGACAGGGCATGCGCGACGACAGCGGCCGAGATCCCTCCAGCGCCCCCCGGGAGACGGCGGCCCGGCAAGTGACGAGTGCTATCGCCTCCTGGCGAGCTGTCTGCCCGGGAATCCTCGTAGTGGCCATCGACGGGCACGGCACGGCGGGCAAGTCCACGATCGCGGCCTGTATTGCCGGGGCCACCGGAGCAGCCCTGGTCCACACTGACGACTTCTTTCTGCCACAGCCCGCCTCCCTCTCCGGACAGCCATCACGCCTCCGGTCGCTAGGCCAGTACTACGACTGGAGGCGGATCCGGGCGCAGGCGCTCGAGCCGCTGCGGGCGAGCCGCAGCGCGAAGTTCCGATGCTTCGACTGGAGCCGGGGCACCGGGCTCGGCGGCGTGGCGACGGTGAGACCGTCTGACCTGATTCTGCTCGAAGGCGTGTTCTCCGCCGCCCCTGAGCTTTCCGATCTCGTTGACCGTTCGGTGTTTGTCGACACGCCCGAGCATGAGCGGCTCCGGCGGCTCCACGTTCAGGTTGCACCCGACGACTGGGATGCGGACTGGCTGACTGTCCAGCAGTCCTATTTCGACCGGACCCGGCCAGCCGCTTCGTTCGACCTCGTCGTATCCGGCATAAGCCCAGGGCCAGCGGGCCCAGCAGGAGGCAGATCATGACGTCCATCCGGGTGATGCTCGACTACGTCCACCCCTGGCCAAACGCAGCCGGCTTCTACGTGGCCCGGGACCGGGGATGGTACCGGGACGCGGGCATTGAGGTGGAGCTGACCACGCACGATTACGGCCGAGGCGACGCTCTGGCCCATCTGGGCCGCTACGAGGTCGACTTTGCGGTATTTCCTTCCAACCGGCTGCTGGTCCGCCGGGAAAAGGGCGAGCCGCTGATCGGCGTCGCCGCCATCAGCCAGACCGGACTGGAAACGATCCAGGCGATCCGCCGCCCGGGCATCACCCGGCCCCGTGACCTCGAGGGACGCCGAATCGGCTTCGGCCTGACGCCGCGGGGGAAGGCGATGGTCAGTCACCTGGTCGCCGTCGATGGCGGCGACCCGTTCAAGATCATCGCTGTCAGTTCGTCCGGACACGAGCTGACGCCCGATTACCTCGTCGCTTCCGGCCTGGATGCGCTGTTTGGCGGCTACTGGTGCTGGGACGTGCTGTCGCGCGGCGTCCCCGAGGAAGAGCTGATTACCTGGCGGGTGTCCGACATCGGTGCCCCGTCGTATCACAGCTACCTGCTCGGCACGCAGGAATGGACGGCGCAGAGCAATCCCGAGCTGGTGCGCAGCTTCGTCGCCGCGACCTCCCGCGGCTTCCATGCCGCCGCGGAAGATCAGGAGTCCACGCTGGATCTGCTGGAGCGGGTAATCGTCTACCAGCCGGCCTGGCGGCTGGCACGGTCCCTGGAACTGGTCGCGACCAGCTGGTTCCACGACGGGGTGTGGGGCATCCAGCGGGAGGACGACCTGGTCGCCGGCTATGCCAAGTGGCTGGCCGACAACGGCGTCCTGGCCAGTGCCGACGTGTGGCGCGGCGCGACGACCAACGAGTTCATCCCTGACGCAGCCGGGCGGGTGTGATGACCGGGTCACGGCACGGCACCCGGCTATCGGCGCTGGCCCTTGCGGTGGCGCTGGGCGTGGCGGCCTGCGGCGCTACCACGACGTCGGGCAGCTCGGGCGGCCAGACGCTGCAGGGCGGCACCGCCTACTTCGCTGAGCAGCCGCTGAGCACACCCACATACATCTTCCCGTTGATCTCCGGAGAGAACTACAGCAGCGCCAACACCGCCGATCTGCAGACCCTGCTCTACGAGCCGCTCTACTGGTATGGGGACAAGGGGAATCCGTCGGTCGACTACCGGCTTTCGGTCGGCGACCAGCCCGTCTACAGCGACGGCAACCGCGTCGTGACGATCAGGCTCAAGCATTACGTGTGGTCGGACGGGGAGACCGTCAGCGCCCGCGACGTCGGGTTCTGGATCAACCTGCTCAGGGCCAACAAGGACAACTGGGCGTCATACGTCCCCGGCGGCTTCCCCGACAACGTGCTGTCGTGGAAGGCGCTCGGCCCGACCACGATCCAGCTGCGGCTGAACGCCAGCTACAACCCGACCTGGTTCACCTATAACGAGCTGTCCCAGATCACGCCGCTGCCCATCGCGTGGGACCGGACGTCTCTCGCCGCTCCGGCCCCGTCACCGGGCGCGGCGAACCTTCCCGATACCAGCAAGGCCGGCGCGGTGGCTGTTTACAACTTCCTGAACGGCCAGGCCAAGGCGACCTCCGGTTATACCTCCAGCCCGGTCTGGTCGGTCGTTGACGGTCCGTGGAAGCTGGCCGGCCTGACCAGTGACGGCGCCGCGACCTTCGTGCCGAATCCGCATTACACCGGGCCCCAGAAGCCGCACCTGGCGAGGTTCGTCGAGCTGCCGTTCACATCCACTGCCGCCGAGTTCACGGTGCTAAAGGCCGGCTCGGCCGCTGGCGGGACCGGCAGCTCTGGTGAGCAGATCTCGGTCGGATACGTGCCCGATGACGACCTGCCGCAGCAGCCCTCGCTGAAGGCCCAGGGCTACGACCTGATCAAGAACTTCCCGTTTGGGTTCGACTATTTCGAGCCCAACTTCAACAACCCCAAGGTCGGCCCTATCTTGAGGCAGTTGTACTTCCGCCAGGCGTTCCAGCATCTGGTAGACCAGCCCGGATGGATCCACGCTTACTACGACAGCCTGGGCGTGCCCACCTACAGCCCGGTACCCGCCCAGCCCGCGAACCCTTACGCCGACGCCAACGCCTCGGTGAACCCGTATCCGTTCAGCGTGGCGGCCGCGCGGGCCCTGCTCGCCGACCACGGCTGGAAGGTCGTCCCGAACGGCGTGACCACCTGCACGCGCCCGGGAACCAGCCCCGGCGACTGCGGTACGGGAATCAAAGCCGGTGAGCCGCTGAACTTCACCCTCATGTACCCGAGCGGCACCCCCTACACCGACGATGCCATGGCCGACCTGCAGTCGGTCGCCAAACAGGTCGGGATCCAAATCTCCCTCGATCAAGTGACGTCCTCCACCATCGACCAGACAATCGAGCCGTGCGCGGCGTCCTCGCCCGCCTGCAGCTGGCAGCTCGGCAACTATGGCGGTGCCTGGGTCTTCGAGCCCGACCACTACCCGAGCGGCGAGGAGATCTTCCAGACCGGCGCGCTCGGCAACGTCAACAACTACTCCGATGCCGCGATTGACAAGCTGATCACCGCGACCACGACCACCTCGGCAGCCAACGCGCAGAAGGCACTCAACGCGTACGCCAACGCGGTCCGGCTCCAGCTGCCGAACTTCTGGCAGCCCAGCCCCGGCACCCTCATCACCGTGCAGTCAAACCTGCGCGGCTTCTCGCCGAACGCCTACGGCTTCCTCAACCCGGAGGAGTGGTACTTCACCAAGAGCTGAGGCGCGGAGACACATCGTCAGGCGATCTTGCGGTGGTAGGTGACCATGGCGAGCGCGTACGCGACGACGAGGATGCCGAGGCACCAGGCGAGGGCGGTCCAGACGCTGGCGCCGGCCGGCTGCTGGGCGAGCAGGTCGCGGATCGTGTTGACGATGGATGTCACGGGCTGGTTGTCGGCAAAGGCGCGCACCGGTCCGGGCATGGTGGCGGTGGGCACGAATGCCGAGCTGATGAACGGCAGGAAGATGAGCGGGTAGGAGAACGCGCCCGCACCGTCCACGGA
>Ga0209420_1001074_pt1 | contig 13370 bp, 11 predicted proteins | sample BlaSpr_A8_OM1_O1_FD_187972 | JGI IMG/M metagenome (GOLD analysis project Ga0209420, IMG submission 187972) | Forest soil microbial communities from Thunder Bay, Ontario, Canada - Black Spruce, Ontario site 2_A8_OM1_O1 (SPAdes) (version 2) | ecosystem: Environmental > Terrestrial > Soil > Boreal... | reverse complement strand
GTCCTGTTGGTCATCTACCCTTCCCAAGTGGTCCCCGCCACAACGACGCACCCCAGGCCACAGAGAGCTTAGCTTAGGCTAACCTAACAGGCCACGCCAGTCCCATCGTGAGACTGCCTGCTGGCGTCGCGGCCCGGGCGCGGGGCCCGGAAACGCCACGCGGTGCCGATGGCCGCCGTGCACCTCGGCTAGCTGGTCCGCACTGGTGCCAGAGTGACTGCTGATGCGATTGGCAGGGCACCCAGACGAGCACAAACGATGCAATCCATCTGGTCTCGCCCGAGCCGGCTGATCATAGTGGAACGGCAATCAGGCGAACGAACGGCCGCCTGTAGGTCTGGTGGCAGGACCATGGACAGGTGTCAGCTTTGCAGGGCGTGCATCGCCGCCGCGGATCCCGGCTGATGGCCCATCGCCAGTATGAACAGCCACAGCAGTACCGCCAGTACGGCATGGCACGCGAAAGCAGCCTGGGATGCGCGCGGGCTGAGCGGCGGCTTGCCAGCGGAAATGCCCGCTCCGGTCTGGATGCGCGCGTGCTTCCCGGTCGACCGCCCTGTCCGCCGTGCCTGGTGCCGGTCATATAGGTAGTCGAGCAGCCCCAGCGGGATGATAATGGCGAAGATCCACAGATCTGCGGTGACTGCGAGCACCGCGCCCAGCAGCATCCCTGCGATGAGCGCGGCCAGTCCCGTCCGTGAGCCGATGGAACAGGTGATCGACTTTACTACCCGGCCGCCGTCTAGCGGCACCACCGGCAGCAGGTTGAACAGGTTGATCAGCGCCATCCATGCCGCCGCAGCAGCGAAAGCCCCGTTACGGGTGGCGACGTATACCAGTCCGGTCCCGGCCGCCAGCATGGCCCCGGTCAGCGGCCCGGCCAGGGCTACGGTGGCCTCGGCCCGCCGACTGGGGAAGTTGTCCTCGGCCACGGCGGCGGCACCAAACAGCGGGATGAGGTAAATACCCCTTGTTTTCATGCCGTAATGCTTCATGCACCTGAGGTGGCCGTACTCGTGGATGATCAGCATGCCGAGGATGATGACCGCGAACTGCCAGGTGAACAAGATCGCGTACACCGCGAAGGAAGCGAGACCCAGCACCACCTTGCCGGCCTTGAGGACGACGAATCCGCCTTTGACCAGCACGCCGACGACGCTGCCCGGGTTGCGGCGTTCTCTCAGCCGCCCGAGGATCATGACGCCGCCTTCCTGGCCCGGCACCTCTGCCAGCATGACCGGACAACGTGACTTAGTGAAAAACGGCAAGGCCGCCGGTACGGCCGGCGGCCTTGCCGCGTCCGCTACGGGTTCCAGTCCTGGTAGAGGCCCCCGCCGGACTCCTCCGGGTAATCAACGTAGAGGGGTGCGCCGTTAGTAAGTGAATTGGCCGACATGACCATGCAGTTGCCTGCCGATGTATACCCCGGCCAACCGATGTCACACAGATCCGAGCCATTGTCGAGGAAATATCTGTCGTAGTTGTAATTACCACCGTTGTTGTCGGGCTCCTCGATCCAGACAGTTCCGTTGGCACCGCAGGGCTGGAACGTGATGGGAGCGGTGAAGGATGTGTCGGCCAGGCACAGGTTGGTATTGGCGCCGGCGCCTCCGCTATCGCCATCGTCTTCGTAGTACCCTGACCACAATGTCAACTTGTGCTTAGCGGAGGTAACGTGGTAATACCATCCTTCAAAGACCTTTTTGAGGAAAACGATGGCCTTCACGGTTGCGATGGTTGCGACTCCAGCCACGGTACCATCGACTATAATTGCCAGGTTACCAGTGAGGGACACGCATTTGGTTGAGTCGTTAGTGAGGCACTCCTCATAGGGATCCGCGGCAGCGGTCCCACGCCGCGTTTGAGATGCTGGCTCCGTTTGAATAGACGTCGTGACCGCAGATACAGTCCCGGCCGCGGCGGCACTCCCCTGAGCCGTGCGGGCCGCCAGCGCAGGTGATGCCGATAGGGCGGCTGCGATCGTCGTGGCTACCACTATTAGGAGTACGATACCGTAACGCCACTTCCTCTTTGCCAGGCAGCGCCCGGTGTGTTCCGGGATCCTCGGTACTGCCATTATTTGCTCCTTTCTGGATATGCTATGAAACCGGGGCCGTGATCTGCGCAGAAAGGTAGTTTCAGGCAAAGTCGCATGGCGAGCATCTGATCACCAAGCTGCGCGAGGAGGGTGGCAGCAAATGCCTTGACGCGATGGCTTGGCGCTGCGTCATGCTTACGGTGAGCATCCCCGCTAGCCTCGCTCTCTCCGGACTTTCCCGTCACACCCTCTTGCCGTTTGCCGCGACCCGCGGCGGGGGTACCTGAGTCTTCAGGCAGGCTCTAAGAAAACTGCCTGATTTTCAGCCGGTGAGCCGAAGCCGTCCTCGTTAATGTGGTGGCGCGCGCATAACAGATCTCCTTACTAGCTTGATATGCGGGGCCGTTCGGCCTGCGGTCGCAGGTACTGGTAAGCGGTCTGCTGCGTCTCGGTGTGCCTATTCTCGCGAAGACGAGTATCTTCGCTGTAACGTGGGCGTATCTCGGAACGACAGCTGCACAGGGAGTGCCCATGGCTTACCCCACGGTCGGCCGCCCAGGCGCTACGTTTCGCTTCGGGCTGCTCGGGCCGCTGCTTGTCACCGGTGTAACAGGGCAGGTGGTAGTGCTGCCGGCGGCCAAGCAACGGGTCATCCTAGCGGCGCTGCTCCTGTCCGCCAATACAGAAGTCTCGGCAGACAAGCTGACGGAGATCCTCTGGGAATTCCCGCCACCCAGCGCGGCGGCTGCGGTGCGCAATTACGTCATGAGGCTGCGCCGCCAGATGGGGTCGGCCGGATCCAGGATCCTGACCCGGCCAACCGGCTACACGATTGAAGTACAAGACCCCGCGGAGCTCGATGCGGCCGAGGTCGATTGCCTGCGACGCGACGCGAGGGCGGCCACGCAAGCCGGCCGGTGGCCAGAGGTGTCAGAGCTGCTTTCGGTGGCGCTGGGCCTGTGGCGAGGTGAACCGCTCGCCGACGTCCCCTCCCCAGCGTTCACCCAGCAGGTGGCGCACCTCACCGAGCTGCGGCTCCAGCTCACCGAAAGCCGCATCGATGCTGATCTCCGCCTGGCCAGGCACGACGAGCTCGTGGCCGAACTGAAGCAGCTCGCGGCGGAGAATCCGCTGCGTGAGCACCTGCGAGTCCAGCTCATGCTCGCCTTTTACCGCTGCGGGCGGCAGGCCGAGGCCCTAGAGGCCTACCGGAGCATGCGGGCCACGCTGATGGATGAGCTTGGCGTTGAACCGGCGTCCGAGCTTCAGGAGATGCATCGGCGCATCCTGGCCAGCGATCCCGGGCTACTGGTCATTGAGCCGTCGCGCGACGCGGACCAGGTTCCCGCCTTGGCCGCCACGGGCGAGCAAGAACGAGTAATACCGCGGCAGCTGCCGACCGGAACGCGGCATTTTACCGGCCGGGTTCCCGAGCTCCGCGCGCTAGACGCGCTGCTCAGCGAGGCAGCGGCCACTGCGGGCACCGTGGTGATCTCGGCGATCGGGGGAATGGCGGGCGTCGGCAAGACCGCGCTGGCTTTGCGCTGGGCACACCAGGCGGCAAGCCAGTTCCCTGACGGGCAGCTGTACGTGAACCTCCGCGGTTTCGGCCCGACGGGACGGCCAGTTCCGGCGGCTGCGGCGATCCGCGGTTTCCTGGATGCGCTGGGAGTCGCGGCCGAGCAGATCCCGGCCGACCTGGACGCCCAGGCAGCCTTGTACCGCAGTCTGCTGTCGGGCACGCGAGTGCTCGTGCTGCTGGACAACGCGCGGGACAGCGAGCAGGTCCGTCCGCTGCTGCCCGGCAGTCCGTCCTGCCTGGTGGTGGTGACGAGCCGCAGCCAGCTGGCCGGGTTGGTCACCTTCGAGGGCGCGCACCTGCTGACTCTGGACGTACTAACCGAGGTCGAGGCGCAAAGAATGCTGTCTTTGCGGCTGGGCGCCGATCGCCTCGATGCCGAGCCGGAAGCGGCCGCCACGCTGATCAGGCTATGCGCGCGGCTGCCGCTGGCTTTGGCTATCGCCGGGGCTCGCGCCTCAGCCCACCCCAGGTTCGAGCTCGGCGCCCTGGTTGAGGAGCTCCACGATGCCCGGCGGAGGCTTGACGCGCTGGAGACGGGGGATACCTCGGCCAGCGTGCGGTCGGTCTTTTCCTGGTCCCTGGCCAGTCTGCCAGCCTCAGCGGCCGACATGTTCGGCCTGCTCGGCCTGCACCCCGGGCCCGATATCACGACGCCGGCCGCGGCCAGTTTGGCCGGGGTAACACTGCCGCATGCGCGCTTGGCCCTGAACCAGCTCGCCGATGCGCACCTCATCACCGAGCACGCTCCCGGCCGGTTCAGCCTCCACGACCTGCTCCGCGCTTACGCCGCCGAGCAAGCCGACGCAGCCGGCAGCGACACCGCCCCTGACGAAGCCATCGGCCGGGCCCTGGACCACTACCTGCACACCGCTCACGCCGCCGCCCTGCTGCTCAATCCGTCACGCGAGCCGCTCAACCTCCACATGCCGCGGCCCGGGGTCACTCCCGAGCATCTGGCCGACCACCTGCGGGCAATGACCTGGTTTGAAGCCGAGCACCATGTCATCACCTCCGCTGTCACCCTGGCCACCCAGCGCGGACTCGATGCCTACGGCTGGCAGCTGCCCTGGACCATGGCGAACTTCCTCGACTGGCGAGGGCACTGGCACGAATGGGCCGCGCTTCAGCGCGCCGCACTGGCGGCGGCGGTCCGCCTTGGCGACCCCGCCGGGCAGGCCGCAGTACACCGGCTGCTTGCGCATTCCTGCGCCAAGCTTGCCGACTACGACCAGGCGCGCGCCCACCTGACCGAATGCCTCCGGCTCGACCAGGAACTCGGCGACCGGGTAGGCCTGGCTCATGTCCATCAGACCTTCTGCTGGCTCTCCGCGCAACAGGGCCGAACTGCCGACGCGCTCGGCCACGCCGAGCAGGCCCTCGTCCTGTTCCAGGCCACCGGCAACCAGGCCGGGCAAGCCGAGGCCCTCAACAACGTCGGCTGCAGCCACGCCCAGCTCGGCGATTACCGGCAGGCGCAGACATCGTGCCAGCAGGCCCTCAGCCTGTACAGCAAGCTCGGCGACCGCCCCGGCGAGGCAAGCTCGTGGGACAGCCTGGGCTACGCCGAGCATCAACTCGGAAACTTTACCGACGCCGCCGACTGCTACGGCCACGCCCTGAGCATTTTCCGCGAACTCGGTAACCGCTATTACCAAGCCGACACCCTCACTCACCTCGGCGACACCCACCATGCCGCCGACGAAGAGAACAAGGCCCAGGATGCCTGGCGACAGGCCTTTGACATCCTCGACGAACTGCAGCACCCGGACGCAGCGCAGCTTCGCGTCAAGCTGCGGGCGGGAAAGGTGCTGTAGCCGTTTCGCTCGTCGGCGGCCCGCGCCGGGCAAGGACGTCGCCCGGGCACGGATCATCAAGCTGCGCGCTGCTGGACACTCCATCAACGAACCTGCAGCGATACGGGGCCCACCGTGTTCGCGCTAATGAAAACTCGCGGTCTGGGAGTGTCCCTTGAACCGAACCCCCAGCCCCGCCACCAGCGCAAACACGTCCGTAGACGTACCGCACATCGCTATATGGGCAGTAAATACCACAAAATCCGAATTCCTGATCGAGGATCCGGATTACCTTTCCGGACCTGGGGCTAGCGTGGCTGCTGATGTGGCCATCCTGGGCTCCCGATGATTGTGACATTTCCCCCGCCGGGCAGCAGGGCGTGGCGAGCGCTGAGGGTGGACAGCCAGGAGGCAGCAGCAGGCCGCAGCCCTGGCCGACGCTGAGCGTGGCCAGCAGCAGGGTTAGGCCAGAGCCAGGTCCGGCCGGCCGCCTGATCGCGGGCCGGACCTGCTGCGCGGCCACGACAGGCATCGTAGCGGCCGGGCGAGGCGTCCCGGCGGCGTGGGATACCGTCAGCAAGGTGAGCGAAACGGCGCAAAACGCAACCGGGGCCTTTGTGCGGGACACGCGCTACCTGGACGGGCGGTTCACGGCCGACGGGCGGGACGGGACGTTCCCGCCCGAAGCCGGGCGGTACCGGCTGGTGGTGGCGCGGGCCTGCCCGTGGGCGAACCGGACGATGATCGTACGGCGGCTGCTCGGTCTTGAGCCCGCGCTGTCCATGGGCATCTGCGGGCCTGAGCATGACTGGCGGAGCTGGAATTTCGACCTCGATCCCGGCGGGCTCGACCCGGTGCTGGGCGTGCACGAATTGCGGGACGCCTACGAGAAGGCCAGGCCCGGCTACGACCTGGGCGTGACCGTTCCGGCCGTGGTGGACATCCCGGCCGGCGCCGTGGTGACCGCCGACTTCAGGCACATCACCCTGGACCTGGAACACGAGTGGACCGCGTACCACCGGCCGGGGGCGCCCGACCTGTACCCGGATCGGCTCCGCGACGAGATCGAGGAAATCAGCGCGGGCGTCTACGAGGATGTGAACAACGGCGTGTACCGGTGCGGCTTCGCCCGCGTCCAGGAGGCCTACGACGAGGCCTACCGCAAGCTGTTCGCCCGGCTCGACGCGCTGTCGGAGCGGCTAGCCGGCCGCAGGTACCTGGTCGGCGACACGATCACCGAGGCGGACGTCAGGCTCTGGCCCACCCTGGTCAGGTTCGACGCGGTCTACCACGGCCATTTCAAGTGCAACAGGAACAAGCTCACCGAGATGCCGGTGCTGTGGGCCTACGCCAGGGACCTGTTCCAGACTCCCGGCTTCGGCGACACGATCGACTTCGAGCAGACCAAACAGCATTACTACCGCGTGCACACCAGCCTCAACCCGTCCGGGATCGTCCCGGCCGGGCCTGACGAGTCCGGCTGGCTCACCCCGCACCACCGGGAGGAGCTGGGCGGGCGGCCGTTCGGCGATGGAACGCCGCCAGGCCCGCCGCCACCCGTGGAGCGGGTGGCCGGCGGACCTGGCCGTTAGGCGCGACCGCGCAGGGTTCCGGTCGCGTCTGGCGGGGTTCTAGCCGCAGGCGGAAGGCACGGTCATCACGGCCGTCCCGGCTTGCTGAGCGGACGAGCTGGAGTAGGAGGCGTAGGCCCGACCGCCGGCCACCGCGACCCCGCCGAGGTACTGCGCCGCGCCGCTGGCCTGACCGATGCTGGCGGTAGCCAGTACCTTCCCGTTCGCCGGGCTGGCGCACACCAGCGCCTGCGCGCCGCCGATCCAGACGGCGCTGCCGCTGTAGCTGGGGACGGCGTAGCCGTTGGCTCCGCTCGCGTTACCGACGTGGACCAGATTGGCGAGGTTGCCGCCGGGAGCGAACCACACCGTGGTGTCGTTCTCGGAGAGCGTCCCCCAGACGCCGCCGCTGGTCGCGACCAGGTTGGCCGCCACCCCGTTGACGCTGATGGTCGAGGTGTCCAGCGTGGCGAACCCAGGGACTGAGTAGGTCAGCAGGGTGACATTGCCCAGGCTGGCGTACAGCTTGGTCCCGTCGGGCGAGGTCGCCAGCGAGTTGACCGGTCCCTGGAGCTCGTGCCACTGCCGGGTGACCTTATCGGTCACGGTGCTCACCACGGCGATGTCGTCGCCCGCCGCCAGGTAGAGGTTGTGGTCCGCCCCGGCCAGCACCCCGGCCGCGGCGAAGGACGTCCGGCCGTTGACCGGGACGGTCACCGACGCGACCTGCTGCATTGTGGTGGCGTTGTAACCGGTGAGGACGGCACCGGCGCTGGTGTAGGTCGTGACCGCCCAGACCTGATCGTCCACGATGACCGGCGCGCTGGTGACCTGCGTGTTGATCGGCACCTGGTGCACCACGCTCCCGTTGGCCGGGTCAATCTGGTCCAGGAAGCCCGGCTCGGTGCCAAACAGATAGCCGTCGCCGCTGATCAGCGTGCCTGGCGTGATCTTGTGCCGGTTGACGAGCTCGGCGCCGTAGGGCGCGTCCTTGAGAGGCACCGCCGAGGCTGAGACCACGCCGGGCGCGGACGAGGCCGAGGACGTGGTCGGCGCCGCGGAACTGGACGTCACCGTGCCGCCCGGCGAGGTCGCCCCGGTGTGGTGCGAGTTCGAGCTCAGCCCCACGGCCAGGGCCGCACTGCCGCCGGCCACTACGAGCACGGCCGCCGCGGCCAGGGCCGGCGCCCAGGCGGGGCCCCAGTTAGGGCGGCGACGGCGCGGCTCCCGCCGCCGGGACTCGCGCAGGCGCGGAGCCCGGGACTGGGCCTGGCGACCCTGGCCGGCCTCGTTGGCCAGCCGGAACGCGATGTCTTCCACGGTCACCCGGCGCGGCGGCTCGGGCGTCATGCGGTGCAGCAGGTCAGTAAGCTGCCGTTCCTCGGTATTCACGAGGCCACACCTCCGGTCAGAAGCTCGGCCAGGCCCGGCGCGTCCCGCAGCCGGGCCAGTGCCTTGGCCCCGTGCGACTTCACCGCGCCCACCGAGCAGCCCATCGCGGCCGCGGTCTGGGCCTCGGTCTGGTCGGCGAAGTAGCGCAGCACGACGACCGCCCGCTGCCTGGCGGGCAGCCGGTCCAGGGCCGCGAGCAACGCCTGGCGGGCATCCACCTGGGCGAACACGTCCCCGTAGGCCTGTGTTTCGGGCAGCCGCCCGGTCGCGATCTCGCCGTTCCAGCGCCGCTGCCGCCAGCGCAGGAACGTATTGACCATGATCTTCCGTACGTAAAGTTCCGGCGCGTCCGGGCGCTCGAGGCTGGACCAGCGCGGCCAGGCCGCGGCCAGCGCGGTCTGCACCAGGTCCTCGGCGCTCGGCCAGTCCCCCGTCAGCAGCCAGCCAGACCGCAACAGCGCGGGTGAGCGCGCCTCGACGAAATCACGGAAACCATCCGGTTCCGCCGGCCGAGTCACCCCGGGCAGTGTGTCCACCGATCCTCCGTTCCGGCTTATCGGGCTTACCTGTATTAGATGCGTCAGCCGGGCGGGAAGGTTTACTCGCGGAGCCTGCCCAGGGTCAGTTCCGCTCGCCGCTGCCGCGACTCGGCCCGGTATGACTGGCGCCTGGCCTCCCCCAGGTCCTGGCGCGCCTGCGCCAGCTCGGCTTCCAGTCGGCGGACCGTATCTTCGAGCCGCTGCTCCGCCACGGCTGCGGCTTGGGCGGCCTCGACCGCTTCAGCCACGTCCCGTTCGGCAGAACTGATTCTCTCCTGACGACGGCGCTCATGGGTGGCAACGGCCTCAGCCGGCTCGGGTTTTCTGGCCGGGGCCGGGGCCGGGGCCGGTTCCGGGGCGGGCGCCGCCTCGCCGTCGGCCAGCGGCGCCAGGCCGAAGCCGGCCCAGTGCGCGGCGCGGACCAGGGTGCCCAGGCTGGCGGCCACCTCCGGGTCGGCCAGGGCGGCGTCGAAGGTGGCGGTGACCTCCTCGCGCACCGCCGCGGGCGGCGCGGACAGCCCGGCCAGGGCCTGCCTGGTGAGCTCGTCGACCAGCCGGGCCCGGGCCGCGGACAGCTCGCGGATCTGGCTGCCGTCGCGGGACTGCTCCGCGCCGCGGAGCTCGCCGGCCAGGGCGGCCAGCCTGCCGGTGACCTCGGGGTCGGACCTGACCAGGCGGTTCACCACCCAGGCCGACCGGGTGGGCTTGCGCAGCCCGGTGATCTTCTTGGCCGCGTCCTTATCGCCCGCCGCGCGGGCCGCGTCGGCCAGGTCCTTGCGCAGCGGCATGAACTCGTCCGGGTCGGCCTCGTACAGCCGGGCTACCGCGTCGGCCAGCAGGTCGGTCATCCGAGCAGAATAGGGTCCATGGACCAGATCGTGCCATCGGGGCAAGGCCACCTGCTGACCGCGCGGGGGAACGTGATGGCGTTCAAGGCCGTTGCGGCCCAGACCGGCGGGGACTTCTCGCTGATGGAGCGGACCGTGCCGCCCGGCGCGCGGATGCCGCCGCCGCACCGGCACGTGAACTGCTCGGAGGCGTTCTTCGTGCTGGATGGGACAATCACGTTCCGGCTGGACGAGGCCGAGCTGTCCGGCGGCGCCGGGGACTTCCTGCTGGTGCCGCGGGGCGCGGGGCACACGTTCGGGAACACTGGCACCGAGCCGGCCCGGCTGCTGGTGCTGCACGCCCCGGCCATGGACGCCTACTTCGAGGAGCTGCACCGGCTGTGGGCGGCCGGCGAGCCTCCGCCACGGGAGGCCGAACGCGAACTGATGAGCCGCTACGGGATGGAGCCTGCCTAGACGGCCAGGAAATGTCAGGGGGCTGTCGTAGGGTCGGGGAGTATGGCGCCTACTGCATCAGCCGAGCTGAGCCCGGAAAAGCTTGAGGAGTACCGGCGGGAGCTGACCGGGTACTGCTACCGCATGCTGGGCTCGGGGTTCGAGGCCGACGACGCCGTGCAGGAGACCATGCTGCGGGCCTGGCGGGCGGCCGACGGGTTCGAGGGACGGTCCAGCGTGCGGTCGTGGCTGTACCGGATCGCCACCAACATCTGCCTGGACATGCTGCGCGCCAGGCAGCGCCGGGCGCTGCCGATGGACCTCGGGCCGGCCTCGCCGCCGGTCGAGTCGCTGCTGGGTGACTGGCACCCGGAGGACATCTGGATCTCCCCGCTGGCCGACGAGCGAGTGCTGCCCGAGCACGGCGACCCGGCCGAGATCGCGGTGGCCAGGGACACGATCAGGCTCGCGTTCGTGACCGCGCTGCAGCACCTGCCCGCCCGGCAGCGCGCCACGCTGATCCTGTGCGAGGTGCTGAAGATGCCGGCCGCCGAGGCGGCGGCCACGCTCGGCACCAGCGTGCCCGCGGTCAACAGCGCGCTGCAGCGAGCGCGGGCCACGCTGTCCGCGCTGCCCTCCGAGCAGCGACCCGTTCCGCTGGACGCGGACCAGGCCGGCCTGCTGGCCAGGTACGTGGATGCGTTCCAGCGTTACGACATGACGCAGCTGGTCACGCTGCTGCAGGACGACGCGCTGATGACGATGCCGCCGTACGCGCTGTGGATCAGGGGTGCGCAGAACGTGGTCCGCTGGATGCAGGAGCCGACGCCGAGCCTGTGCCGGGACTCGATCCTGGTGCCGGCGGGCCAGGTCAACGGGGTGCAGGCCTGGGCGCAGTACAAGCCGGATCCGGCCGGCGGGCACGCGCCGTGGGCGCTGCAGGTGCATGAGGTGTCGGGCGGGCGGATCAGCCGGATGACGTTCTTCCTGGACACCGAGCGGATCTTCGCCGCACTGGGGCTGCCGCCGCACCTGCCGTAACCCGGCCGGGCCGGCGCTACAGGGCGACCGGGTACCAGGTCGGCGCGTCGCCGGGGACGGGCTGGAAGTCGTAGCGCAGGCCGCCCGGGCCGAGGGCGACCAGGCTGACCGAGGTAGAGCCCCACAGCCGGCCGTCGGGCAGTTCCCGGCGGGCGATGATCGCGGCCGGGTCGGTGACGGACAGGCCGTCGCCGTCCGCCAGGGTCAGCCAGTCGCCCCAGGCGTCCTTGACGGTGGTGGCCGGGTCGCCGGAGGGACGGTGCGCGGCGAACTTCGGCCCGAAGTGAGCGGCCTTGGCGTCGGGTGCCTGCTCGGGACCGGCTGGCGGGTACATGTGGCCGGCGTTGGTGAGCACGTGGGTGCCGGGCTGAAGGTCCTCGAGGGCGGCGCGGCGGCCGTCCCAGGTCAGCACCAGCACCGCGGACAGGTCCGCGCAGACCAGGATGAACGGGTCGTAGCGGGCCAGGATGGGCTGCTGCCCGGCCAGCTCGTGCAGGGCCTGAGGGCCGTCGGCCGCCGCGCGCAGCGGGAGCTCGCCCCGGGAACGGCGGGTGCCGGGCGGGGCCTGCGGGCCGCGGGTGTTCAGGATGCAGGCGACCCGCGGGATGTCCGGGTGCAGCGCCAGCCAGGTGCCGCCCGCCTGCTCGTCCAGGCCGCCGGCCAGCGGTGATCCGGGCCAGTGGCGGGCCGGCGGCTGCCACGGGCGGCCGGTGAGCTCATCGCGGACACCCAGCAGCAGCAGCGGCATCGGCTCGCCGGGGGCGAGGTCAAGGACAACGGTGCACACGCACCGACCATAACTCGCCATCGTCGTTGAGTGTCCAGATCGTGGTGTGCTTGACGTCACGGTCCTCAAGCGCGCCCAGGCCGGGCACGTCGTAGCCGGCCAGCGGCCGCAGGCGGGCGCGGGGCAGGTACGCGCGGCCGAAGTCGCCGGCCAGCACGGTGCAGCCCCGGGCGCGGGCCTGGTCCAGGAACCGCAGCACCCGGACGGCCAGCTCGCGCTCGTAGAACGCGTCGGCCACCAGCACCAGGTCGGCGTCGGGGAAGGCGGCGTCGGCCGCCAGCACGTCGGCGCAGGCGGCCCGGACCCGGGCGCCGTTGGCGTCGGCATTGAGCGCGATGGCCGCCGCCGCCAGCGGGTCGATGTCGTAGGCGGTCACGGCGGCGGCCCCGGCCCGGGCGGCGGCGATGGCGACCAGTCCCGAGCCGGAGGCGATGTCGACCGTCTTGCGGCCCGCCGCCGTCTCCGGGTGGTCGAGCAGGTAGCGGGCCAGGGCCTGGCCGCCGGCCCAGGCGAAGGCCCAGAAGGGCGGGTCCAGGCCGGTGCGCCCGGTGGCCTGTTCGGTTTGCTGCCACAGGCTCATCGGCTCGGTGGCCTGGTACAGCCGGATCTCGGGCACCAGCGACACCTCGCGCAGCGTGGTGCCGGACGTGATGATCTCCGGCGCTGAGGGCCGGGACCGGGCGCTGGAGACCATGACGGCAGGCTAAGACCAGACCGTCCGGCTGGCCAGCCGGACGTCAGCGCCGGGCCGGCCCGCCCGGGGGGTTGGGGGGGAGGGACCGCCCGGGCGGGCCGAGAGTAAATGTCGATGCGTGCGGTGCCTGCCTGTCACATCGCCATCGTCAGGACGGTGACCGGCCGGATCACCGGCGCCCCCGTATGTTTCGCCGAACCCTGCGAGCGAAACGAGGCCGGTGAGCCGGCCGCACGGCCGGACGCGAGGGCCTGCCCAGGTGTCGGGTTCGGCAAGCCCTCGCGCCCGATCCGCACATCAGCACCATATGAAGAAGATGGTCTGCCGTCGAGATCCAAGATGGGAGAGTTTGGCCATACCAAGTTGGTGGTAGACCAGGACGATGGACCTGTTCCTCGATCCCGAGGCTGGCCAGCCGCTGACCGCCCAGCTCTACGAACAGCTCCGCCACGCCATCACCGAGGGCCGCCTGAAGCCCGGGGACCAGCTCGTGCCCAGCCGCCAGATGGCCAGCGAGCTTCGCGTGTCCCGGCACACGGTAACCACAGCCTACGGCCGCCTGGTCGCCGAGGGCTATGCCGAGGGGCACGCCGGCGGCGGCAGCGTGGTGGCCTCGCCACCCCCGGCCGCGCCGCAGGGCGCGCGGCCGG
>Ga0209420_1001072_pt1 | contig 13380 bp, 11 predicted proteins | sample BlaSpr_A8_OM1_O1_FD_187972 | JGI IMG/M metagenome (GOLD analysis project Ga0209420, IMG submission 187972) | Forest soil microbial communities from Thunder Bay, Ontario, Canada - Black Spruce, Ontario site 2_A8_OM1_O1 (SPAdes) (version 2) | ecosystem: Environmental > Terrestrial > Soil > Boreal... | reverse complement strand
GTTGTGGTGGGGAATAAAAACCGCGCTTAATCCCGCTCGCAACGCCGGATTGATGTCGCTTTTCGGACTATTACCCACCATCCAGCCATGCGCTTTGACGATGTGATGCTGTCGAACCAGCCCCGCATAGGTAGGAGCATCCTTTTCCGGCACGATTTCAATCGCGGCAAAAAACTTCTGCAGACCGGAGCGCTCGACCTTGGCCGCTTGCTCCGCCGCGTGGCCCTTGGTGAAAAGGATCAGGCGGTGCCGGCCATTGAGGTAATCGAGCGTTTCCGGGACGCCTTCCATCAAGCGGGGAGGAGTTTGTTCGAGCCTGACGCATAGTCCGGCCACGTGAGCAACGGCATGCTCCTGCACCATTTGTCCGGCTAGCTTGCGATACGTTTCATCGAGCGAACGGCCAAAACATTTCACGCCGTAGCCGTGTTGGCGGATATTGCGGCGCTCGGTTTCGTTCAGGATGCGGCGCGCGTAATCCCGGGAATAACCCAGAGGTTCCACGAGCGCGATAAATTCCTCGATCGTTTCTTCGAAGAAGATATTGTTCTCCCAGAGCGTGTCGTCCGCATCGATGAGGAAAGTAAGCCTGGGCATGGTGAAGGGCTATTGTAACGCGGCGGCGAAGCGCAAATAAAACGGGAAGGGTCCTGTTGGCTGAGCCAATACGGCCTGCTGGAGAAAAAGTACGCGAGCGCTCCGCTATCCTTCGGGCACAAATTCGTAGCGGTCGATGCTAGCGGCGATGCCCGTCCGGCCGCCGCGATCCTCCACGCGCACTACGAGACCCTGGCAGCGAATGTGGACGTCTGTTGCGAGTGTGATTTCCTTGGGAAGCGTCAGAACGAACTCGATGCGTGCGCCCATTTCGAAGCCGTGTTCCGCCAGGAAATAGAGTCCGCGGAAGCTCACGTCGCGTGTTTGCGCGGATACCTGGGCCGGTTCGGGATCGGAGGACGATCGCACGGAGAGCGGCAAGGCCATGACAAAACGTCGTGAAGTTCTGCGTTCGGCGGCTGAAGGTTCCAAGTGCGCCTCCCTTGCAAAAGCGCATCCTAGATCGGGCATGAACGTAACATCGAACCGGGCTTGCAGGAAAGCACAATCCGCCCGTATTGCGCTCCTAGCACTTTCTTCCCCGGGAGCTCTATCCAGGCGTACAATGCGCCCAGATTTCACCTTTGCCTTTCCGAATCCTGCGTTTGGAACGCGCGGGCGATTTGCGCGGGCATCCTCGCGCGCCGCTGGGTTTGACGATCCGGCTGCGCTGGTTTGGCGCACTGGCGTTGGTGTGTGAAACGGCGCAAACGCTGGATACCAGCGGAGGAGGGTTGCTGGCGCGCGTGGGATCACCGCTTAGGACGGGATCTCAGATTTGGGTGACGCTACCGTACGAGCCTGAGTCTCCCCAGACTGTGTCCGAACTTCCCGCCAAAGTGGTCCACAATCGCGTAACGCCGGAAGGCGAGCACTTGTTGGGTATCGCCTTTCAGACGGCGGAAAAGCTCCAAGCAATCACCATACTCGAGAAGTTCGAAACGGGCGCGCGCTGGCATCGCTCCGGAAATTTCGGCGCGCGCAACCCGGATCGCCGCGACGGCGCAAGAAAGAATCTGGCAGTGCCGGTGACGGTACGCCGCCGGAATCGTCCCTGGCCGGACGAGGTAATGAGCGTCAATCTGGCCCCGGGGGGCGTCCTGTTCACCACCTTGCAGGTCTACGAGATGGATAGCGTCGTCGCACTTGAGTTGCCGATCGCTGCGGGCGCCGCTGCCGGCCCACGCTCGGCACGCATCGTGCGTATGGGCGAACTCGAACCCGGCGAAGTCCTGCAACAGGTCGCCGCGCGATTTACGCCATAAGCCTTGCCGCTCGCAATTTTGCGGCCTCGCATCCTCTCCGCTAAACTTCGAAGCTCACGAATGACCGAGGCTTTGCATCGCAGCATCACTTTTCCTGGGCCGGCAGGGCAGATTGAAGGATTGCTGTGGATGCCCGCGCGGCCGAATCCGCCCATCGCCGCCGTGGTTTGCCACCCTCATCCTCTCTTCGGCGGCAGCATGCATAACAAGGTGGTTTATCAAGTGGCGCGCACGTTGGATCGCTTGGGCGTTCCCACGCTGCGCTTTAATTTTCGTGGTGTGGGACGGAGTGGCGGCAACCACGATCGCGGACGCGGCGAACAAGACGATGTTCGCGCTGCGCTCGATCGCCTCGCCGCCGAATTGACGGGCACTCCACTTTTGGTGGCAGGCTTCAGCTTCGGCTGCTGGGTTGGCTTGCGCGTGGGTTGCGAAGACGAGCGCGTGACGGAGCTGATTGGGCTGGGCGCTCCCGTGAACAATTCTTATCTCGATTACTTGGCGAGCTGCGAGAAACCGCGCTTGCTGGTGCAGGGCGAGAACGATCAGTACGGTTCGCCCAAAAAGCTCGATCAGCTCGTCGAGTCATTTCCGGTGAAGGTACGCGAGATGACGCGGCTCGTGATCGTGCCCGGCGCCGATCATTTTTTTGCGGGACTACTCGACCGAGTGGATGTGGCGATCACAGAATGGCTGGACGCGCGGCACCCCGAGATTGCCGCCCGCTAAAGCGAAGCAGTGTCAGGCAGGATTCCCCCGCGCGAAAAGCCTGGAGAAGTTTTCTTCACCCAGCAGCGGCTCGTGGAAAAGCCTTGCATTCGCTCGAACGTGCTCGATGCGGCTGATACCGACCAGCGCCGTGGTAATTCCCGGCAGCGACCTCACGAATTGCAGCGCGCGCTCGACATCGTCATTCAGTCCAATCGCGTTCACTATAAACGGCGGAAGGCTGCGCGCCGCGCGCCCTTGCAGCAAGGAGGCGCTAGCGATCACATGGATACCGAGCTTGTCCGCAGCCTCGATCATGGTCAACTGTTCGCCGGAGTCATTCCCGACCTGCTGATTGCGGCGCGTGAGAGCGTCCGTCATCGCCAGATTCACCGGAAGCTGCACGAAGCGGAAATGGTGTGCATCACCGGCAACTTCGCGCGCGACGGCCTCGACCGCGGCGAGCGACAAGTGTTCGTGTGAGTCAAGCCCCACACGAAAACCATTCCAGGTTGCCAAACCATAAGCGCGAATCTTGCTCGAGGCTACGGCCGATTCCAGCCAAACGAAGGCTGCGCCGAGGCGCCCCAGAAATTCTTCTCGCGACACCTCGGCGAGCTGCGTTTCCGGATTGTGCAAATAAAAGACGTCCACACATGAGACGCCCAAATTGCACAGGCTGCGTTCGAGTTGATCGGCGAGGTAGCGTGGCGCCATGGAATGGCAGCCCGCGGCGATTTCATTCGGTTTCAGGATTTCACGATCGATGAACTCCGTACGAAAATATTCGCCGGGATTGGGCGGCATAGAGCCGTCCGGGGTCAGATAGCCGGCCTTGGTGCAAAGCACGATCTGTTCGCGGGGGTAGCCGCGGCGGGCCAGTTCTACGAGCGCGGCGCCGATGCTTCGTTCGCTGCGCTGCAAACGATAGTTGATCGCGGTATCCACCACATTGAAGCCGGATTCGACCGCGGCGATCACCGCATCGGTGTAGGCGCGATCGGTTTCCGTATCTGGCTCGCCGAGATATGTGCCGATGCCGAGCGTGGAAAATATCGTGCCGGATTCGGCATTTTGCTGGCCTACGCGTGAAACCAGGCGAAAATGCCCGGCGGCCGTTTGTCCGGCAAAGCGTTGCGCGTAGGCGTGCGTACCTTCGGGTGTCGCGTAAGGTTTCATTTGGAGTGCGCCAGTATACCAGCAGGCACCGCGGCAGCTTAACTTGCGGCCAGCAATCTTGCGCAGGCGCGGATCAGCCGGCGGTAAGGCCAATCCTTTTCGCGGAAGAAGATCTCGCCGGTTCGCGGCTTTGAGTAAAACCAGAGGGCCAATAGAGCCAAATGATCCGCTAAAGGTTCACTCGTATGGGCCATTGCGGTTGGCTCGTTCTCAGGCGAACGGCCCAGCCGGTCCCGCAAGATTTCTTCCGCCGAAAGCGGCTCGGCAGTCTGCTCGAATCGCAGCAGAAAGGGTTCAGTAATCCAGCCGCCGCGCACGATAAAGACGGTCACGGCCTCGGGTTGCGCTGCGCGTTGCATGATTACGGCGTCAAGGTTCTCAATGGGACGAACGAGTTCCGGTGCGCCCTTGAGGACTTCCGCGACCTTTTCGAAACGCCGGTGCACCGCCGCCGCGCGTTCGAAATCGAGGCCGATGCTCGCGGCTTCGCGTTCGCTTTCGAGTTCCATTTGCAAGGAGTTACCGCCGCTCATGAGGAAGGCCTCGACGCGCGAAACCTCGCTCGCATATTCCTCGGTGCTGCATCCCGCAAAGCACGGCGCCAGACACATCTTCATTTCGGAGTAAATGCAGCCGGGGAACGCAGGATCGCGGCGAATCTTGATTTGGCAGCGGCGAATTTTGAAAAGGTCGAGAAATTTCGAAGCAAAGGCATCGGCAGCGCGTCGCGAAGAGAAGGGACCGAAATAAAATCCTGCGGACGGGCGGCGGGCGTCATTGGCCCGGATGTGGCGCGTAACGTAACACCGCGGGTAGGCATTCGAAGTGTTCAATTTCAACAGCGCTGGCGCGCGCATGTGCAGCCTTTCACGATAGCCGACGGGATCGAGCAATCGCGCTTGCTGCCAGTGCACGTAGGCCAGTTCGAATACCGAACCGGCGGTGCGATAGCGCACCCCGCTTGCGTAGGAGCGCAGATCCAGGCGCCGCGCCGCGGCAAGGTCGGCAGGATCGCGGTCGCCCAGCAGCCGCTCCATACGCCGCCGCAGATCGGCCGTGCGGATCAAGTAGGGCCGCATATTCGCGAATTCGGCGCGCGGTTCGATGCGGACCACTGCGGGTGCGTGAGGCAACGTAGAGAAAAATTCACCGGCGCGCGTCGGATCAAATGGGGCGGCGCTATCGAGCTCCATCATCACGGCAAGGATACACCGGCGATTCGAGAAGAGGCGTCGAAAGAGAAGGGCTGTCTTGCGTTCGCGGTCGACAAGCCGATCAGTATGACTTCAGCACCCAGGCGGCGATCACCAGCCGCTGAATTTCGCTGGTGCCCTCGTAGATTTCCGTGATGCGCGCGTCCCGATACATCCGCTCGACAGGATATTCCTGGCTGTATCCATAGCCGCCATGGATTTGCATCGCCTTGTGGGTCACTCGCGTGGACATTTCGCTGGCGAAAAGTTTGGCCATGGCTGCGTCCATCGTAAAGCGCGTGCCCGAATCCTGCTTCCACGCGGCGCGGCGAATCAACATGCGGGCTGCATCAATTTCCGTAGCCATATCCGCGAGCATGAATTGAATCGCTTGAAAATTCGAAATCGGTTGGCCAAACGCCATGCGCTCCTGCGCGTAACGCAAAGCTTCGTCGAGGGCGCCCTGCGCGATTCCGCAGGCTTGCGAGGCAATTCCGATGCGGCCGCCATCGAGCGTGGTAAGCGCCACCCTGTAACCCTCGCCTTCGTTGCCGATACGATTCGTGGCCGGTACCGCGCAATCCACAAAGGAAAGCTCGGTACAGGCGGTGGCGTGAATGCCCATTTTCTTCTCTTCTTTGCCGACGCTGAAACCCGGCGTGCCGCGTTCAACCACCATCGCGGTGATGCCTTTCTCGCCTTTGGCGGCGTCGGTATTCACATACACGATAGCCGCATCGGCCGCGCCACCATTGGTGATCCAAGCCTTGGTGCCGTTGATCACGTATTGATCGCCCTTGCGGATCGCCTGGGTCTGCAGCGCGGCAGCATTTGAGCCCGCCTGCGGCTCGGTAAGAGCGTAACACCCGATTTTTTCGCCGCGCGCAAACGGCACGAGGAATTTTTGTTTCTGTTCTTCCGTGCCGAAGCGGTAGATCGGGTCGCAGTAGAGCGAATTTTGCACCGAGAGAATCACGCCAGTTGAGGCGCAGGCGCGTGAGATTTCCTCAATCACGATGCTGTAGCTGATGTGATCGAAGCCCGCGCCGCCATATTCTTCCGGAAACGCGATACCGGTCAGGCCAAGTTCCGCAGCTTTGCGGAACGTTTCGCGCGGGAAGTGGCCCGTTTCATCCAATTCACGCGCCAACGGTTTTACTTCCGCGGCGGCGAAATCGCGCACGGTCCGCTGTAGCAGTATTTGCTCTTCGCTCAAATCCAGGTTCACAAGACTCCCTCGGCGGCGAAGCCGCCTCTATTCCATCGTTATGCGACGCGCTTTGCGTCTAGTGCTTACCAAAGAGTTTCTTCAATTGGCTTTCGGCGCTAACCGGCGCGGAGCCTATCGCTTTCTCCGGCGCACCCTTGCCCGGTAGGAACACCGGGTGTGCGATCGTACCCGAAAGCGTGAAGGGCACGCTGATATCCGAAACTTTTCGTTTGAGCGCGGCACCGAGCAAGCCCGCGATCGCTTCCGCCGGTGCCCCACCCATCGCGGAGGCATTCACCGTGGCCTTGCCGGTAAAATTCAGGGATTTGTCCACCAGGCCGAAGCCTCCGGTCAATTGCACCGTACCCGATGACGCATCCATCTTGATAAGGTTGGAATTCACGTGTCCATCTTTGATGGAAAGATCGCCCGTGAGGGTGCTGAACCTTGTTTCATCCAACCCCGCCGCCTTGGCGAGCACACCCAGCGACCCGGCCAGATTCACACCGGGCAGCGTCCCATCATGTACGGCAAAATTTCCGCTACCCGCAAGAGTAGACTCCCATGAACCGCCCGTTGAGCCAATCAGTTCCAGGTTGAAATCGGCGTGCCCCGTCATTTTTCCACGCAAATCTGGAGGGCCTGCAGCAAGCATGTGGCCGATATCGAGATTCTGCAATTTAATGTTCGAGGAAAAACGCTCGGGCGTTTGCCGAGCATCGGTCCGCGCCGTGAATTGCAGCGTACCGCCGTAAAGCGTTACCGACGCAGGCCACACCTCTACGTGGTCGCCGTAAATGCGGATTTCAGCGCTAGCATTCCCGCCCACGTACGGCGTCCACTCCACGCGGTCAGCCGAAAGTTTGCCCTGGGCCAATAGGCTACTACTCAAAGCGGTGGGGGCTGTTGTGACCGCGGAAGAAGGAGGTGTTTTGCGCAGCGATGCGAGCAACGCATCCGCCGCGAAATCGGATGTAGAAATTTCGAAAGTGGTCACCGGCTGATCCAAATTATCTACGTGTAGCGTGCCTTTGAGGTCCGCGACGCTGCCGACCTGCACCTGAAACGTAGAATCGATTGCACGCTTGTCGAGCTTTACGTTGCCGCTCAGAAAAACGATAGGGCCGGAGAAGGCACCCATTTGTACATTTAAGTCGGCCAGATTCGCAGTTGCCTGCCATTGACCAATGGCACTCAGATCTGGGGTGACGTCGCTCAGCGTCGCTCCCAGGTTCTGCACTTCAAAGAGATTGAAAGGCGGCGCTCCGGGATTCGCAATTCTCTGCAAGGCGATGTCCGCTTTGGTCAGCGTGACTTTGTCGATTTCGCTGAGGGCAAAGCCGCTCGTACTTTCCTCTGGCGCGGAAGTGGCCATTCCAGCGGCGGGCTGGGAAGAGAAGGTGTAATTGTTTTGATCGCGTTCTCCCTGCTCGAGCATGAGCTTCGGGTGAATCAATTCCAGCGACGTCAGGTGAATCTTCCCATGCAGCAGCGCGCCGAGTTCAAGTCCTCCCCGCACAGAGTCCACGCTCAGGACGTTACCCGGCCCAAAGCCCGCCGGATTGCTCAATTGAAAGCCATCCAACACGGCCGCGGCGCTGGGCAGTAACCGCACATGGATGTGGCCGATCTCAGCCTGGCGTCCGGTGGCCGATTGAATCGCGTCTATGATTTCCTGGCGGTGCGCATCCGCATCGATGAAAAGAGGAGCGGCCAATCCAATCACCAGAAAGAGGACGATAACTCCCGCGCTAATCCAGAGCCAGCGGTGGTTGTGAAAGGAGAGGTGAGCTTTGGTCGACGCCATGAAATGAATGCGCGAAGGGCAGAAAGCGCAAAGGCAAGCGCCCATACGAAACGCGGACCTTATGTTGACAAAATGCGGCCCCCGAAACAAGGCGCAATCGGAGAATACCGTGCGAGATATGCCGCAGTTTGGAATCCGCAAGTGTGCACGGCCTTCATCGCAGCTCGAATTTTTACTTTCACAGTACGCTTTCCTACCAAGCGAGGCTCACGCACGAGGTATAATTACGCGCCATGTCCGTACGCGCCTTCACCGCACTTGTGTCTCCGCAGCGGAGCCTTCGCGATCTGTCGGCGGGAAATTCGGAGCCAAGGTTCGCAGCCGCCCTCGCGCGGCCAAAGAGCGGCTGGCGGGAAAACTTACTCGCCCTTCTGTCAGGTCCCCGACCGGAACCAGGTAAGGAAAGCGCCTTCCATGACGCCTATGTAGGCGGGCATGTACCTTCGCGTTCGCTGGCTTGGTCCACGTGCTGGCATATCGTCGCGTTGCTCTTGCTCCTGCAGTTTGGCCAGTACGTGCTGACGGTGCCACAAACCCACGCCTTTGATCGTTTTCAGCTCACCTGGTCGGGTCCGATCGAGGATTTGCCGCTATTGGCAGACGCCATGCCGGTGAAGAAGGCTGTGTCACCCAAGCCGGCCAACAAACCCGCGCCTCCGCCGAAGGCCGACGAATTTCATCCGACGCAGACGATTGTCTCCGCGCCCAAACTGGTTACACATCCCAGGCAAACGTTGATTCGCCCGGACGCGCTGCAGGAGGCACCGAAGATTTTGCCGGCCATGCCCAACATAGTGATCTGGGATCAGACGCCCGAGCGCCCGCGGCTGCAAATCACAGCAGAGCAGTGGGCGCACATGAAGCCCATGGAGCCACAGCAGCGGCCCCAGGCCAGCGCGGCGGTCCCGGAGATTCCCAACGAAGAAGAGCGGGTAGCCGATCTAAATTTCGCCGCAGCGCCGCCGCCTCCGAAACCCATGTTGCCAATCGAGCCCGGCGCTGCCATGGTTGCTGCGCCCAAAAACGCGACGCAGCGAGCTAACTCGGTCACAGCGCCCCCACCAGAGAGCAGCAGTGGGAAAAATGGCGAGCGGCTGATTGCGATTTCAGCCACTCCTGCCCCCGTACCGCCTGAAGCTCCGGTCCCCAACGGCAACCTTGCAGCCCATGTGGTGATCTCGCCGAACAAATCAAACGAGGCTTCCGCGGGCGTGGCTCCCGGAAAAGACGGTGGAGGCAAGCCAGGTGAGCCGGCGGAGATCAGCATCAGCGGGGGCGCGCCCAGGAAGTCGACGGGAACTTCCGGTTTGGGTGGCGATCCCGGTGCAGTGTCGCGAAGTCTGCACGTCTCGCCGGGGATGGCGGCACCTGCGGATGTGCGTCCTCCGTCGCCCTTACGCGAGCCCGATGTCCCGGTCGCTGCAAGACTGAAGCCGGGCGCTCCGGCGGAGATCTTACTCACGGGGCGCGTTTACACGCTGCATGTGAACATGCCGAACCTTTCGAGCGCGACGGGAAGCTGGGTGCTCAACTTCGCGGAGATGAACGAGGACGATCCTTACGCACCGCCCAGCGCCCATACCGGCGAACTCACCGCGCCGCAAGCGTTACGCAAGGTTGACCCGCGTTACCCACCTGCGCTCGCCGAGATGAAAATTCAGGGCGAGGTGGTGCTCTACGCCATCATTCGAAAGGATGGTTCGGTAGACAGCATCCAGCTCGTGCACAAGCTCGATCCGGTGCTCGATCAGAATGCAATGCAGGCGCTCGCGCACTGGAAGTTCCGCCCGGCGGAACGTGCGGGCAGCCCGGTGCCCGTCGAAGCCGTTATTCACATCCCGTTTCACTTCTTCGTCCCAGAACAGTAAGCCCGCCGTTTCGAATGCTTCCACAGTCCCGGTAGTTTCCACACTTGCGGAGGCTTGCAATGGTGAGTCATCCGCGCCTATGCTCGCGTTATGGCGCGTGCGGATTGCCCGAAGTGCGGGGGTACCGGGTACAAGATATTGGAAGGCGAGAAAGAGCTCTCACCTGCGGTCGCGCGTGTGCCCCACGATGCCGCCCGGCAGGCGGATGCCAACGGTACGCGGGCATTTGCAATCGCCAAACAAAGCGGTGGCGCTTCCGGGTCGCCACGCGTGGCTGTGCTTTGCGATTGCGTCGAAATGGAACGCGCGACGCGATCCGTCGGGCGCGCGCGCATTCCGGCGCGTTACGAGCATTGCGATTTCGAGAACTTTGAAACGGAATATCACCAGTTGGCCGACTTGAATCGCAATCTTGCCCATGCGAAACTGATCGTGCAGGGATTTGCACGCGATTATCCCCTTACCAATGACGCGGGACTGCTGTTGATGGGCCCTTGCGGCGTCGGCAAGACGCACTTAGCCGTTGCGGCGCTGAAAGAACTGATTTCGCGTGGGCACGAGGGTCTCTTCTACGACTACCGTGAACTGCTCAAAGAAATCCAGGCGAGCTATAACCCCGAAAGTCAGTCCTCGGAGGGATCGGTGCTTGAGCCGGTATTGCGGACCGAGGTGCTCATCCTCGACGACCTGGGAGCGAGCAAACCTTCCGCCTGGGCGCTTGAGATGGTGGGCCACATCCTAACAACGCGGTACAACGAAAAACGCATCACGCTGGCGACGACGAATTACCTTGATACGCAGGAGGCGGCACAGCCTGTGCCGGAACTCGACCTTCGGCGGCGCGGCGCTCGATTGCCTTCGGGGGGAACGATTCCGCCCATGCGCGACGATAGCCTCGCGGAACGCATTGGTGTACGTATCCGGTCGCGCCTCTACGAGATGTGCCGCACCGTAGAAATCATTGCCCTCGATTTTCGCCAAGAGGGACGCAACGCCACCGGCTTCCAGCATTAGCCTGTTTTGCCGTAACTCCTTTCGTTGACAGCCCATATCGGCCACGGGTATCATCCCAGAGGATATGGCGCTCGAGAGGCGCCGCATCTCCTCCCTTGCTTAGCCGCGTTTTGGGAATCCCGGAGTGTCTCGGCAGGCAGAGGGTCAAGTCTCCCCGCGGAGGCCCCTTAAGATGTCGGCCGAGTTGGAAAAAACAATCAACGACCTACCTTCGTCTCCTGCCGAGACAAAACAGCAGGAAGGCGAAGCCGCAGGCGCAGTGAAACCCCAAGAATCGGTAACGAGCCGAGTCCCCTCATCTGCCGAAGCGTCACCGGCGGCTGCTCCTTCCGTTCCAGCGGAGCAGGAGTCCGGGGAGTCTGATGACCTGTCGCTCGAAGCGATGGGTGTGCTTATCGAGCAGTACCCAAGCCCGCAGCAGGGGGCCCCCGCCAGCGAAGCCCCGCAACAAGTGACGGGGCGCGTGGTGGCGATTTCCGAGCTGGGAGTGGTGGTGGATATTGGAACCAAGCGCGAAGGTTTGATTGCCGCGCAAGAGTTTGCAGACGACGGCGCGGCACCGCTGCCGGCCATCGGCGAAACCGTGGAAGTAGAGCGTCTGGCGGAAGAAAAAGATGGCTACACGCTGCTTTCCTACCAGCGGCCCCGCCGGCGCGCGATCTGGAAGAAGATTGAGGAGTCCTACCGCTCGAAGGCCACCATTGAGGCCACCATCGTAGACTTAATCAAGGGTGGACTTGTGGCGGACATAGGCATCCGCGCATTCGTGCCCGCCTCCCAAATCGATCTGCGGCCACAGCCCAACCTGGAAGCGTGGAAGGGCCAAACGATCCAATGCCGCGTGATCAAGATGAACCGCAAGCGCGGCAATGTGGTGGTGAGCCGGCGCGCATTGCTGGAAGAAGAAAACGAATCGAAAAAGCAGCAGGTATTGGGCGCGCTCACCGAAGGCCAGGTACTCACCGGCCGCGTAAAAAATATCACCGACTACGGCGTTTTCGTGGATTTGGGCGGAGTGGATGGTCTTCTGCACATCACCGATCTCTCCTGGGGAAGGCTCAAGCATCCGTCGGAAGCCGTGACCGCAGGTCAGGAAATCGAAGTGCAGGTGCTCCGTTTTGACAAGGAAAAGGGCCGCGTCTCGCTGGGGCGCAAGCAATTGCTCAAGGATCCCTGGGTTTCCGCCACGGAGCGTTTCCCCGTTGGTACGCGAGTACAGGGAAAGGTCGCGGGCGTGACGGATTACGGCGCATTCGTGGAACTCGATGCTGGCGTCGAAGGGCTCGTGCATATTTCGGAGATGAGCTGGTCCAAGCGCATGAAGCACCCGTCGAAGGTGGTTGCCGTAGGCGACCCCGTCGAGGTTGTCGTCCTTGACGTCAAACCCGAGCAACGCCGGATTTCTCTGGGGCTGAAACAGACGCTGCCTGATCCCTGGCAAGAACTGGCTGAAAAGTATCCGATCGGCACGGTAGTCACCGGCCGCGTAAGAAACCTCACTGAATTCGGCGCGTTTGTCGAGATTGAAGAGGGCTTTGATGGCCTGATCCACGTCAGCGATATCAGTTGGGCAGGCCGGGTGAAAAATCCAGGAGACGTGCTGAAAAAGGGTGAAACGATCACCGCCAAGGTCCTGAAAATCGACCAGACGAATCGCCGCGTGTCGCTCGGCGTGAAACAGGTGAATGATATTTGGGGCAACTGGTTCGCCGCGCACAAGATGAACGACATCGTGCGTGGCAAGGTCTCCCGTCTGGCAACTTTCGGGGCGTTCGTCGAGCTAGCCGAGGGAATTGAAGGTTTGTGCCACATTTCCGAAGTGGAAGAGAAGCGCCGCAAGCATGAGGAAGGGCAGCCCCGGCCTGGCCAGAAAACGGGCGGCAGCGGGACGACTCTGGACGTCGGCAAGGAATACGATTTCAAGATCGTGAAACTCGATCCCGATCAGCACCGCATTGGGTTGAGCTATCGCGCGGCTTTGAAGCAGGTCGAAAAGCGCGAAATGGAGGAATACCGTTCTTCCAAATCGTCTTCCACCGCGACGATTGGCGATGCCATTCTATCTAAAGGAAGAACGCTCTAGCGTGTCGCTTGCTGAGCGTGCAGAGAATTTCTTAGAAGTGCTTCCTTTCCGGGGCCAAATAGTGATATGGAATCAAGCGCGCAAGTGGCGCTCAGGGAGCCTGCTGGCAGCCGCGCAGCAGAGCCACCAACCGAACAGGGTGTGATGCGATGACCGACGCAACCATGACCAAGGCCGACCTCGTGGAAGAAGTGATCAAGGGTACGCGCCTTCCACGCAAAGAATCGGAAGAAATCGTCGAGACGGTCTTCGACAGCATCATCCAGGCATTACAAACCGGCGACAAGATTGAGATACGGGGCTTCGGCAGTTTTCGCACGCGCCAGCGCCGCGGCAGAATCGGCCGCAACCCGAAGACCGGTGCAAAAGTTGACGTTCCACCGAAAAAGATTCCTTACTTCAAACCGAGCAAAGAGCTGAAAGACTTCGTGAACACCCCCGGCGCGGGACTCAGAA
>Ga0209420_1001071_pt1 | contig 13400 bp, 13 predicted proteins | sample BlaSpr_A8_OM1_O1_FD_187972 | JGI IMG/M metagenome (GOLD analysis project Ga0209420, IMG submission 187972) | Forest soil microbial communities from Thunder Bay, Ontario, Canada - Black Spruce, Ontario site 2_A8_OM1_O1 (SPAdes) (version 2) | ecosystem: Environmental > Terrestrial > Soil > Boreal... | reverse complement strand
CGCACCGACGGGACGGTCAGCATGACGGCACTGCTGAGCAGGCCGTAGACGGCACCGACGCCGAAGACGAGGGCGGGGCCGACCGCGGCGGACAGCGGCCCGTCGATGGCATACCCGATGACCCCGATGCCGTAGGAAGGGAACATCGTGAGGGAGTTGACCCGGGCCAGCTTCTCCGCCGGTACCTGCTGCTGCGTGGTGGTGCTGCTGAACGTGCTGGAGACCGCCGATCCCGCGCCGCAGGCGAAGGCGGCCAGGGCCACCCAGGGGGCGGCGGCGTGCAGGGCCATCGGGATGTCCGGCAGGGCGTAGCAGAACGTGGCCAGGGTGGCAATCACCAGGGGACGCTGCGGTCGCCGGCCCAGGCAGAGCAGTCCGGCCACGATCGCGCCCGCGCCCTGGACGGCCATGATCGCGCCCCAGACCGCGGCGCCGCCGAGGTAAGCCCGGCCCATGACCGGGCCGAGCAGCATCCACGGTGCCCAGGTGATCAGGTTGAAGAAAGCGAACTGCACGGTGCCCGCCCATAGCCAGGTCCGGGACCGGAACTCGGCCCAGCCCTCGGCTATATCGGCGAACAGGACCCGCCGCGCGGGCCGGCCGGCTCGTGACTCGCGGGCTCCGGGCGGCAGCCGGAGCAGGCTGAGGGCCAGCACGCTGACCAGGTAGGTGAAGGCGTCCACGGCCACCACCACGGACGGCCCGGCCAGGGCCACTATGACCCCGCCCAGCGCCGGGCCCGCGATCCTGGTGGCCGAGCCGGCCAGCCCGTACAGGGCGTTAGCGTTGCCGAGCTGATCGCGGGGCGCGATTTCCACCGTCAGCGCGCTCAGCGCTGGCGAGAAGAACGCGGTCCCGGTCCCGCCGAGCCAGGCCAGCAGCACGAACAGCCACAGCGGCGGCCGGCCGACGGCCAGCTCGCCGGCCAGCCACCCTTGTGCACCGAAGCGGAGCACGTCCGCGGTAAGCATGACCCGGCGCCGCCCGAGCCGGTCGGCGACCGCCCCGGCCAGCGGCAGCAGCAGCACCTGCGGGACGACGTTCGCCGTGAACACCAGGCCCAGGCCGGTCGCGCTGACCCTGCTGTCCAGGACCGCAAAGGCGATCGCCACCGTAGACATCGACGAGCCGAGCAGCGACGTCACGTACCCGGTGTAGAAGCGGCGGAAGTTCGGCTCGGTCAGCACGCCGACCCTGCGCAGCCACTCGCTCCTCACGGCACCAGATCATGACACCCAGGTCAGGACGGCACAATCCACGCGACTAAAGAATATTGCGTCGACTTGGCTCAAGTTTGAGGCCAGCTTGGATCAGAACCAGGTGTATGCCTGACCCACCGTCGCGGCTGCAGAAAATTTTCTGGTTGACTCAGCTTTCTTGCTAGAATCTGACTCAATCTTGTCGTCGGGATTGTTGTTGGGCTGGTCAGCCTGCGAGGATCTGGCGGTATACGTCGAGCAGGCCTGGGATCTCTTCCCGGGCCGCGCGGCCCATCCCGCATTCGGTGCAGATACCCCACTCCCGCAGCCCGGCGGTGCTGTCGATCAGCGCCGCGTCGATGAGCCGTACCTGCTCCTCGGTAGTCCCCTGGGCCTGCTCGGCCGGATGGTACGGCACCAGGGCGAAGTCCAGCTCGGTGCCCGGGCCGGTGGTCAGCCCGGCCAGCGGCGCGAAGTAGCTTTCCTCCCGCTGGTACTGCGGCACGGTGAACGAGACGAAACTCACCGGCCGGCTCGCGGCCGAGGCCACGGCGTTCAGCAGCCGGACCTGCAGGGCAAGCGACTCGGGCTGCTTGAAATGCTGGTGGCCGTAGTCCCCGTAGCACAGGTGCAGGCCGGCCGGGACGTCGGCGGGCACCTGGTCCACGCACCGGGCCAGGGCCGCGATGATCATGTCGAAGGCCTGCGCGCCGCCCGGCCCGAAGGCCCCCTCGAGCACGCCGAACTCCACCGCGACGTCCCACTGCATGGCCACCTTGTCGTGCGGGATCGCCGCCAGCAGCCGGTCCAGGTCGGCGAACATGGCCTGCTCGTAGGAGCCGATCAGCGCCATCTGCTGCTCGGGCACGATGTAGCCGCCGATCGAGGCCAGCGGCGTCGGGTACTCCACCTGGAACCGGACGCCGACCGGGATCACGCCCTCCTCGCGCAGCGCGGAGAAGGTCCGGTAGGAGGCGAGATAGGCGTCGGCGTAGCCGATATTGGGCCATTCCACCTGGTCCGGCTCGACGCCGTCGGCCAGCCTCAGCTGGGGCAGCGCCTCGTAGTCGCCGTCCTCAGCGCCAATCGGCCCAGCCGGCACCAGCGTGGGCATCTGCATGAACCTCTGCATCTGGAAGAAGATCCAGTTACCGCGGTCCCCGGTCTCGCCGTCCGGGATGCGGCGCAAGCCGGCCGGTACCCGCGAGGCGATCTCGCGCATGACAGATTCGGCATCGGCCAGGTTGACGCTGCCGTTGAAATGAGCATGAGTCGGCGGCATAGCAGGGGCTCCCCTCTCGCGGATTTGCAAGATCAAGTATCCAGCACCCAGTGGTGCGGCTGCCGGTGATCGGAGCAGGTCCCGGCCATGATTTCCGGCGCGGTGGCAGGTAGCAGATAGCCGCCCGAACCAGCCGGCGTGGTGATTGCCGAGGGCCGGATGCAGCAGCCGTCCGTGGATTTCTTGCTGACGCGATGTTCGATTCGCTCGGCCACGGGCGGCATGCGCACGGGATGCTGTGCGCCTGACGGGGCGTAGTGGGAAGCCCGGCCTCGTGCGGTCCTGTGGGCGCGGTCCCGTGCAGCGCACCAGTCCCACCGGCCCCATTTGTGTGGCTGATTCCTGTTCCGCGGTGGATTTTGGGTACTGGAATACCCGTAATCGACCACATGACCGAAATCAACCGTGGCGTTTTCCGGATCGCGGAAGACTGGACGGCCTGCTGTGTGACCTGAGCGGCTGATGGCACGAACGGGGTACACGGGAACGGCGGGCCCTGTGAGCCTACGGGGACCTGGCCTTGGGCCCTCGCGTCCGGTCCGGGGCGCGCGCCGGCGTGCGACCGCGGGATAGGTTGCAGGGGTGAGAACGCGAATTGCGCCGGTCTTCCCGGTGAGTGACCTGGCCTCGGCCCTGGCCTACTATCGCGGGCTTGGTTTCGGTGCCCGCGAGTGGTCCGGCGGCGGGTACGGCTTCGTCACCTTTGACGGCGCGGAGATTCATCTGGGCGTGGAGCCTGACCTCAGTACGCGAGCGGACCGCCGGTCGACGGCTTACCTGTTTGTCGAGGACGCTGACGAGCTGGCCCGGGCCTGGCTGTCCGCGGGCGGCGATGTGCGGCTGCCGCAGGACACCGAATGGGGACAGCATGAGGGCGTGCTGGTCGATCCTGACGGCAACGTGATCCGGTTCGGCTCACCGGTCAAGGCGGACTGAGGCGAGCTCGCGGCCCCAGGACAGTGGCTGCGACTTCACCCGGTTGAGCTGCCGGGTGGTCAGCCTCATGCGTGGCTCCTCCCCCGGGACGGCCGGCCCCGCGCTTGTCCGTGCTGCGCGCTGAGGCTACCGTGGCGGCTGCAGGCGCGGCGGCCCGCGCCGGAGGAGGCATCGGGCGGTGCAGGAGTTCGCAGGAAAGCTCGCAGTTATCACCGGCGGCGGCTCGGGCATGGGCCGTGAGCTGGTCAGGCAGCTGGCGGAGCAGGGCTGTTCGGTGGCTGCTTGCGACCTGAACGCGGACGCCGTCGCGCAGGCGGCCGCCGCGGCCCAGGCGGACGCCCCGGCGGGCGTACGGGTCAGCGGCCATGCCTGCGACGTGGCCGACGAGGCCCAGGTGCTGCGGTTCCGGGACGAGCTGCTGGCCGAGCACGCCAGCGATCACGTGGACCTGGTCTTCGCCAACGCCGGCATGGGCGGGGGCGAGAGCTTCATCGCCACCGACCGGCGGCTATGGGAACGGGTCTTCGCCGTCGACTGGTTCGGCGTGTACTACTGCGCCCGCGCGTTCCTGCCGCTGCTGATGGCCAGCGGCGAGGGCGTGCTGGTCAACACCAGCAGCGTCAACGGCTTGTGGGCCTCGCTGGGCCCGGGCGTACCGCAGACCGCCTACAGCACGGCCAAGTTCGCCGTGCGGGGCTTCACCGAGGCGCTCATCGAGGACCTGCGGACCCACGCGCCCAACGTCCGGGCGGTCCTGGTCATGCCGGGGCACGTGGGCACCGACATCGTCGTCAACAGCATGCGGGCGCGCGGCCTGCCCGCGCCGGAGCAGATGACCGAGGAGCAGCTGGCGGAAGTGATCCCTCAGCGGGTACGGCCCGCGCTGGTCAAGGCCGGCCTGCTGAGCGAGGACACGCCGACGGATGACCTGCGCCGGATACTGGCGCGGATGAACGACGACTTCCGGGACAAGGCCCCGGTCAGCGCGGCCCAGGCCGCGACCATCATCCTGGACGGGGTGCGGTCCGGGGCCTGGCGGATCCTCATCGGCGAGGACGCCAAGAGGATCGACGCGGCGGTGCGGGCCAAGCCTGAGGCCGCCTATGACTACGCCGAGCTGTTCGGCCTTCCTCAGGCGCCCTCCGAGCCCGAGGGCACGGACGCCTGAGGCCTCCGCCCGGCCAGGGCCCGGCGCCTTCCGATGCGGCCACGGCACCCTGCTGCACCTGAGCAGCGGTCAGGGGATGAAGACCGGCCGCCGGCCCCGTTGGTCCCGGGCCCATACCTCGCTAACAGTCGACAGCGGGACCCGGTCGACGTTGTTCAGTGGCGCGGCGGTGACCTCGATCAGCTCCTCGCCGTCGTGCGGGACGGGCTGGCCGAACTCCTGCCACCGCGGAGCCTGCCCGAAGGCATGGAGCACGGCGGCCTTCACCGTCGCACCTGCCCGTGACCCGCGAGCCGGCCGATGCGGGCCTGCCAGGACCGCAGCACCCGCGGCGGGCGGGGCGAGCGGGATGGGCGGGGCCGGTGCAGCGCTCGGCGCCGGGACCATGAGCCTGTACCGCTACATCAGCGCCAAGGCCGACCTGGTCGCGCTCATGGACGACGCGATCATGGGCGAGTCGCTGATCCCGGACGGCCAGCTTCCCGCCGACTGGCGCGCGGCCCTGGCCATGATCGCGCGGACTACCAGGACGGCGCTGCTCCGCCATCCGTGGGCCGTGCTCGCGCTGCAAGGTAACAGCGCCGCGGCCCAGGACGGGTCGTTCGGGCCGAACGGCATCCGCCACTTCGAGCAGTCCCTGGCCGCCGTGGCCTCCGCTCCGCTGGACACCGCGGCCAAGCTCGACCTGATCGCCATCGTCGACGACTACGTCTTCGGCCACGTCCTGCGCGCGGGCGAGCAGCAGGCCCGGGCGGCCAGGCCGGATCCCGGGCACGCCGCCGCCATCGCCGCGTATATCGAGCAGCAGCTCAGCACCGGCCAGTTCCCGCTCCTAGCCAGGCTGGCCGGCGATCCCGCCGCCCGGTCGATCGGCGATCTCGCCCTGCTCGGTGACCGGTTCGAGCGCGGCCTGCAGGCCCTGCTCGACGGCGCGCTGGCTGACGCGAGGCCTGACGTCGGGCGGTGCTCTGCGGCCGGATCCGAACGCTAGGGAACCCGGCGGGCATCGCCTCGGCCTGGGCGGCACCGCCGGTGGCGGCCGGCAGGCGCTATGGTGCGGGCGGGCCGGCCTGGATGCGACGCTGCAGTTCGGCCCGGCCGGCCGGGGTGCGCTGGAGCGTCCACCAGCTCTCCACCCACCAGGTCGCGCCGGCGGCGGCCCAGGGCTCCGGGTCCGGCGGGCTGAGCGCGACGAACTCGCCGGTGCTGTCGGCCTCGATGATCACGTCATAGGAGGTACCGGATCGTCCCAGCTCTTCGCGGCGGGACCGGACCTGATCGACGAGCAGAGCCAGCTCGTCGGGAGTGCGGACGCCGCGCCCGTCGTCCTGGTCGATGACGGCGGGCAGCAGCCCGTCCCAGCGCGCGGCCCGGTCCAGTGACGGCTGGCGGTCCCGGCCGGCGACGTAGGCACCGACCATCCAGACCGGCGGGCGCGGCTGCTGGACCGGCGGTGGCGGCGGCATGGAGTCGGTAGGCCGGGCCGAGTAATGCTTGCCGTCGTAGCTGAACGGCTGGCCGCGCATCAGCCCGTCGTAGATGGCCAGGCATTCGTCCAGCTTCTCCACCCGGGTGCGCCGGCCCTCGTCGGGCTCGAAGGCCGTCCAGCCGGCGTGCACGGCACCGAGCCCGGCGCTGAGGATAGCCCGCCCCCCGCTGAGCCGGTCCACCGTGCCGACGGCCGAGGCCAGGTCCCACGGTTTCCAGCGGGCGACCGGGGTCAGCAAGGTGCCGAGCCTGACCCGCTCGGTCGTCATGCTTGCCGCGGCTAGCGACACCCAGGCGTGGACGCCCCACACGGCCTCCCAGGTGAACACTCCGTCCCAGCCGTGCTGCTCGCCGAGCGCCGCCACCGCGGCGAAATCCCTGGCGTCCGCATAAGGAACGACGAAGCCGAATCGCATTGCCCCAACCTACAAGGGGGCACCGTCAGGGACCGGGAACGCGGCAGCCCCCGCTGCTGCTGCGAGCGGGGGCTGCCGCAGGACGAGCGGTCTAGCTTGATTCGGGGGTGGGGGTGGAGGTCAGCACGATGCCTGCCGGGTCCATGCCGTCGCCGGAGTTGGCCCCGTCGCCGCCGAGGTTGACGGTGCCGACCACGCTGCCGTTCGCCGCATTCAGCACCGTGAGGATCCCCGAGGTAATCCCGGTGACCCACAGCTGCGAGCCGTCAGGAGTCAGGGCCAGCACGTCTGGCCCGCCGGCCAGCGAGATCGTGCTGGTGACCTTGCCGGTCTTGGTGCTGACCACCGAGACCGTATTGGAATCGGGGTTGGCCACGTAAAGGGTGCTGCCGTCGGTCGAGAGAGCCTCGCCCCACGGGAGCTGGCCGACCGGGATCGTTCCGGTGACCTTGCCGGTGGCCGCGCTGATCACCTCGACCAGCCCCTGGGCGGTGTTGGTCACGTAGACCGTGCTGCCGTCGGGAGAGACCGCGATCCCGTGCGGATCACCGAGGCCGTGGATGACGCCGGTAACCCGGTCGTTCGCGGTGCCGAAGATCCACAGTCCGGCCGCCGTGGTCACATAGGCCGTGGCGCCGGACGGGGAGAACTCGATCTGGGCCGGCGCGCTAGGCAGCGGCAGCGTGGCGGTCACCTTGTCCGTTGCGGTCGAGATCACCTTGATGTCCGTAGGCGACCCCGGGCCGGTCTGCGGGCCGGTGTCGGCCACCCACAACTGCGATCCGTCCGGCGAGACCGCCAGGTCATCGGGGTTGATCCCGACGTGGATGTCGGTCTCGGCCGGATTGTAGTTCTTCGGGTCGAGCGTGGCCGTGTCGACGATCGACACCATGTCGTTACCGGTGTCGGCGAAGTACAGCGTGTCGCCGTGGATGGCGATGCCCTGGACGCTCGAGGCGTAGTTGACCTCTCCCGGGTCGCCGGGCACCGCCGGGTCGCCCACGTTGTAGTTCTGGACGTAGGCGCAGTTGACCGTCTCGATGGCGTCGAAGGACTGGTAGCCCGCGAGCGCGACGTAGGCGGCACCGGCCGGCCCGGTGCACGTAGACGCGGCCAGGCGGGCGGTGCTTGAACCCTTGGTCCCCGCGTGCTGCGCGGCGGGCTGGCCGACGGTCAGCGCGACCGTGGTCCCGGCCACCACGACCAGCGCAGCTGACCCGGCCATGAGCGAGCGGCGCACGGTCCAGAAGCGGCCCGAGCCGGAAGAATCGAGCAGCGACATTCAGATCACCCCTACCGGGCTGGTCGCGCCGTTGCGCACCGGCTTGCGGCCGGGCGGTTGGACCGGGAAGGTCTGGCTGGCTCCGGGGATGGGCGGGAGCTGGAACTGGAGCACCTCGTTCTCCGCTGCCTCCAGTTCCGCCTTGGTCCCCGGGAGCCGCGGGAACCTCCGGTTCGGGATGGCGCCGAGAGCGCTGGTGAGGTCGCCGACGGTCTTCCGCCGCCATGGCGTGATGTTCGGGTTCACGACGCCGGTCACCGTCTCGATCAGCCGCTGCACCGAGGTGTGATCGAAGGTGTCGTGGCAGACGAAACCGCCCACGGTCCAAGGCGAGACGATGACGCACGGCACCCGGAAGCCCAGGCCGATCGGGTCGCTGACCTTGTCGACGGTGATGAACTCGCCGGCCGTGCCCGTCGGCGGGGTGGGCGGGGTGACGTGATCGAAGTACCCGTCGTTCTCGTCGTAGATGAGGACGAAGACGGTCTTGGCGAAGACCTCGGGGTTCGACGCGATGGCGTTGACCTTGCTCGCGACGAAGTCGGCGCCGGCCGCGGGCATGAAGTCGGGGTGCTCGGACTGGTAGGACGTGGGGATGATCCAGGACACCGCGGGCAGCTGGTCGTGGGCGGCGTCGTACTCGAACTGTCCGGCCTGGTAGAAGCGCATCGCGTTCTGGTACAGCGGCGACGACACCGAGGCGTTCTGGTACTGGTCGAAGTACTCAAGCACGTTCATCCCGTAGTTGTCGATCTCCTGGTAGACCTTCCAGCTCACCCCGGCATTGGTGAGCATCTCCGGGTAGGTCTGCCACGAGTAGCCCTCGGGCGGTACGTAGTTGCCGTAGACCGGGCCGCCCGCCACGCCAGCCGGATCCACCTGGCCGGTCATCAGGTACAGCCGGTTGGGCCAGGTCGGGCCCATCATCGAGCAGTGGTAGCCGTCGCAGATGGTGAAGGCATCAGCGAGGGCCCAGTGGAACGGGACGTCGGCCCGCTTGAAGTAGGCCATCGTGTACTGCCCGGCTACGCCGTCGGAGGCCAGGTGCGCGGTCACGAACCCGTCCATCTTCCCGCCGTCCCAGGACTGGTGCTGGGGACCCCAGCTGTGGCTGGTGGAGGGCAGGTTCTGCGCGCTGGTGCTGGCCGTGTCGGTGTGGAACGGGAGCAGGTACTTGTCGGGGTTCTGCGCGTCGGCCTGGTAGAAGCGGCTCTTGGGCACGCTCGGGTCGGCGAAGCCCCGGACGCCGGGCATGGCGCCGAAGTAGTGGTCGAAGGAGCGGTTCTCCTGCATCAGCACCACGACGTGCTTGATCTCGGACAGGGCCGCGCTGGTGAGGCTCGCGCTGCCGGGCTCCGCTGGCCTGGAACCTTCGATGATCTTCCGCAGGCTGGATGGCAGAGCGAAAGACGCCAGTACCATCCCGCCCGCCGACGCCATCAGCTGGCGCCGACTCACCTCAATCGTCACGTAGGGGCCTCCAAACGCGGGAGTAGCGACCTGAACAGGGCAAACCATAGCGAATGGAGTCAGGCCCCTCCGGCAAGGCTCGCCCGAACCCGGACAATATTGCTCGGAAATGGCTCACAACGGAAGCAAAGAAACCATCAAGTGACCAAATAATGAATTATCCGGATGGTTCCCCGCGCTACGCGGCAGCCAGAAAGCTGAGTTACGATACATCGCGTTGCCCGAACACTGCCGGAAGGAATGCGATGGAGACGACGAAGGGGGCCCCGCAGGACGCGGCGGCGACAGGAGGGTGGCCGGCCGAGCCAGAGGCCAGCCCGGCCATCCGCGCTTCGGACCGGGAACGGGACACCGTGGTGCAGCGCGTCCAGCAGGCGTTCGCCGAGGGCCGCCTGGATGACGCGGAGTTCGACGAGCGGATGCGGGCGGCGCTGACGGCCCGCACGCACGCGGATCTCGACGTGCTGCTCACCGACCTGCCCGCCGCCTCGGCACCCGCCCAGGTGCCCGCGGCCGGCGGCCGGGGGCCTGGCCGGCTGGCGATCGCGCTGAAGAGCTCGGTCCGGCGGGCCGGCCGGTGGCGGGTGCCGGAGAAGTACACCACGGTCGTCTACAAGGGCGACGGCTGGCTCGACCTGCGGGCCGCCGAGCTGAGCGGCCCGGTCACCACGTTCCTGACGGTGGCCTACAAGTCCAGGGTGACGATCCTGGTGCCGCCGGGCGTACGGGTGGAGATGACCGGGTTCGGCGTCACGCAGGGTACGGAGGAAGAGGATCCCGGCTACCGGCTGCCGGTGGACGCCCCGGTGATCAACGTGCGCGGGATCGCCTACAAGGGCACCGTCGAGGTCACCACCCGCCCGCCGGAGCGACGGGCGCTGGGCCGGTAGGGGCACCCTGGCCAGGCGCGCCCGGCAGGTAAGCCCAGCAGGTAAGCCGCCCGGCAGGTAAGCAGAGCCAGGGACCGGCCTGGTGGCAGCTGATGTCGTGCGGCGGCTCGTAGAACGTCGCGTCCCAGAGCTGGGCATGGCAGGTCTGGCACGACACCCACAGGTGCCCCATGCCCCGGCCGCGCTCGGCCTGCTCCCGCGCCGGGGTGCAGATACAGGGTTTCCAGCCGACTCGCGCCAGGCCGGGCCACAGCGGGTGGCCGAACGGGCAACGCTGCGGCCGGTGCGAGAACAGGGACACAGACATGACGATGATCATGTCATAATCGCAGTTCGGATAGCTAGTTCGAAGAAAGGATCTAATTATGGGCCGCGCTCGCGGCGACGGGCGGGGGCGCCGGGCCTGATGCGGGCGTGGAAGGATGGGCGCCGTGACATGGAAAGCCCCAGACATAGAACGGCCGGACGGGCCGCTGACCGGACCCGAGCGCCTGCTGCTGCAGTCGTTCCTCGACTGGCACCGGGCCACGCTGCTGTATAAGTGCGCCGGCCTGACCGGCGAGCAGCTCGCCGAGCGCACCGTGCCGCCGTCGGGCCTGTCCCTGCTCGGGCTGGTGCGCCACATGACGAAGGTCGAGCGCACCTGGTTCCGGATCCGGTTCGCGGGCGAGCCGGTCGACCAACCGTACGGTGAGGATGCGCAGGCTGAATTCGAGCTGCTCGACCCGGCCCGGGCCGCGGCCGACTATGCGCGGCTGACCGAGGAATTCAAGCTCGCCGACGCGGCCGTGGCCCACGCGTCGCTGGACGACACGTTCGTGCACCGGGACGAGGAGATGTCGCTGCGCCTGATCTACCTGCACATGATCGAGGAGTACGCCCGCCACGTAGGCCACGCCGACCTGCTGCGCGAGCGCATCGACGGCGCCACAGGCGAGTGACCAAACGGGGTTACCAGGCCGCCCCGGTGACGTACTGGCCGGCCGGCAACGCGGGCAGGAGCGTAAACCGGCCAGGGTCGGGGCCGCCGACGTCCAGCCAGCCGAACTGGATGCCCTGAACCAGGACGTACTGGCCGGCCGACCCGAGTGACAGCATCCCCAGGCTGGCCTGCAGGGTGATGTAGCCGCCCTGGTCATACCGCGCGGTCTGGGTGCGGAGCACGCGGATCAGCCGGCCGGTGCCGGCCTGCAGCTCGGCGATCTGCACGATGACCGTGTGGCTGCTGGCCAGGGGAGAGAGCTCGCGCAGGGTGACCGCGATGACGTCACGCCCGTCGGGCGTGATCAGCGCGCTCTTGATGGAGCCGGCGCCGACCGTGCCACGGGGGACGATCAGCTTGGCATCGGTCAGGCTGTCACCCGGCGCGGTGATATCGAGCAGCCGGACTCCCGCCACCGTATAGACGAGCGGGTCGATGGCGCGCAGCCAGGTGAACGCGACCATCCGGCTGCCGTCCACCCAGGATGGCGCCCCGGGCGCGTACTGGGGGCCCTTAACCGGGGCAGTCCAGGTCCGGATGGTCCCGGTGGCGAGGTTGATGACCTGGAGAGTGCCGATGGTGTACGGGCCTGAATAGCGCGCCAGCGACACTGCGAGCAGCTTGCCGTCGGGGGACAGCGCCATGCCCTGAAAGTCGTCAAGGCGTTCCGGAGCGGGGGCAAGCTCAGTCAGGTGGCCGGGCTTACCAGCGCCAGAGATACGGAGCTGGAACAAGCGGAGGTCAAAGGCGCCCCCGGGGCTGGTCAGGTTCTGGCCTTCGTAGGCACCGATGATGAAGCTGCGGTCATCGGCGGCGGCGGTGACGAAGGCGACGTCCTGGGCGATCGACGGCACCTGCACCGTGCCGGTCACCTGCCCGCCGGCAGACGCGCGGATCACCGCCTCCGTTTCGTTGCCGTGCGCGCCGCCGCTGATCGTGACGTAGAAACGCGGCAGACCGACCGACGGTGATCCGGAGATCGCGGGCTTGGGGGACACAGGCAGGCCGACGGCAAGCGCGACCACCGCGACGATGGCGATCACTGCGGCGGCCGCCGCGAGCGGGACCAGGCGGGGACGCCAGCTGCGGCCGGGCGCGGGGACGCGCAGCGGCCTGAGCACTTCGGGCTGGACCTTCCGCGCCGTGCGCTTCAGCTCCTCGCGCAGCAGGTCCTCGAGGTCAGGCATGCCTCACGGCTCCTTCGGGATACGGGACGGGAGGATGCGAGCCAGCGCATCAAGGCCGCGGGAGGAGGTAGAGCGGACGGCGCCTTCGCTGATGTGCAACGTGGCCGCGGCGTCGGCCACGCTCATGTCCACGTAATAGCGGAGAGCGAGCACCTCACGCTGCCTGGCGGGCAGCGCGCGGAACGCCTCGATGAGCTCGGTGCGCTGCTCGAACACGAGGGCGGCATCGGCGTCCGGCAGCTTGGGGGCGACGATCCGGGCCTCGTGCCTGCGGGCGACCGAGCGGCGGCGGAGCACGGACCGGCTCCCGTTCAGCACGGCGGATCGCGCGTAATCCAGGGCACTCGACTGCTTGCGCAGGGTCCGCCACCGGCGGTGCAGCTGCTCGAAGGCGTCCTGCACCACGTCCTCGGCGCTGGCTAGATCACCCACGATCAGCACGGCCAGCCGGACCAGTTCCAGGTGATGGGCCCGGAACAGCTCGGTCACGTACCGAGCAGGGTCGTCCGCTAGTTCCGCCGGCGGGTCATCGGCGGCCTGGTCAGGCCGTGGCCCTGGGCTGCGGATGAGGTCCGCCGGATCGGCTTCCATACTAGGGAGACGTTGTGAGCACCCGCCGCGCTGCGATGCGAAGTCACAAATCGGTAACGGGAACGTGCGGCATCATGGATCGCTGACGGCTGGCCGGCCGGTATAGACCGCACGGGGGCGCAGCGGCCCGGGGCCAGCGTAGGCCTCGAGGGCGTGGGCGATCCAGCCCGCAGTGCGCGCCACCGCGAACACGGCCTCCCCGGAGCCCCTGATCATGCCGGCCACCCGGACCAGGGTGGCGAGCGCGAAATCGATGTTCGGCGCGGGCAGGGACTTCTGCCTGACCTCGGCCAGGACGGCCTCGGCCACGGCGAGCTGCGCGGACTTCGGCGCGGCCTGGCGCACCAGGTCGAGCAGCAGGACGCCGCGCGGGTCGCCGGCCCGGTACACCAGGTGACCGAACCCGGGCACCCTCTCCCCCCGGCGCAGCAATTCGCCCACTACCCGGGGGACGTCCTGCGGGCCGCTGGCCGCGGCCAGCATGGCCTCCACGGCGAGAGAGGCCCCGC
>Ga0209420_1001069_pt1 | contig 13425 bp, 10 predicted proteins | sample BlaSpr_A8_OM1_O1_FD_187972 | JGI IMG/M metagenome (GOLD analysis project Ga0209420, IMG submission 187972) | Forest soil microbial communities from Thunder Bay, Ontario, Canada - Black Spruce, Ontario site 2_A8_OM1_O1 (SPAdes) (version 2) | ecosystem: Environmental > Terrestrial > Soil > Boreal... | reverse complement strand
GCATCCGCCGCAAGCAGGCGCAGGCGGAAGCAGCCAAGGTCCGCGCGATTTACGAGGAAATGGTGCTTAAGAAGGCGCCGCAAACCGTGGTTACGATCGGCTCGATCGATGCTCTAAAGGCTGCGAAGCCCGGAATGCCCTCGAAGCCCGTCACGATCGGCAACGCGAACGGTAACGGCACGGCGGTGAAGCACGAAGTGCCTGAACCGGTTGCCGGTGACTAAGCCTTCAACAACCTAACTTTCGTTGAAAGAACTGGCTCCGAATTTTTCGGAGCCAGTTCTGTTTTAGATCGAGGGCGGCAGCCTCAGCAGCATTAGACAATTGTGATATGCGTGGGGATCGCGTGGTCGATCACGTAGCCTTCGTAGGTTGCATCGTGGGCCATCCGTTGTACGCGGCCTTCGGAATCGGTTGCCCGCGACATTAGAACGCACTCGCCTCGTGCGTTCGGTACCTTCCAGAGATACTCCCATCGTTGCCACGCGTCTGCCAGGGGTTCATCGAGCAAGTGTGCTTCATGCCAAGAGTCTCCACCATCGGTGCTGATCTCGATTTTCTGGACATGCCCCGCGGGGCTCCAGGCTGCGCCATGCAACCGACAGACAGTTCCTGCGGTTACAGCTTCTTGCGCGCGGGGACGCGCAATCTGTGACTTCACCGCCAGCTCTGCCAATGGTGTGCGCTCGGGCTGGCCGCCGTTTGACGCCGACCAATAAGAGTAATCGACGGTCTGAAAGAACCCTTGAAAGGGCCGCGCGGATACCACGATGCGCGTCAACCACTTCACCGACGCCATGGCGTACCAGCCCGGCACGATCGCGCGCAAAGGCGCTCCGTGTTCCCTTGGCAAAGGCTCACCGTTCATCGCATAAGCCAGTAGCACGGTGCGCTGCAGCGCTTTAGCAAGAGGCAGGCTACGAGCATAGCGAATGCGCTCAGTAGGCTGGGTGGACTTTTCAGGTACGCCCTCATCGGCCGCTTCGAGAATCACGTCGGCGGTTGCGCTACCGAGTCCCGCCCTCTCGAGAATTGCAGCCAGCGGCACGCCGGTCCATTCGGCGCACCCCACCGCGCCCAGCTCCCATTGCACGCCTTTATGTTTGGGCGCGAGAAATGCGCGTCCGTTGCCCGCGCACTCGAGTAGCGCAGGTTGCGTTACGCTGGGCATTTTCTGGAGGTCTTCGAGCAAAAGCGAGATCGGCCGCGCCACGGCGCCCTCTACCTGCAGCCGCCAGGAGCGCGCATCGATCTCTGGCACCGAGAAGTGGCTCCGAACGTAGAAACTCTCGTTGGGCGTAATTCGCCCATTGAGAGCGGAAAATGGCGACTCCAAATTATCGGGATCGGTCTGGCGAGAGATGAGCCCGGGGTGAGAATCTTTCATGGATTGCTAAACCTGGTCAATTTTCCCCGCCTCCATATTGTTCTTGGCGTCACGCGTGACGTCAAGCGAGATACCGTCAATGGAGAGGCGATACGTACGCTGGTATAATTGCCGCATGCCCATCTACGAATATCAATGTGACGATTGCCAAGCTCGCTTTGAAAAGCTTGTGATGGCCAAAGGCGAGAAAATCTCCTGTCCAAAGTGCGCCAGTCCCCGCCAAACCGTGCAGCTTTCCGTTTTCAGCGCAGGCACAAAGCCTTCCAATCAGGGGAATGGCGGTTTCTCGGGCGGCGGTTGTGGCTGCAACCCTTCCGGGTGTGGTTGCCACTAATTGGTCCGTTTATTTGCGCCGATAGTGGCGCGCATACTCCGGCGGCGCTATGGGCGCCGTTAAGCGCGGATCGCTTACCGGTGCCGAGGCGGTCAGACTTAACGGAATCACTCCAGCCCACACTGGCATGCCGTAATCTTCTTCATCGTCAATCGGTGGACCTGTGCGCACCTTTGCCGACACCTCTTCCAGCGCCAAGGCCAACACGGTAGTCGCTTTCATTTCCTGCGGCGTAGGCTCGCGAACATCTTTCCAACGTCCAGGCACCATGTGGTTCGTGAAAGCCTCAAGCGCTTTCCATTTCTCGTCTTCGGAAGTCACTTCGCGGGCGGAACCCAGAATCATCACGCTCCGGTAGTTCACCGAGTGATGAAACGCCGAGCGCGCCAGCACCAACCCGTCCATCAGCATCACCGTTACACATACGGGAATGCCTTTCCCCAGTTCGCCAAGCATGCGGCTCGCGGCCGAGCCGTGAAGATAAAGCGTATCGTCCACACGCCCATAGCCTGTGGGAATCACGTATGGTTGTGCAGCGGCGACGAATCCCACGTGACAAAACAACCCTTCGTCCAGGATGCGGTTCACCGTCTCGCGGTCATAGTTGCCGCGCTTCGGCAGCCGGTGAAGTTTTGTTCTCTCGGTGGGCGTGAAGTCGCTCATAGCCATAACTTACGTAAAGTGTTGCGGCCGTACAAGAGCCAATCCGATTGTTTCGCTCAACGATACTGATACCGCTGCAAGTCCGTTCGCCGCGCTCTAGACTCACGATTACTTCCGCGCTAATGTGGCGTGACGCAGGTTCGGAAGGCTTGCATTGTAATCATCGCTGCCGGTGGTGGGGAATGCATCTCGATGCGGATGGCTGGACGGTGCGCACTGCAGACAGCAGCCGTTCCGCACACTACGAGCACACGATTGTGATTACCAACGGCGAGCGGATTCTGCTCGTTGCCGCGTGAAATCTGGCCGGATTCGTTTATGACCGCTTCTACCCCGAAGAGACCGCCAACGCCCCCGCGCACCTGCATACCCAGGGAGACTTGCACCTTTTTTCGCGATCTGGCGCACAATAACCGCAAAGAGTGGATGGACGCGAACCGCGACCGCTATCGCCAACATGCCGTGGAACCGCTGCGCGAGTTCCTCGATGCGCTCACGCCAAGTATTCTTGCGCTCGATTCCCGCTTCGTTATTACTGGTAAGACCGGTGTGAATTTCTCGCGGATCAACCGCGATATTCGGTTCGCAAAGGACAAGACGCCCTATTACACGCGCATTTACATCATTTTTCCGGATTCCGTGGAGGCTGAAGGCGCGCAGCTTTACATCGGCATCCATCCGCATGCTATCACAGCGGGATTTCGGATCTATGGCGGGCCGAACGTGAAGAAATCGCCACTGGGAATGATCGGGCACCCGCGCGCTGCGAAAAATGGGCGGTGGCTCGTTAGCCAAAAGCGTCGCTTAGGCCGCAAATATGAAAGCTATTGGCATTCGATGGAGAAGGGCGTTTGGAAGAAAAACCCGGGATGGCCGGAAGCGCCGGAAGATTGGGCGAGAGTGCGAGCCTGGATCGTGCGCCGCGAGATAAGAGCTACAGTGGCCACTCGCGCGGGCCTTTTGCGCGAAGTGGTCGGGATTTTCAGGGACGTTGCACCGCTCTGCCGGTTCATTTCGTCGCCGAAGTGGAGGCCTTGAAATCGGGGTTCGGCAACTTCATCTTGGGAGTTTCTCGTGACAGTTCCTTCCTCTAAACATGCGGACCGCCGCACTGTCGATCTTTCCGCGTATCCCGATCTGGTGGTCATTTGCCTCGGTATGCGCGTGAACCGGATCGCCGGGTTAAGGACACTGATTGGATTCGGCCCGAAGATCGCGAAGGCGGCCGAGCCAAAGCCAGAGGGGCTCTTATCACATGAGAGCTTTCTTTGGTCGCTTTTCCCGATGCACGCTGGTATCCGGCAGTACTGGCGGGACTTTCCATCTCTCGAACCTGGGCGCGGTCCGATCCCCACCGCGTCTGGTGGCAGAATTTTCTTCGCGACACCGGCGGCACAGGCTTTTGGCATGAGACGTATTTCCGCAGTGGCGGGATCGAAGCAATTTATGATGATGTGCCTTCGCCGATCGGCATGCTTCATTTCGCTCCAACGATTCCCGCGCGCGGGCCGATGTTTTCCTCACGCGAGCGAGCCAAATTGCAAGGCCAAGCCGCCGTGGCCCCGCCGATTCCAGAAGCGGAATATTACGGCAATCCGCCGCCGAACCCTGCTCCAAAGCGCTAATCGCGCTGCGACTTCGCGACGATATTGCTTGATACCTTTGCTCGTACTTGCTATGCCACGGCGCGGGTAAGAGTGTATGATGCCGCGCTATTCCTTCTGACCGCCGTTACACGGATGCGCCGGCTGAGGTTTGCGCCAAGGAGATTCCGGAATGATAGCGAATCGATTGATCGTAGCGGGAATGGCTGCAGTTTGCGCGGCTTGCGGCGCCTCGGCGCAGCAGCGTGGGCAAATCCCGGAGCGATCGCAAGCGCCGGGAGAAAATGCACAGACGGCGCAGCAGCACCCCACACCTTCGCCTGAAGAGAAGGAATCCGTGACGCACCATTCTGCGATGATCGGCGGCCAGCCGGTCAAGTACACGGCCAAGGCAGGCACATACGTGATCAAAGCGGACGACGGGACTCCGAAGGCCACGTATTTTTACGTTGCCTATACAAAAGACGAAGTCCCAGATGGGTCCAAGCGGCCGGTGTCATTCCTGTACAACGGTGGGCCTGGATCGGCCTCGCTGTTCGTGCATATGGGCTTCGGTCCCAAGCGGCCTGTGGTGGAGCCTAACGGACATGGCATGCCGGCGCCTTATGCCGTGGTGGACAATGAAGATTCGTTTCTCGACGCGAGCGATCTTGTGTTCGTGGATGCCATCGGTACCGGCTTTAGCCGGCCCGTCGCCGGGCAAGACCGCGCTCAATTTTTCGGGTTGGTCGAAGATGCGACCTATTTCTCGGATTTTGTCTACCAGTACATCACGCGCAACGAGCGATGGGATTCACCGAAGTTTCTGATCGGCGAAAGCTACGGCACCACGCGCTCCGCGGAATTGGCAGGTGTCTTGCAGCGACGCCACGAGATCTATCTCAATGGGATCGTGATGGTCTCGACGGTGCTGATCTTTCCGACGATCGATTACTCGCCGGGAAATGACATGCCTACGAAGTTCTATTTGCCCACCTATACGACCACCGCATGGTTCCACCATCTGCTCGCGCCCGATCTGCAGAACTTAACGTTGGATCAAGTAGCGCAGCAGGCGCGCGAATTTGCAGATGGAGAATATGCGCAAGCGCTGCTAAAAGGCGATCGCCTGGCGGCCGCCGATCGCGCCAAGACCGTAAAGGATCTGGCCCGCTTCACCGGGCTGTCCCCGAAATTTATCGAGGAAAGCAACCTCCGCATCCGCGACACGCGCTGGCGCAAGGAGCTTCTACGCGATCAGCGCTCGATCATTGGCGACCTCGACTCCCGATTCGTGGGAACCGATTCCGATGCGGCGGGCGAGCGTCCAGAATACGACCCGAGCGAAGCCTCTTACGAGGGTGCCTGGGTGGCTACATTTCACGATTACGTGCGCCGGGACCTCAAGTGGGAGACCGACATGCAGTATCCCGTGAGCGGGAATGTCCGTCCCTGGGATCAGACGGGGTACGACTCCGTCGCCGAAACCCTGCGCGCGGCGATGACCCAACAGACGTATCTGAAAGTCCTCTTTGTCTGTGGCTATTACGATGCGAACACACCGTTCCATGCGGTTGAATACACTGTCGATCACATGGGGCTTGAGCCCGAAGTCCGCAAGAACGTCAGCTTCACTTACGTCGAGGGCGGCCACATGTCTTACGTAGATGAAAAGGCGCATCACAAGCTGCACGCGGAAGTGGATAATTTTATCAACGCTGCCTATTCCCATTAGGCGATGCCTCTTCTACTAGCCGCGGTCGTAGGTGATCGGCGAAACCTGGAACACGCGCGAACCGTCTGGAGATATGTTCCGTCGGTCATTTTCAGCTACATATCGTTTTTGCAGGACGAAATCGTGTGTTCAGGAGAGGAGAATTCTCGCAAATGAAATGGAATCGCATTCCCGTCGTAGGTCTGGCCTTACTCGTTGGTGCGTGTATTGCTTCCGCCCAAGGCAGACGAGGTAATACTCCTCCGGGCGCCAATCCTCAAACAGGCCGGGGTGATCAAGGCGAGCAGACGTCCGATGCCGCCCGCCGCATGCCACCGCCTGAAGAAAAGTCATCCGTGACAAAGCACAGCGCACATATCGGCGGCCAGCAGGTGAATTACACGGCGACCGCCGCGAACTACGTCATCAAAGCCGATGACGGCACTCCCAAGGCTTCCTTCTTCTTCGTTGCTTACACCAAGGACGATGTGTCGGATATCGCGAGGCGCCCGATTTCCTTCGTGTACAACGGCGGCCCTGGTTCGGCCTCGTCGTTCACGCACATGGGTTTTGGGCCCAAGCGCCCGGTGTTGACGGCCGATGGACACGGATTGCCAGCGCCCTACACGTTCGTGGACAACGAGGATTCCTTCCTCGACGCGACCGATTTGGTCTTCATTGATGCGGTTTCGACCGGATTCAGCCGCCCGGTACCCGGCGAAAACCCGGCGCAATTTCACGGCATCATCGAAGATGCCACCTGGTTCTCCGACTTCATCTACCAGTACATCACGCGCAACGGCCGCTGGGGTTCGCCGAAATACCTGATCGGCGAAAGCTACGGAACCACGCGTTCCGCTCAACTGTCCGGCATCCTGCAAAACCGGCATGAAATTTACCTGAACGGCATCGTCCTGGTTTCGACCGTGGCTTTTGCGAACTGGGGCGGCGACGATCGCACGATCTTTTTCCTGCCGAGTTATGTGACCTCCGCTTGGTATCACCACTTGCTGCCGCCGGACTTGCAGAACTTGAGCATCGAGCAGGTCGCGCAAAAGGCTCGCGAGTTTGCCCACGGCGAATACGCGCAGGCGCTCGAAAAGGGCGATCAGATGTCTCCTGCCGAAAAGCAAAAGGTGATTCAAGATATTGCCCACTACACCGGGCTCTCGCCAAAGTACATTGACGAAGCCAACCTGCGAATCAGCCCGCAGCGCTGGTTTAAGGAGTTGCTGCGCGATAAGCGCGAAACCGTTGGCCGGCTTGACGCTCGCTTCACCGGCCGCGATGCTGATGCCGCCGGTGAACGCGACGAATACGACCCGAGTGAGGCTTCCTATGAAGGCGCATTCGTCGCGGCCTTTCAGGACTACCTGCATCGCGATTTGAAATGGGAAAGTGACGCGTATTATACGGTCACCGCCAACGTTCAGCCTTGGGATCAGACTGGCAACATCGCGGTCGCCGAAGTTCTGCGGGCCGCCATGACGCAGGAAACCTACCTCAAGCTGCTCGTCGTGTGCGGCTACTATGACTTTGCGACACCGTTCAACGGGATTGAGACCACGGTCAATCACATGGGTCTCGAACCCGAAATCCGCAAGAACGTGAGCTTCCAGTACTACGAGGGCGGCCACATGATGTACATCGATGAAAAGGCGCACCACAAGCTCCACCATGACATCGATGAATTCATCAACACGAGCTACACACACTAAGCCCGATGTCAGGCAAAAGAGCCGCGGCGCATTCAGGAGCACTGCGGCTCTTTCCTTCTACTACGCTCCTCGTTTTCAAAACACGCGAAACTGCCTGCCGCATTTAGGCGTCTCAGGGTATGATTCCGTCGCATTTTTGTTATACATACCCACGGCAATCTTTTCAGTATTGAGAGGAGAAGAAAGGCAATGAGAATGAATCTTGTTTTGATCGTAGCAGTCGCCGTCCTCTTCGCCGGCAGCGTTGCCGACGCACAAGGGCGTCGAGGCGATCAGCAGAATCCCGGCGCGCAGCCGGGCCGCGGCACCGCTGCGCAAACCCAGCCGGCGGAGGGGGCGCAAGCGCGCCGTATGCCGCCACCGGAAGAGAAGACGTCTGTGACGCAGCACACTGCGCACATTGGCGGCCAGGAGATCAAGTACACGGCTACGGTAGGCACTTATATAATCAAAGACGACGACGGCAATCCCAAGACAACTTTCTTCTACGTCGCGTATACGAAGGACGATCCCAGTGATATCTCCAAGCGCCCCATCGCGTTCTCGTATAACGGTGGCCCTGGCTCGGCTTCTTCCTTCGTCCACATGGGCTTTGGTCCGAAGCGTGTAGTCCTAACGCCTGACGGCCATGGCATGCCCGCGCCCTATCAAATTGTTGACAACGAAGATTCCTTCCTGGATGCCACGGACATCGTTTTCGTTGACGCAGTGTCCACCGGTTACAGCCGCCCTGTTCCCGGTGAAAACCCCGCACAGTTCCACGGGCTCGTCGAGGACGCCAATTATTTCTCCGATTTCATCTACCAGTACATCACGCGCAACGAGCGCTGGGATTCGCCCAAGTATTTGATCGGTGAAAGCTACGGGACTACTCGCTCCGCCGAGCTTTCCGGCGTCTTGCAGCACCGTCATGAAATCTATCTCAATGGAATCGTTCTGGTTTCCGCCGTGATGAACTTCCAGACTCTGGAATTCACGCCGGGCAACGATCTCCCACCGATGCTCTTTGTCCCAACGTATGCGGCGACGGCCTGGTATCACCACTTGCTTGCGCCAGACCTCCAGAATGAAAGCGTCGATAAAATCGAGCAGCAAGCGCGCGAATTTGCCGACAACGAGTACGCGCAAGCATTGATGAAAGGTGATCGCCTTACCGGCGCCGAGAGACAGAAAGTCGTCCAGGATCTTGCGCACTTCACCGCGCTCTCGCCCAAATATATCGAGGAATCCAATCTGCGCATCAACGCCCGGCGCTGGTTTACGGAACTGGAGCGCGATAAGCGTCGCACCGTTGGTCGCCTGGATTCGCGTTTTGAGGGCATCGATGCCGATGCGGCGGGCGAGAACCCCGAAACCGACGCCAGCGAAGTGTCCTATGAGGGTGCCTTTGTGGCCGCTTTTCAGGATTATGTCCACCGCGATCTCAAGTGGGATACCGACATGTACTACGCCGTCAGCGGAAACGTCCGCCCGTGGGACCAGACCGGCTACCCGCAAGTCGCGGAGACTCTGCGCGCCGCGATGTCCCAACAGCCCGGCCTAAAGGTGCTGGTCGTGTGCGGCTATTACGACGTCGCCACCGCATCCCACGCAATTGAGTACACCGTGGACCACATGGGCCTTGAGCCGGAAATTCGTAAGAACATTGGCTTCACATATTACGAATCCGGCCATATGGTCTACATCGACCAAAAAGCTCACGACAAGTTGCATAAAGACGTGGATGCGTTTATAAACTCCAGCTACAAACCTTGAGAAAAATCGTCCGGGTATTCGTGTGGGCCGCGGTAGCGGTGGCTGGCGCAGCCGGGCTGGCCGCCATCGCCTTTGAACGTGGCGAGCCGCTCAACGCCACATGGTTCGTAATCGCCGCGGCTTGCACCTACCTGGTCGCCTATCGTTTCTATTCCGCTTTCATCGCCGCGAAAGTGTTGGTGCTCGACCCGAATCGCGCCACGCCTGCTGAACGCCTCGACGACGGACGCGATTTCGTCCCAACCAACAAATGGGTCCTGCTGGGGCACCATTTCGCCGCAATTGCCGGTCCCGGGCCTCTCGTCGGCCCTACTCTCGCCGCGCAGTTCGGCTATCTGCCGGGAACTCTGTGGTTGATCGTCGGTTCAGTCCTGGGCGGCTGCGTGCAGGACTTCGTGATCTTGTTCTGCTCGATTCGCCGAAACGGTAAGTCGCTCGGGCAAATGGCGCGCGAAGAAGTCGGCAAGTATGGTGGCTTTATCGCTCAGCTCGCCGTGCTCATCATCATGATTATTCTATTGGCCGTCGTGGGCCTTGTGATCGTGAATGCATTAAAAGCTTCGCCGTGGGGCACATTCACACTGGCGATGACGCTTCCCATCGCCATGCTCATGGGACTCTATCTTCGCTATTGGCGGCCGGGACGCGTCCTAGAGGCCTCCGGTTTTGGCGTAGCCATGATCGTATTCGTTGTGTTCGCCGGCCAATGGGTCGCGGCTTCGCCGCGTTGGGCGCAAGTTTTCACTTTCACCGGCCCCGCCCTCGCCATTGCGATCATTTGCTACGGTTTTGCGGCTTCGGCCATGCCCATCTGGCTGCTGCTCGCGCCCCGCGATTATCTGAGCGCCTTCATCAAGGTTGGCGCGATTGTCGCGCTCGCAGGTGGAATTCTGCTGGTGCGTCCCACCATCCAAATGCCGGCACTTTCTCGTTTCGCGGATGGCACTGGCCCAGTATTCGCCGGTAAGATTTTCCCGTTTTGCTTCATCACCATCGCTTGCGGCGCTGTCAGCGGCTTCCACGCTCTGATTTCCTCCGGGACGACGCCGAAGATGATCTTGAACGAGACTCACGCGCGGCTGATCGGCTACGGGGCGATGCTAATGGAGTCCTTCGTCGGCGTTATGGCGATGGTCGCGGCCTGCGCACTCTCACCCGGTGTCTATTTTGCGATCAATAGCCCGCCCAGCATCGTCGGAGCCAGCGCAACTGGAGCCGCACAAACTATTTCCGGTTGGGGTTATGCCCTCGCGCCGCAAACCATGGTCGATTTGGCGCATCTGGTCGGCGAGCAGACGCTACTCAATCGTGCCGGCGGAGCGCCCTCGCTCGCGGTCGGCATGGCGCAGATTTTCAGCCACACCATCGGCGGACCTCATTTGATGGCGGTCTGGTATCACTTCGCAATCATGTTTGAGGCGCTTTTTATCCTGACGGTGCTCGACGCTGGTACGCGCGTCGGCCGTTTCATGGTGCAGGACTTGCTGGGCCACGTGAGCAAACCGCTGGGACGTCCCGGATGGTATCCGGCCGTGCTGTTTTCAAGCGCGCTCATCGTCGGCGCGTGGGGCTACTTTTTGTACGAAGGCGTGCTCGATCCGCTCGGGGGGATCAATTCGCTTTGGCCGCTGTTCGGGATCTCAAACCAATTGCTCGCAGCGGTCGCATTGGTTGTTGCGACCACCATTTTGCTAAAGATGGGCAAATTGCGCTTCCTATGGGTCACTCTGGTGCCTATGGTGGCGCTTGTTACCGTCACCATGGTTGCCAGCTATCAGAAAATTTTTGCCCCCGACCCGCGACTTGGCTTTTTAGCCACAGCTAACGACATGGCCGCGCGTATTCACTCCGGTTCGGTGCCGGCCGCCAAACTTGCCGACACTTGGCGCTTGATCTTCAACCAGCGCTTGGATGCGGCGATCACTGCCGTGCTGGCGCTCATGGTGCTGGCTCTCGTTGCGAACGCCCTGGTCGAATGGGTTCGAATCCTTTCGAGTGCCAAAGCACCGGTGCTGCACGAAGCTCCGTACGTGCCCACACAATGGGCGGAGGGCGACTGATGCCGCCTATTGCTTCATTCCGTCGTGCAGCCAAGCGCCTGTGGTGGTGGTTGCGCCAAACCACAGGCGATGCAGCGTACGAAAATTACCTTCGCGCGGCAAACCGTGGAGGCGGCGAAAGATTGGCCTCTCCTCCTCTTTCGCCAAGCGAGTTTTATCTGGACTCTTTGCGGCGCCGGTACTCTCGCGTAAGCCGCTGTTGCTAAACACGTTCGCCCAACTGCCGTTTTCGAACCTTTCCACTACAATCGGCATCCAACCAGTAGCCGGAAACAGCGTGCCGAAGAGAACCGCCTCGCACGCGCCGCAGGGCTTGCACGTCACTTCGAAATCAGGGGGGAATAAAACAGAATGTCCGTCGTCGAAGCAGGCAGGCCAAGAATTGTGTCCAAACGCCGTCCGGCCGCTGGCGTTCAGCTCTATCTTGAGACTCTTTTTTATAAGACCCGCGAGCGCCTGGAGCTCATTAATATCACTCGTGATCTGAATGAGGTCGTCCGCAAGCACCGTCTCGAGGGTGGCATGGTAATCGTGCAATCGTTGCACACCACTACGGCGGTCTTTATTAATGAATTTCAACAAGCTCTCATGGACGATATCAAGTCATTTCTCGAACGTATCGTTGGCCGTTTCGACTACTGGCGCCACAATGATCCGCGCCTTTCGGAATGCGACCGGAAGAATGCTGCTTCCCACTTGCGTGCCATGTTGTTAGGCCATACGTTAACCCTGCCGATTAACAATGGTGGCTTGGCGTTGGGCAATTGGCAATCGGTGATTCTGGCCGAATTGGATGGCCCGCGCGAGCGCGCCGTGCACATTCAAGTGCTCGGCACCAACTCCGTGGAAAGCGATCAGGAATAGAAGTCAGATGGACGGCACCAGCTTCCTGTTGCGATAATCCAAGCCATCACTATCGAGGAACGTACGATGCAGCGAAGCAGGCGCATTGGCATATTGACCGGTGGCGGCGACGTCCCCGGTTTGAATCCCGTTATCAAGAGCGTCGTTTACAAGGCAACGGAAACCGGTTGTCAGGTGCTCGGCATTCGCCGCGGCTGGCAGGGGCTGACGCATATTGAGACAGGCCCTGCGCTTGATGTCGAATACGTACGCATGCTCGACCGCACAAACACACGTGACATTGACCGCCACGGTGGCACTATATTGCACACCTCTCGTGTAAACCCCGCGAAAATGAAAAAGGCGAAATTGCCGCTGCACCTTTCACAAGACCAACTGCGAAGGTTTCAATCCGGCGAGGGTACCTGGGACCTCACGCCTCTGGTCCTCGACAATATCGCGCATCTGGGAATCGATGATTTGATCGTCATCGGCGGCGACGATACGCTCAGTTTTGCACACGTGCTGAATCAGAGGGGTATCCGCGTGATCGGTATTCCGAAAACGATGGATAACGATGTCCGCGGTACCGAGTATTGTATCGGGTTTTCCACGGCCATTACACGCGCCAAAGAACTCATCACCCGCCAGCGTACAACGCTGGGCTCGCACGAGCGGATTGGCGTGTTTCGGATTTTCGGCCGAGATGCGGGCTTCACCGCTCTCTACACGGCCTATGTGACCTCCGTACGCTGCGTCATCCCCGAGGTGGAATTCGATCTTGAGCGGCTCGTCCAGCTTTTGGCCGAGGATCGCAAAAATAATCCCAGCGGCTATTCGCTGGTGATCGCTTCCGAGGGTGCCGTTTGGAAGGGCCGCCGCGTCGAGGAATACGGCGACGCGGATGCGTACGGCCATCGCAAAAAGGTAGACATCGGCGAAGCTCTCGGTGAGGAAATTCGCAGGCGCATCGGTGTGGAAACGATGTCGAGCGACCTTACCTACGATCTGCGCAGCGGCGCCCCGGATGCTCTCGATCAAATGGTGGCCACGACGTTTGCCAACGTGGCGATGGACCTCTTGCGGGAGGGGATTCATGGACGCTTGGTGGCCATCCAAGAAGGGAAGTACGCTCACGCTCCCATCCCGGACCCCAAGCTCGGAGCCATTCGCGTGGATGTGCCCAAGCTCTACAACGTCGAGCGTTTCCGCCCGCATTACTCCGGCAAGCTGGGCATGCCTTTGCTGCTTACTCCCGTCCGCACGGGGTGAACCGGACTCCGGATGACCGCGCTTTTTCCATCGGCTCTGCCGTTCGTTGCAATCCGATATTGCCGGTTCCTCGAAAACTGGAGTAGCATCTCCCCA
>Ga0209420_1001066_pt1 | contig 13442 bp, 14 predicted proteins | sample BlaSpr_A8_OM1_O1_FD_187972 | JGI IMG/M metagenome (GOLD analysis project Ga0209420, IMG submission 187972) | Forest soil microbial communities from Thunder Bay, Ontario, Canada - Black Spruce, Ontario site 2_A8_OM1_O1 (SPAdes) (version 2) | ecosystem: Environmental > Terrestrial > Soil > Boreal... | reverse complement strand
GCACCGCTCGCCGCGGCTACGGAGTCGAAGCGATCGATGGCGTCGCGCATGAACAGCACCTCGCCCGTGAGGTCGGCGTAGTGCGTGCCCGCGCTCGCGCAGGCATCGACCACGGGCAGCCCGTAGCGGCGGTATGGGCCGACGGTGGTGGCCAGCACTCGCGCGCTGCGCGCGAGCTCGTTCACCGCATGCTGGTCGCTGGTATCTGCAATCAGCAGCGGCCAGTCGCCGGCGCCTGCGCCGAGCGAGGACTGCAGCTCGCGCAGACGCTCGCGAGAACGGCCGGCGAGCCCGATCCGCACCTGTGCCGGCGCGGCGCGAGAGAGGTATTCAGCGGTCAGGCGACCGACGAAGCTGGTGGCACCGAAGAGGACGACGTCGAGCTCGCGGTCGGCGCTCACGAATGGGATACTACGGGGGCTACCGAGCGGTCTCGCGCCCGCCACGGACCCGAGAGCCATCCGCCAGGTACCCGCCGAGCTCGCCGATCACCTCGCGCGCGTCGTCCTCGATGCCGTACAGAAACGTGGACTTGCGCCGCCGCAGTACGGGCAGGCCCAGGGCATACAGGCCCGGGCTGTCGACCACGCCGCCATCGTGGCGGAGCTGGCCCTTCGCGTCGAGGACCGGCACGTCGAGCCAGCGGTAGTCGGGCCGGAACCCGGTCGCCCAGAGGATCGTCCGGATCTCACCGCTGCGCAGGTCCAGCTGCCAGCGCGGCGAGCGAGGCGGCTCGGTCGGCGCGAAGCGCTCGGGAGGGTCGACCCCCGCATCCGGCCCGGATGTGTGGGCCCACTCGTCGAAGGAGCCGAGCAGCCGGTTCATCTTCAGGTCCGCGAGCGAGCAGACGTTGCGCAGGCCGCCGGAGAACAACGCGAGGCCGTCGCGGACCGACGCCCAGCGACCGACCAGCTCGACGCCCAGCGCCACGAGCGCGTTGAGGTCGAGCGTCGCGCGCTCGGCGGTCCCGACGAGCTGCGGCGAGGGCAGGCGCCGTGCTCGCGTGAGGTCCTCGACCTCGTCGTAGCGCTGGTCCCAAACGCCCGACGCATCCATCCACCAGAGGACGTCGCGGCCACGGTATGTACGCGGCAGCCGGACGTGCTCTCCGATCGCCATGGTGACCGGCCGCCCCGAGCGCCTGATCTCGGCCGCGAGCTGCACGCCGGTCGCCGACGCTCCCACGACGAGCACCCCGCCGTCGGCGAGCTGGTCCGGGTTTCGGTAGCCGAAGGGCGTGATCTGCTCGACGTCCGCAGGCACGGCGTCCGCGAAGGCCGGCACCGTGGGCAGATTGCAGGCGCCGCTGGCGATCACCACCGTGCGGGCCTGGATCTCGCCATGCTCGGTCATGACCCGGTAGCCGCCGTCGCCCACGCGCCCCACCGAGGTCACGTCCGTTCGGGTGCGAACCGGAGCGCGGGCGCTCTGCGCGAATCGCTCGATCAGCTCGGCGACCTCGGCCGCCGTCATGTAACCGTCGGGTTCGCCGCCCTCATAGGGACTCCCCGGCAGCCGGCTCTGCCAGTTGGGCGTCAGCAGCCGCAGCGAGTCCCAGCGCTCGCGCCGCCACGAGCGCGCCAGCTCGCCGCGCTCGAGCACCACATGGTCGAGCGACCGCTCGCCGAGGAAGTGGCTCGCCGCGAGGCCGGCGTGGCCTGCGCCGATGACGACGCTGCTGAAACGCTCGATCGTGCTGCTCTCAGGCGACCGCGACCGTGATCTCCGTCGGATTCGTGAGGGCGTCGAAAACGGCAGAGCGCTTCTGGGACTGGGCGACCAGCGCCTCGATGTCCTCTGCGGAGGCGTCGGCGTCGATGTCGAAGGTCACCTTGACGTCGTTGAAACCGTTGCGCACGTCAGCATCGCCGAGGATCCCGCGGACGTCGTGATTGCCCTCGACCGTCGCCTCGACCGAGCGCAGCTGGATGCCGCGGTTCTGCGCGACCGACGCCACTCCCGCCGTCAGGCAGCTCGCGAGCCCCACGAGGAGGTACTCGATCGGCGTGATCGCGTTGTCCTCGGCGGCGAAGACCTCCGGGTGATCGGCGTCGAGGACCGTCTCTGTCTTGTGGCTCTGCTCCGCACCGAGGCCGAAGTAGTTCTGGATCGTCGTCGTGCTGTGAACGCCGTTCTGCCACTTCGATGATGCCCGCCAGGTGAACTGGGCGGCATCGGGCGCGCCCGCGAGGGTCTCCCGCGCGTCAAGCAGCGCCTGGACGTTGACTCCATTGTCGATGGTGGTGGACATCGTCTTTCACGCCCCTTTTGTTGCCGTAGGCTTATTTGTCGACTGGGAACCAAGAGAATATACGCTGGTGACTACCCGAGGTGGAGAGATGACGATGACCGCGGCGCCGACCGCCGGCTCGGTCGGAACCGTCGAGACGCGCTTCCTAGACCTTCCGGATCCGGTGGCGCTCGACTGCGGAGGAGAGCTGCATCCGGTCCGCGTCGCCTACGAGACCTACGGCGTGCTCTCACCCCGGCGCGACAACGCGATCCTGGTCTGCCACGCGCTCAGCGGCGACGCCCACGCCGCCGGCTTCTCCAAGAAGGCAGCGGCGGCCCCGAGCACCCGCGACGGGTTCGGCGCTGAGGACCGCGACGGCGAGGCGGGCAAGGGGCTCGGCTGGTGGGACGGGATGATCGGACCGGGCAAGGCCTTTGACACGGACCGCCACTTCGTCATCTCCACGAACCTGCTCGGCGGCTGCGGTGGGACGACGGGACCATCGTCGCGCGACCCCGCGACAGGACGCTCGTACGGCCCAGACTTCCCGGTGATCACCGTCGCAGACATGGTCAGGACCGAGCGCGCGTTCCTGGATGCGCTCGGGATCGAGCGGCTCGCCGCGGTGGCGGGCGGCTCGCTCGGTGGGATGCAGGCGTTCGAGTGGGCGGTCATGTTCCCCGACCAGGTCGACGCCGTCGTGGCGATCGCCAGCACGCATGCCCTGCACCCGCAGGGCATAGCGTGGAACGCGATTGCCCGCGAGGCGATCATGCGCGACCCGGCGTGGCAGGAGGGCCACTACCACGACACGGCCGACGCGCCGGAGGCCGGCATGAGCGTGGCCCGTATGATCGGCCACATCACCTACCTCTCGGCCGCGGCGCTGCACGACAAGTTCGCCCGGCGGCTGCAGAACGCCTCCGAGATCCGCTACACGATCACCGAGCCCGAGTTCGAGATCGAGAGCTATCTCCGACACCAGGCGGACTCGTTCGTCAAGCGCTTCGACGCCAACACCTACCTCTACATGTCGCGGGCGCTGACGTATTTCGACCTCGCGCGCGAGCACGGCCGTGGCTCGCTCTCGCGCGCCCTGGAAGGCGTCAAGGCACGGACCCTGCTGATCGCGTTCAGCTCCGACTGGCTGTACCCGCCATCCGGTTCGCGCGACATCGAGGAGACGCTCCGCGGGCTGGGCAGGCCGGTCGAGCTGCACGTGATCGACGCGCCGTACGGTCACGACTGCTTCCTGCTCGAGGAGGCCCAGCAGACACCGATCATCCGCCGCTTCCTCCAGGAGCTTCGATGAGCGACGAGCGAAACCGAGTCGAGGAGACACACGCGTTCGGCTTCGAGACGCGCCAGCTCCACGCCGGCCAGCGGCCGGACCCATACACCGGCGCCCGCGCGGTGCCGATCTTCCAGACGACCAGCTACGTCTTCGAGGACCCCGAGTCGGCCGCCGCCTACTTCAACCTGCAGGAGTACGGCAACACGTACTCGCGGATCATGAACCCGACGGTCGCCGTCTTCGAGGAGCGCGTGGCGAACCTCGAGGGCGGGGCCGGGGCGGTGGCGTTCGCCAGCGGGATCGCCGCGCAGGCGGCGGCGCTGTTCACGCTGCTGGAGCCCGGCGACCACGTCGTCTCGTCTTCCGCGCTGTACGGGGGGACGGTCAACCAGCTCAAGCATCTGCTGCGCAAGATGAACGTGGAGCTGACGTGGGTCGATCCCGACGATCCGCTCGCCTGGCGCGGCGCTGTGCGGGCCAACACCAAGACGTTCTTCGCCGAGACGATCGGCAACCCGGCCGGCAACGTGCTGGACATCGAGGCTGTGGCGGGCGTCGCCCACGACCACGAGCTGCCGCTGATCGTGGACAACACGTTCGCGACGCCGTACCTGTGTCGCCCGATCGAGTGGGGCGCGGACATCGTCATCCACTCGGCGACCAAGTTCATCGGCGGCCACGGGACGAGCATCGGCGGCGTCGTCGTCGAGTCCGGCGGGTTCGACTGGTCCAACGGGCGCTTCCCGGTGGTCGCAGACCCGTCGCCGGCCTACCACGGGCTGCAGTTCCACGAGACGTTCGGAACCTACGGCTACCTGATGAAGTTGCGGGCCGAGACGCTGCGCGACCTCGGGGCGGCGCTCTCGCCGTTCAACGCGTTCCTGTTCCTGCAGGGCCTGGAGACGCTGTCGCTGCGCATGGAGCGCCACGTCGAGAACGCTCGTGCGGTCGCGGCGTTCCTCGACTCGCACGAGCTGGCCTCGAACGTCACCTACCCCGGCCTGCCGAACAGCGCATACGAGTCGCTCGTGGCGAAGTACCTGCCGCGCGGCGCGGGCGCGGTGTTCTCGTTTGACTGCGCCGGCGGGCGAGCCGCCGGCCAAGACCTGATTCGCGCCGTGACGCTCTGGTCGCATCTCGCCAACGTCGGCGATGCGAAGAGCCTGATCATCCACCCCGCCAGCACGACGCACCGCCAGCTGAGCGACGCGGAGCTGGAGTCCGCAGGCGTCCGAGCAGGGACGATCAGGCTGTCGGTGGGAACCGAGTCCGTGGACGATCTGATCTGGGACCTCGACCGGGCCCTCGCCAGCGTGAGATGACCGACCTGGATCTCGAGCGATACCAGGACCCGCTGACGATCCAGCGCGTGCTCCATGGCGCGCGCACGATCGCCATCGTCGGCCTGTCCGCCAACCCGCTGCGCGCAAGCAACTTCGTCGGCTTCTACCTCAAGCGCCACGATTACCGGGTGATCCCGGTCAACCCGCGCGAGACCGAGATCCTCGCAGAGGTGAGCCACCCCAGCCTGTCGGACGTGGCCGACCCGGTGGACGTCGTCAACGTCTTCCGCGCCCCCGACGCGCTGCCGGCGATCGCCCGGGAAGCCGTCGCGATCAACGCCGGCGCTCTCTGGTGCCAATTCGGGGTGATCAACGAGGAGGGCGCGCGGATCGCCGAGGAAGGCGGCCTGGATGTCATTGTCGACCGCTGCCTGAAGATCGAGCACGCGCGATACATGGGCAGGATGCACTGGCTGGGGTTCAACACGCAACGGGTTACGTCTGTGCGAAGCGAGCTTGAGTGATGCCGGGCCTCAGTAGCTGACCCAAGAAGCGGGTCGAAACGAGTAACCGCGACCGAAGTGGGTGACAGGTCGCGGGTACTCGGAGTAGCGGGGGCGGGATTGATACCCAATCCTGCGACCGTTGATGGCCCGCACACAGGGGCTATAGCCCACAGGGTCGAGGAGTCGTGCCTACTCGGATAGCCGGTGTCGTCCGAGAAAGGCGCGTAAGTCGGTGCTTACGGGACACCGGCCTTCCGCAGATTAGCCTTGCGGTCAGCGCCAGACACTGGTCGAGAGTGGCGAGATGTCGCCGTGACGCCCGCTTCGCGGCTTCCTGCGTGCTAGATGCGGCAGGATCGGCTGCTTCACGGTCGTCCTGAGTTGCATGACTCGCGACGACTCTCGCGCGGGTCGGCGCGTCCAGGCAGCATTCGACGCGGCTCTCGTGGACGCAAGGACGCCGCGTGGCGCTGCTGCGACCGGAAGCTCACAACCGCCGGCGCCCAGCCGTCGTGCATAGGCGTTTAGTTACGCTTCAGCGCGTGGAGCTGCAGCGGCGCATTGCCGAGGGGACGGGTGAGTTCTTGCTGTTCGCGCTGACCCCACCGCGCCTGACGACCGCACCGGAGCAAGCCAGTCAGATCGCCGCGAAAACGCTCGAGCGCCTGCGCCCGGTGGGCCTCGACGGCCTCGTGCTCTACGACATTGATGACGAGAGCGACCGCATTCCCGAGGAACGCCCCTTTCCGTTCCTACCCACGATGGACCCAGCCGACTACCTCGCTCGCGATCTCGTCGGCTTGGAAGTGCCGGCCATCGTGTACCGCGCTGTCAGCAAGTATCCAGAGCAAGGTCTTCGCTCGTGGCTCAGCGAACAAGCCCCAACCCACGCGCTGTCGGTGTTCGTCGGTGCGTCCTCTCGTGAGAAGGCGGTAGCAACCTCTCTGTTGCGAGCCTACGAACTCAGGACCGAGGTGCGCCCGGATCTCCTTCTCGGAGGTGTCGCGATCCCAGAGCGGCACACGCGCGGGCGCGGGGAGCACGTCCGTCTGCTGGCGAAGCAGGCGGCAGGTTGCTCTTTCTTTGTCACCCAGATCATCTATGACGTCAATGCCGCGAAGAACTTGGTCTCCGATTATCACTACGAGTGTGCCGCTCGTGACGTCAAGCCAGCGCCGATCGTCTTCACGTTCTCGGTCTGCGGCTCGCTGAAGACACTGGAGTTCGTTCAGTGGCTCGGTGTCGATGTGCCGCATTGGATCGAGAACGAGCTGCGCCACGCGGACAACACCCTCGACGCGTCCTACGATCAAGCCGTCGCCACGGCCGTCGAGCTCATCGCATTCTGCCGGCGCGTCGGAGTTCCATTTGGGCTCAGCGTCGAGAGCGTCTCGATCCGCCAAGTCGAGATCGAGGCCTCCGTCCGCCTCGCCACCCGGCTACAAGCAGAGCTACGTCGCTAGTCCCTACGACCTGGTCGTAAGCAGCTGCTGGCGGGCGATCCTCGATCCAGAAGTCGCCCACCGACTGCCGGCCGTCGCAGGTGCATCTGCCGGGCGGGATTCGAACCCGCGACCTTCGGGTTATGAGGCCGCCCGGCCAAGCCCACACAGCCGATCGCTCAGCTCCCGCAGCTGCCTGCGCGCGTCGACGTCATAAGCCTGCGGGTGCGCCCTGGCCGCCTGGCGCCCGTTGAAGTAGACGCCGCTCACCCCGTCGAGCTCCGGGTCGATGACAAGCCGCAGCGTCGCCTGCACGCCCTGCTCCAAGGTGCTGGTCGGGTCGATGCCGGCCGCGGTCACCATCTTGGTGGGCATGTATGTGGCGGGGTGAAGGCAGGTCGCACTGACCACGCTGCTGTCGAACTCCTCGGCGAGGTCCAGCGTGAACATGATCTGGGCGAGCTTGCTCTGGCAGTAGGCCTGTACTCCGTCGTAGTGGCGCTCGAGCATCACGTCGTCGAAGTCGATCGCCGCCTGTCCGGCGGAGCTCACGTTGATCACGCGCGCCGGCGCCGAGCGCTCCAGCATGGCCAACAGCATGCGGGTGAGCAGATAGCCCGACAGGTAGTTGACCGCGAAGCGCAGCTCGTACCCGTCGCGGCTCTCCAGCCGGGCGCCGGCGCCGGGCAGCGACGTCCCGATGCCCGCGTTGTTTACGAGCGCGTCGACGCGATCGCACTGTTCGGTGACGCTGCCCGCCAGCGCGCGCACGTCGTCCAGCGAGGACAGGTCGCCTGCCAGCCAGTGCAGCCTGTCGTTTCCGCTGCTCGCTTGGATCTGCGCGATCGTCTCCCTGCCGCGCTGCTCGTCGCGACCGTGGATGAGCACGGTGGCTCCAGCAGCGGCGAGCTCTGCAGCCAGAGCGCGTCCGAGCCCATCCGTTGCTCCTGTGATCAAGATCGTCTGCTGCTCGGGTGCACGCACGCGCTCACTGTAGGCTCAGACCAGCTTGAAGCCCAACCGCTCCATCCCGCAGGCCACCGTCATCCCGGTCCTGATCTACCCGGAAGTGCGCGAAGCGGTCGAGTGGCTCACCGGCGCATTCGGCTTTGTCGAGCGCGTGCGGATCGGCGAGAACCACCGCGCGCAGCTGGCCTTCGGCAACGGCGCGGTGATCGTCGGCGACGTGCGCCACGATCGCATTGCGCCGCGAGCGGGCGAGGTCACACACTCGGTGATGGTGCGCGTCGAGGACGCTCACAGCCACTGCGAGCACGCGCGCGAGCACGGCGCTCGCATCCTCATGGAGCCAACCGACTTCGAGTACGGCGAGCGCCAGTACACCGCGCAAGACCCAGTCGGCCACCAGTGGACCTTCTCGCAGACGCTCGCCGACGTCGCCCCCGAGCAGTGGGGCGGAGAGCTGCTCGCCGAGTAGCGGCGCCGCTACGCGCCGTCAGGTTCCACGAGCATCCTGCCTAACGCCCTGGCCGCGCAGCCAGCACGAGCTGACTCTATCCTTGCCGGGAATGGCAGAACGCGTGGACGGGCGCAGTTTGCGCTACCAGCACCGCAGGGGGGAGCTGCTCGAGGCAGTCGGCGAGTACGTACTCGAACACGGAGTCGCCAGCCTCTCGCTGAGACGTGTCGCCGAGGCCGTGGGCATCAGCCACGTGACCCTGCAGCACCACTTCGGCACCAAGGAGCAGCTCGTCGGGGAGATCGTCGAGCACCTGCTCGAACGGACCTTGATTCCGCAAGGCGTCTACAGCGACGGCACGCCCGACCCCGGCTTGGATCTTCCCACCCGCTGGCGGGCGCTGTGGGCCCACCTGACCTCGCCGCCGGGCCAGCGCGATATACGCCTGTTCGTAGAGGTTCTCGGCCAGAGTCAATTCGCGGGAGCGGACTATGCACCGGCGGTCGGGCGGTCGATCACCCATCGCCTCGACCTGATCACCGCCAACATCGTCGCTCTCGGCTGCCCGCGCGAGGAAGCCAGGTCATATGCCACCTTGCTGCTCGCCACACTGCGCGGCCTGGTCATCGAACTACTCGCCACAGGTGAACGCGAGCGACTGGACGAGGCGTTCGAGACCTACCTCGCCGGCGCCGAACGTCGCGCCGCCGAATGGTCCTCGACGGACCGGCCGCGCGCGATCGCCGGGCGCGCTGACGCCGGCTGACCGCGCCCTAAAGAAAGGTTGGGGACCCTCCACACCACGGAGAGCCCCCAACTTGAGAACGTCGCGTGAGCCGATCGGCTCTATTCGATGCCGACGGCCTTCAGGCGGCCGATGATGAAGCTGTCGGCCGTCTTGTCGTACTTTTCGACGTAGTCGAGATGCGCCTCCAGGTCGAGGCCTTTGGCGCAGAACGGGTCGCCGGTGTCGCAGTAGGACTGGATGTCCGACGCGAACGCCGTCAGCAACTGCGTTTTCAGCCGCGGGAATAGACCTTCGGCGTTTTTGTCGCTGCCGACGTCGAAGGACTGGCCCGGGATGCGACGCGGGTCGCCGTACTGGATCACGCCGACCACTTTTTCGGTGGCGAACGCCGCCGCCGGCGGGGTCGCAGGACCGTCGCCAGCGCCGTCGACCGATTTGTTGCCGCCGCCGCCGCCGAGGGCGTCACCGACGATCTGCGCGCCCTGGGAGTAGCCGAGCAGTACGATCTTCTGACCCGGGCATTTCGTGACCTCTTCTTCGAGTTCCGCCTTGATCGCCTTGTCGCCGGCGGTGACGCTCGGTTCATACGGGGTCAGCGCCGCGGGGTAGACGACCGACCGCTCTCCGACTGTCGCTTTGACGCCTTTCTGGATTTCTTCAGCCAGAGCGCCGATCACGCCGGGGCCCTGGGCCTCGGTCGATGCGCGCGCGACGATGATGTCGACTGTCGCGCACGGCGAGTTGGACGAGGCAACCGCGAGCGCCGGGGCAGCCTGGACCGCGAGACTTGCGCCGACCGCGATCGCGCTCACCGTAAGCGTGCCCGCCAGGACGCGACCGACGCGAGCTCGTGCGCCCGTCGCTGTTTCCTTGATGTGCATCTTGAATCCCTCCATTCTCGAGTGACATATCCAATCCGACGTCGAGGCCCCGTCGGACGCGAACGGCAGGCGGATACGCGGACACGCGAGGACTGTGCCCCCAGACGGGGGCACAGTCCTCGGCATCCCTCGACACCCCTTCTCCTCCTACCGGTCGCACAGCGAGGCAGCGACGCGCGCGCCATTGTACAGGTTGATCGACCGGATGGTCAATCTATTTGCCTGGCGGGCCGCCCCCGCGACCGCGGCGACTACCCAGCGGTGGCCATCGCCGGCTCCTGCGCGCGGCGCGGAAGCAGCGTCTCGCGCGCGATCACCAGGCGCTGGATCTGGGAGGTGCCCTCGTACAGCTGCATGATCTTGGCGTCGCGGAAGAGCTTCTCGACGGGGTACTCCTTGATGAAGCCGTAGCCACCGTACACCTGCACCGCTTCGGTGGCCGTCTTCATCGCGGTGTCCGCAGCGAAGCGCTTGGCGTGCGATGAGACGAGCGTGTTGCGTTCGCCGTTGTCGAGCATGAACGCGGACTTCCAGGTGAGCAGGCGCGAGGCCTCGATCTCAGTCGCCATGTCGGCGATGATGAACTGGATCGCCTGGTGCATCGCGATCGGCACGCCGAACTGGACGCGTTCCTTGGCGTAGTCGACCGCGAACTCCATGGCCGCGCGCGCGATGCCGGTGGCCATCGCAGCCACCCCGGGGCGCGTGCGATCGAGCGTCATCATGGCCAGCTTGAAGCCGTGGTTCTCCTCGCCGAGCAGGTTCTCGGCAGGGACCTCGACGTCGTTGAAGGAGATCGTCGCGGTGTTAGACGCACGCTGGCCGAGCTTGTCCTCCTTCTTGTCGACCACCACGCCCCACTCGCGCTCGACCACGAACGCCGAGATGCCGCGGTGCCCCGCGTCCTTGTCGGTCTTGGCATAGACCGTGTAGTAGTCCGCATAGCCGCCGTTGGTGATGAAGCACTTGGACCCGTTGAGCACGTACTTGTCGCCCTTCTTGACCGCCGTGGTGCGCATGCCGGAGACATCCGAGCCTGCGTCGGGCTCGGTCAGGCAGAACGACGCGAGCTTGGGCGCTTCGGTGAGCATGCCCAGGTACTTCTTCTTGATCTCCTCCGAGCCGCCCAGCGCGATCGGCGCGGTGGCCAGGCCGTTGCACCCGAGCGAGGTCTGGATGCCCGAGCAGCCCCAGGAGAGCTCTTCCTCGATCAGGCAGCCGTCCAAGTAGCTCGCGCCCGCGCCGCCGTACTCCTCGGCGATGTGCGAGTTCATCAGGCCGACCTCCCAGGCCTTGTCGATGATCTCCTGCGGCCAGGTGCCATCCCTGTCGTACTCCCAGGCGACCGGGCGCATCTCCTTGACGGCGAAGTCGTGCGCCATCTCGCGCAGGTTCAGCTGCTCGTCGGTGAGCGTGAAATCGACCATTCGTGGACCTCCTAAGGGGGGTGGCGCCAACTATAGATTGACTGGTCAGTCAATCTTCTCCGGCCAGGGTAGCGGACGGCGGGCCGATGAGCAACAATCATTGGCGTGCGGGATGCCCTCTCGACGGTCGCCCTAGGCATCGCCCCGAACGCCGCGAGCGCGGTCGTGTTCGGCACCGTTGCCGTCTCGTTGGTGATCTCGCTGCTGCTGCTGATCACGCGCGGCGGCGGCAGCAGCCTGTACGACCAGATCGGCAGCGGCGGCATCTCGCGCGAAGGCGATCATGGAGGCTTCTCCGCACCGGCGCCCGCGCCGGACTCCCCCGCCGTGCGCGCCGAGCGCGAGCGCGAGATACGCCAGATGCTCGGCGCCCGCAGCCAGCGCCTGGTGCGCTCCGGCCAGCCGGCGCTCGACATCGACGCAGAGGTCGCCCGCCTGCTGAGCCCTGCGCGCGAGGAACGCGCGCACGAGTCCGCGCTCGTCGAGGAGGTGCGCCAGCTCGTGGTCGCCCGCAACGAACGGCGCGCCCGCCAGGGCTTGGCGCCGCTGGACGTCGAGACCGAGACGGCGCGTACGCTCGCGGAGATGGACCCGTGAGCAGATTTTCAGCCACGACGCCGTCCGAGTGGGGTATAAACGCGCGATGAGCAACGCCCGCCGCTTCCCGCTCGATGAGCTGACGCTTCGCCCAGGCACCTACTTCAATCCCCAGACGGAGATCCTGATCGTCGTCGATGACTCGCCCGAGGTCGACCACGAGATCTTCGAGCGGGAGGAGTTCGGCAGCACCGACTGGGTGCTGATCTCCGACGACGCCCCGCTTGACGAAAACAAGCGAGACGATCTGATCGAGCGTTTCCAGCTCAGCCACCAGCCCGCCAGCGAGCTGTTGGCTGAGGATCACGACCTCGACGAGGACGACGAGGACGAAGACGAGGACGAGGACGAGGACGACTACGACGAGCTCGACGGCGTCGACGACGACCTCGAGCTCGACCGGGAGTAAGACCCCAGCCGCACGGGCCTATCGGGTTGGGCTCCGATCAGCTGGCGGCGCCCGCGCCAAGCGCAAGGCCGAGCCGTTCAAGCGCTGGCAGGAGCTTTGAGATCGGCTGAGGATTGCTCGGCGCGGCGATCGCCTGCGGTTGGTTCAGGCCAGCGAACTGCAGCGTCAGCTGCAGGCTCGCGCTGCCCAGACCACCCAGGGCGGCGCGCGTCTGCGGTGTGCTGGAGATGCTCGCGCTGATCGATAGGCGGCGCAGCAGATGGTCGTGGGAGCCGGTGTACAGGTCCACGCGTGCCGAGTGCACCGAACCCGCCAGCGCCCTGATCCCCGCCGGCGACAGCAGGCTCAGGCCCGAGCCACCGCCTGCACCGAGTCCCAGTGCCCCGCCCGCGCCGGCGAGCTTATCGGCGTCGGACAGGAAGCGAGTCACGTCCAGTTCGCCGGTCACGTGCGTCGTCTGCGCGCCCGCGCTGTCCACTGTGCCGACGATGTGCGGGTGCACCAGCCATTCGCCGGGGTTCACGCCGAGCGCGGCGAACGTCGACTGGCTGGCGGCCGACGAGGAGGCGCGCGTGGCCTGGACGTAGCCCTGCGCAAGCGCGCTCACCGTGGCCGCGGGCGCGGTGAAGTAAGCGCCGGCGAGCTCGATGTAGAGCTGCCCGGAGGTCGAGGTGGCTCCGGCCTGCAGCGTGTGCCCCGCGCTGGTCATCATGAGCGCAAGCGCAAAGCGCGGCAGCCGCGCCGGCCCGAGGCTTTCAAACGGGCCCTGCACGCCCAGCCGGACAGGCTGGGCGGCCGCAGGCGAGCCGGCCGATCTCGTCGGCGTCAAGGCGAACGTCAGGTCGATTCGCCCGCTTTCGATCGGCTTGTGCGAGGTGAACGTGGCGTGCACCAGCGACGCGGCGCTGGGCGAGCCAGCGCCCCCGCATGCGGCCAGGACGCCTGCCAGCAGGGCGCCCAACAGCAGCACAAGCGCGCGGCGGCGCGCAACTACCCCGCGGCGAGATGTGTTCGGGAGGTGTGCTGTCACGTAAGCGGCGTCAGGCTGCAACAGCCGCTGCAGCCAACGGCGCGGTCGAGCGTAGCATCAGCGCCGTGCGCGCAAGCCGCATCCCCGCGCTCGCCGTGGGCGTGCTTGCCCTGAGCGCGGCCACCTCCCTGCCTGCCCTCGCCGCCAGGACCTCGAGCCCAGAGCTGGCGGG
>Ga0209420_1001065_pt1 | contig 13449 bp, 12 predicted proteins | sample BlaSpr_A8_OM1_O1_FD_187972 | JGI IMG/M metagenome (GOLD analysis project Ga0209420, IMG submission 187972) | Forest soil microbial communities from Thunder Bay, Ontario, Canada - Black Spruce, Ontario site 2_A8_OM1_O1 (SPAdes) (version 2) | ecosystem: Environmental > Terrestrial > Soil > Boreal... | reverse complement strand
TGGCAGGCCCGCCGTTGGAGAGATCCTGATGATGAATGGCTCTCCCTACAGCGTGATCGGTGTACTCGAGAAGAAGAAGCAGAATGGCAGTTACGGAAGCGGGCCTGACAATACACAGCTCTTCGTCCCCTATGCAGCCATGGCACGGGATTTTCCGCCCTCGGAGCGGCCCGGTATCTTCAAAGGATGGATCAACAACCTGGTGGTTGAAGTCGCCGATCCGGAACATCACGAAGAGGCGATGCGCCAGCTCTATCAGATTCTGGGGCGTGAGCACCACTTCGATGCCAGCGACAAGGACGCGCTCTTCATCTGGGATACTTTGGAGGGATCGAAGCTGGTGGAGCGAATTTTCGACATCATGACCATATTCTTCGGAGCGGTGGCTCTGATGACGCTCACACTCGGCGGCATCGGGGTCATGAACGTCATGCTGGTTGTAGTCACGGAACGGACGCGCGAGATTGGTGTCCGCAAGTCTTTGGGGGCCACAGCAGGGGACATTCGCAACCAGTTCTTCGCCGAGTCATCCGCGCTGATGATGATCAGCGGAGCCCTCGGTCTCGGGATCGGCGTTGGGACTTGCATAGCGATGAACCAACTGCCGTTGCCGGACTTTGTTCCGCATCCCGTGATCTCTCCGTTGGCGATTGTCGTGTCGCTGTTGACTCTGGGATTGATCACAGTCGGCGCGGGAATGTATCCGGCGCAGCGCGCTGCAGCGCTCAGTCCGATTGAGTGTCTGCGCCAGGAATAGCCAAATCAGGAGTAGCCAAGTGCAGATAAAAGAACTGATCCTGCAAAGCTGGGATGCCCTGACCCGCAACCGTCTTCGGTCGATCCTGACCATGATGGGGATCGTGTGGGGCCTGACGACGGTAGTGCTGCTGCTCGGCTACGGCGAAAGCGTAAGCGAAGGCGTGCTCAATGCGTTTCTCGGTATCGGAAACAGCGTCATCATGGTTTGGGAGGGTCAGACCAGTATGCAGGCCGGCGGTGAACGCGCCGGCAAGCGCATTCACTTCAAATATGAAGACATTCAGGCCATCCGTGACGAAGCTCCGCTGGTTCGTCTGGTGAGTGCGGAATGGGACGATCCGTTCGCTTACAAGTACGGCGACAAAGTAATCTCTGTCCAGACAAAGGCGGTGCAGTATCCCTATCGCGAACTGCGCAAGCTGAATATTGCCGAAGGCCGCTACTTCGAAGAGAGCGACTTCAGCGAACACCGTCACGTTCTTATCTTTGGACCCAACGCAGCCAAAAAAGTATTCGGCGGCCGTGATCCCGTGGGCGAACACGTCGCCATCAACGGGGAAACCTGGGATGTGATCGGACTGCTCCAGCTTAAGATCCAGGACTCGTCCAACAATGGCCCTGACAACGAGAATATCTTCATGCCCTTCGAAAGCATGCGCGATGTCAACGACGAGCGCGATCCCCATATGATTGTGTTTCAAGCGGTCACGCCGCTGCTGCACAAGGCGGCGTTGGCGCAGGTGCGGGAAGTGCTCGCCCGGCGCCATAATTTCAATCCCAAGGATGACAAGTCCACTCCGGAGTGGGACACGGTGGATGACACTAAGGACATTGAACAGTTCGGAATCGCGCTTCGGTTGATCCTGGGATTCGTGGGGGCTTTGACGCTGGGAGTCGGCGGCGTCGGCGTGATGAATATCATGCTAGTGAGCGTAACCGAACGCACCAAGGAGGTGGGTTTGCGGAAGGCGCTGGGGGCATGTAACCGCGATATCGCGCTGCAGTTCCTGGTAGAGGCGCTGGTGCTTACCTTCGTCGCCGGCGCCGTGGGAATGCTGGTTTCTATTGTGTTAGCACACACGATCCCACCCATGCCGCTCTATTCCGACATGTATAAGACAGCCAATCACGAGGGCGACATCTTTCTGAGGACAAATTTCAGTGTGATGTTGACCGCATTCCTGATTCTTACCTTCGTCGGCATAATATCGGGCATGTGGCCCGCGTTGAAAGCCGCTGGCATGGAACCGGTGGAGGCGCTGCGCTACGAGTAAGCGTAGACAGTCTTTGGAGAAATACTTGCCGGACGGGATTGAGTTGTATGATTCAGCTATCTTCATGCCGTGTCATTCGCCAGCTTCCAAAGTTTGGGTCAAAGATCTTCAGGTCAAGGATCTTCGGGTCAGAGATCAGAAGCTGATTCAGATCGTGGACTCTGCGTTAGCAGAGGCGGCGCGCCGCAGCGGGGAGTGGCTGGTGTGCCGCCCCGGGTGTACGCAGTGCTGCATCGGGACGTTTCCCATCAATCAGCTCGATGCGCTAAGGCTGCGGCGAGGGCTCGCGGATCTGGAACTGCGCGCGCCCGAGCGTGCGGAGGGGGTTCGGAGACGCGCTCGCGAGTCGGTTGCCCGGTTATCGGGAGATTTTCCCGGCGATCCCGTGAACGGGGTGCTGGACGAAGGAGACGAAGCGGACGAGCGCTTTTCTAGTTTTGCTAACGATGAGCGTTGCCCCGTGCTCGATCCCGAAACGGGGAATTGTGAACTTTACGAATCGCGTCCCATGGCCTGCCGCGTTTTCGGACCGCCGGTTCGATCCGAAGATGGCTTGGGGGTTTGCGAACTCTGCTATCAAGGCGCCTCGGACGAGCAGATTGCCGCGTGCGAAATGAAGCCTGATCCCGACGACCTGGAGTCTGCCTTGCTCGAAGCGGTTGAAGGCAGTACCGGAACTCGCGGAAACACGATCATTGCCTTCTGTCTGGCATCCTGAGCAATCATGTCTTTTTTTTCTCCAGCTCGGCCCAGCGCGCATAAAGCTGATCCACCTTTTCCTGAGCAGCTTCCATTTCGGCGTGAGCGGTTACCAGGCGCGGACCATCACTGACGATCTCAGGATCTTCGAGCTGGTCGCGCTTGGCCTGCAGCACCAGTTCGGCCTCGGCGACGCGAAGCTCGATGCTGTCATATTCGCGCGCTTCAAGGTATGACAATTTCTTTTTCGCCGCAGACTGCCGAGCGTTCTCCGGAGACCCCATTGCGTGCGCACCTGCACGCGCATCGTTCCTGGCCGCCTGCTCGCTCTCTTCGAGCCACGACTCCCATTGGGAATAGTCGGCGAAAAGGCCCGCTCTTCCTTGGCCGTCCAGCCCAAGAACCACTGTGGACACGCGGTCCAGCATGTAACGGTCATGCGTGACCAGGACGAGTGATCCGCGAAACTCCAACAGGCTCTCTTCGAGAATATCGAGGGTCGGAATATCAAGATCGTTGGTGGGCTCGTCGAGCAGAAGAACGTCGGCGGGCTGCAACATGAGCTGCGCGATCAGGACTCGCGCCCGTTCGCCGCCGGAAAGTCTGCCCACGGGTTGATTGAGCTGCTCACCAGCAAACAGGAATTTTGCTGCCCACGAGGCCACGTGAATCAGGCGATCCTGATACACCACGGAATCGCCCTCTGTAGCCAGAGCGCGGCGCAGCGTTATATGCGGGTCGAGTTCGCGGCTCTGGTCGAAATAGACAATGCGCAGCCAGTCGGCGCGGCGAATCTGGCCGCTTGTCGGGATGGATTCTCCGCGCAATATGCGAAGCAGACTTGTTTTGCCGCTGCCGTTTGGCCCGACTAGACCCACTCTCATTCCAGCTGTGATCACACAATGGAGCCCGGCAAACAAGGTGCGGCCGGCGATCTCGCAGGAGACGTCCCCCAGTTCGATCAGCCGCTTCGTCTTTCGATCGGTGGCGGAGAAGTCGATTAGCGCGGTTCCGCTGCGGCGTCTGGCATTCAGGTCTGCGAGTTCCCCCATCAGCTCGCCCGCCTTGTCGATCCGCGCCTTGGATTTTCGTGTCCTCGCTTTGGCCCCGCGACGCAACCACTCGATTTCTCTATGAACCAGGTTTTCGAGAGCTTCCTGGCGCTTCGACTGGGCGTGCAGGAATTCCTCTTTCTTCTCGAGAAACCGGCTGTAGCTTCCGGAAACGCGCAACAGCCCATCGGGATAAGTCCGATTCAATTCCGCCATTTCGGTGGCAACGTTTTCAAGAAAGTGGCGATCGTGACTGACCACGACGCAGGCGAATGGGGCCGCTGCCAGCAGGCCTTCCAGCCACTCGATTCCCGCCAGGTCGAGATGATTCGTCGGTTCATCGAGCAGCAGAATATCCGGCCCTTGAACGACGGCCTCCACAATCGCAAGCCTCTTCTGCCAGCCGCCCGATAGAGCGGACGCCTCCGCTTCAAGGTTTTCGAAGCCGGCGCGTCCCAGAGTCTCGGCAGAGCGAGTGCCCCGTTCCGACTCCGGCATCCCGGCGCGCTCCATTGCGGTCTGAGCAACGGAGCGCACCGTCGCTCCGGCCTCGAACTTCGAGTCCTGCTCCACGTAGTTGAGGCGGATGCGTTTTCGAACCGCGATGTCGCCGCTGTCGGGGCTGACGTCGCCTGCGAGAATCCGCAGCAGCGTCGATTTGCCGGAGCCGTTCGGACCGATCAGCCCAATGCGATCACCCTCTGAAACCGTAAAGGAGATGTTCTGGAAAAGAGGACTGGCTCCGAAGGCTTTCGAAATTTCCTGCGCGTTAATGATCGGCGGCAACGACTGAGGCTCTCCCCGGGTACCTGAATTGAGGTTATCAGGAAAGGCGGATCCGCACGTGCATGTCCTGAATTGCTACGTCCATTGGAGGTGCTCCCTGCTGCTGCCCTCATGGCAAAATAGAATGCAAAGTCTACGCAGGGGCGACAGCAATGGAGGATAGCGACCGGGATCGCTCTTTTCGGGACGAGCAGAGGCCGGAACGGAGAGTGTATCCGCGCTCCAGAGTGAAAGTCCCGGTTGAATTGTTTGCCCCTGACAGCGATGTTCCCCAGCGTGGCGCAACCTCCGACATCAGCGAAGCTGGTTGCTACATCGAAACCATGTTTCCACTTCCCGTCGGGACCACTCTCGAAATGAGCCTTCAGCTTGAAGGGACGCTGCTGGCAGTCGGAACAGTCGTCACCTGCGACCCCCAAGTTGGGAACGGGATTGAGTTCGCCAAAATGCTGCCTGAAGATTTGGAAGAACTGCGCTCCTTCGTGATGGCAACGCTTGAAGCCGACTGACTGAATTCGGCCACGCGGCACCGCATCCGTTCGGCGACAAACTCCCAGCGACCGTTCATAATGTCTACATGTCTCCGGATAAGACCGTCCGCCGCCTGAAGACCTACGCCGGTACTCAGGGATACGTCTACCAGTATTACTTCGTGGGCCAGCGCGCCGCGCTGGCCAGCGATCCTGAGGCGCCAGCGACCGAATTCGTTTTCGATGTCACTTCCGATCGCAAGCTGACCTATGCGGTCAGCATCTTTCTCCCCGAAAAGGCTATGAACGCCTGGGCTGCAAGACACGAGCGTCCGCTCACGGATTCCGAACAGTACGCCGCCACCAAGCTTCGCCTGTTCCGCGCCTTCGACGAACAGGAAGACATGAAAGCCCACGGCCGCCGGCTTGTAATTGACGCCACCCTGCTCGAAGAAGCGCTCGCTAGTTTGGGGGTCGAGTAGCATTCTGGAATTGATTAGCTTGCGGAATCGTTTGGCTCTTGATAGTCGGAACTCGTGGGAGGTGTTCTAAGAGTGAAAACGCTCAAATACGGCTTCATGACGACATTGCTGATCGCGCTTGCCTGGAGTACCTGCGCGGCATCACCGCAAACAATACGATGGTCGGAGCAGAAGGCGAACGCCTGGTATGCCCAACAGCCCTGGCTAGTTGGAAGCAACTACATTCCCAAGACGGCGATTAACCAACTGGAGATGTGGCAGGAGCCAACCTTCGATCCCGCTGAGATCGACAAGGAGTTAACTTGGGCCGAAGGGATGGGCATGAACACCATGCGCGTCTTTCTGCACGATCTGCTGTGGCAGCAGGATGCGGCTGGCTTTCAAAAGCGAATCGACCAGTTCCTGACCATCGCTTCGCGGCATCACATCCGTCCTTTGTTCGTACTCTTCGATTCCTGCTGGGATCCGTCGCCGCATCTGGGCCTGCAGCATCCGCCTATTCCCGGTGTTCACAACTCGGGCTGGGTACAGGGTCCCGGTGCAACGGCGTTGGCGGACCCAAACCAGTATCCGCGGCTCAAAGCATACGTACTGGGGTTGGTGGGAGCGTTCGCCAAAGACGATCGCATCCTCGCCTGGGATATCTGGAATGAGCCCGGTGGCGTTAGCACTGAAACCTACCCCAATGAAGAGCTGAAAGAAAAGGACAAAATCGCTCGGGTAACGGCGCTTTTGCCGCAAGTGTTCGCGTGGGCGCGAGAAGCCAATCCCACGCAGCCTCTCACCAGCGGCGTGTGGACCGTCGACACTTCGTCCGATAGCGGAAACCTTGGCGAGATCCAGCAGATCCAACTGCGTGAGTGCGACATTGTCAGCTTTCATAACTACGACTGGCCGGAGTCTTTCAAGAAAGAGGTGGTATGGCTCAGACAAAAATACAACCGGCCGGTGATTTGTACTGAATACATGGCGCGTTCGGAGGGCAGCACGTTTGATACGGTTCTGCCGATCGCCAAGCAGGAAGGAGTTGGGGCAATCAACTGGGGCTTTGTCGCAGGCAAGACGCAGACTTACTTGCCTTGGGATTCGTGGCAACGTCCCTACATTCTGGAGCAGCCGTCGGTGTGGTTCCACGAGGTGCTGCGCTCCGACGGAACACCGTACCGGCAGGCCGAGGTGGACCTGATACGGCAGCTCACAGGCAGGGATTAGTCGAGCGGTGTCATCCAGGATCACAGCCGCCGGTAACCCTTTGCCATTTCTGCCTGTCCTTTCTCGCCGCAGAATATAATGTGTGACAGGGAGTAGTCCCTTGGAGTTCTAGCCTGTACTTGCATTAAACTCAGCGGACTCTGATACTTGCCTAGCCTATGGCATTACTTTGGCTTCGCTTCGCGCTGGCTTGCTATTTCATTGGGCTGATCTACGCCTTCTTTGCGCTCAGCCGCACCAGCGATCTGTTCAGCCGCATCGCGCTGCACGCCGCCAGCCTGGGCATGGTCTTCCATTTCGTCTCGCTGGTCGAGCTGTTTCTCTCCGCCCACGTAGTGTGGGCTTCGGTGCATAACGGAGAGTCGCTGCTGGCCTTCTTTTCAATGACATTCTTCATGATCATCTATGCCATTTACCACACCACTTCGCCCGGAGTGGTGGTGTTCCCTATCGTGTTTTTCCTGACCTTTGTAGCGGCCATCGACCAGCAACCGGTCCTGCAGACGGCCTTTGTCCAGCATAAGGGATGGCTGATCGCGCACATTATCCTCATCTTCACCGGATACGCCGCCCTGGTGCTCAGCTTCGGCGCCAGCCTGCTCTATCTTTTGCAAGAGCGCCGCCTGAAGGCCAAGAAGCCCAGCAGCTTGATTTCCTTTTTGCCGGCCTTGGAAGTAATTGACCAGATCGGCTACCGCTCATTGCTGCTCGGTTTTCCTTTCATGACTTTGGGGCTGATTACCGGATCGGTGGTAGCTATGTCGGCTTACGGGTACATCGATTTTGAGGATCCGAAAATCCTGTTGTCGATCCTGATGTGGGCCGTATACATGGTGATGGTCGTCACCCGCTGGAACTCAGGATGGCGCGGGCGTCGCGCCGCGGTGCTGGCGACGTGCGCCTTCGTGGCTGCCATCGTAGCCTGGGCGGCGAATTACTTTTCTACGATCCATAGGTTTACCGCCTCATGAGATATCAACTCATTGGCGTGAATCACCGCAGCGCGCCGCTCGAGGTGCGCGAGCGCCTCGCGATCCCAGAGTCTAGTCTCGCCGATGCCTGCCGCGATCTCGCCGCTCATCCAGGAATTGAAGAAGGCATGATCATTTCCACCTGCAATCGGGTGGAAGTGGTCACTCACACCACCAATGGTTCGGCCGACCTTCGGGGCTTTCTGCACGAACATTTTCACCTTAACGGAGCTGATCTCGACCCGCACCTCTACGAATTCCGCGAGAAAGACGCCGTGCGCCATGTTTTCCGAGTGGCTTCGAGTTTGGATTCGATGGTGGTCGGCGAAGCTCAGATTCTCGGCCAGGTAAAAGAGGCTTACGCCACAGCCCGCGCTGTAGGCTCCGTTCGCGGCCAACTTGATCAGCTCTTCACGCGGGCGTTTGCGGTGGCGAAACGGGTGCGGAGCGAGACCGCGGTGGGCTCGTCTTCGGTTTCCGTAGCCTCGGTTGCGGTGGAGCTGGCCAAGAAAATATTCGGCTCTTTGCAGGGCAAGAATGTTTTCATCGTCGGGGCCGGCAAGATGAGCGAACTCGCCGCTCGCCACCTGATGGCCCACGGTTGCGCTTCGATCTTCGTGGCCAACCGCACTTACGATAGGGCCATCGGTCTGGCGCAGAAATTCAATGGCCAAGCCATCAAGTTCGACGATCTTTACGATTCCTGTGACAGGGCCGACATTGTTATTACTTCGACGGGAGCTCCTCACGCGATTTTCCGGCGCGAGCACGGCGAGCAGTTCCTCGCCCGCCGCAAGAACCGGCCCATGTTTTTCATCGACATTGCTGTGCCTCGCGACGTTGCGCCCGAGATGGCCAAGCTCGACGGCATTTTCGCCTACGACATCGACGATCTGCAACAGGCCGTCAGCAGCCACGTCGCCGATCGCCATCATGAAGCTGAACTCGCCGAAGCCATCATCGCCTACGAACTCGACCGCTTCGAAGCCCGCTTGCACGCGCTCGACGTGGTTCCGACCATCGTCTCGTTGCAGGATCACCTGGAAACCATTCGGCAGGCTGAAATCGATCGCGTGCGCGGCCGGATGGGCCCTTTGACTCCCGAACAGGAGATGGCCGTCGAGGCCCTGACCCGCGGCATCATCAATAAAGTCATGCACACCCCGGTGACTACACTGAAGACGGCCGCCCGTGAGGCTGAGGCCACGACTGTAATCGACGTGGTCCGGCGGCTATTCAATCTGCACGAAAAAGAAAAAGGGGCGGCTTCACAGGCCAAGAGCAATGGAGCGCCAGTCAGGAATGCACAGGACAGAAAAGCGGGATCGCGGTGATGCCTGGCCTCCGCATCGGTTCCCGCGGTTCGCAGCTTGCCCTCTGGCAGGCTAACCATATCTCGGGCTTGCTACGAGACCGAGGACACGACATCGAAATCGAAATCATCCACACCACCGGTGACAAAATCACCGACGTCGCCCTCGCCATGGTTGGCACAAAGGGCATGTTCACGAAAGAGATTGAAGAAGCGCTCGCCGCCGGACGCGTCGATCTCGCCGTGCATTCGTTGAAAGACCTGCCTACCGAGCTTGCGCCGGGGTTCGAAATCGTCGCGATCACCGTACGGCAAGATCCGCGCGATGCTTTCTGTTCGCCGCGCTATGCGAAGATTGAAGATCTCCCGCAGAAGGCCCGAGTTGGCACCTCCAGCCTGCGCCGGCAGGCGCAACTGAGAGCCATCCGCCCTGATCTCGACATTCATCCCCTACGCGGCAATGTAGATACACGGCTGCGTAAACTCGAACGAGGAGAATACGACGCCGTCATTCTCGCGTCTGCTGGCCTGAAGCGCCTGGGCAAGACGGAATCGATCAAGCAGATCTTTGCCGTGGAAATCATGTGCCCCGCCGCCGGGCAGGGAGCACTCGCCATCGAAATCCGCGAAGGCGACTCGGCAACCCGCGAGCTACTCGCATTTCTCGACGATGCTGCCGCCCGCGCCGCAACCACCTGCGAGCGCGCACTGCTCAATCGCCTCGGCGGAGGTTGCCAGGTTCCCATCGGTGCTTTTGCGGAAATAAGAAGCGGCAGGTTGAACCTCGAAGCTATCGTCGCTGACCCCGACGGCTCGAGGGTCTTGCGCGAGTCCCGTGACGGCGATCCCAATTGTCCCGAGCAACTGGGCAACGAGGTAGGAGAAACGCTGCTTCGCCGCGGCGGCGACGAGATTCTCGAAGCCGTCTACGGCCGTGGCTTGGCCATCCCGCCGCAGCCATGATTGCCTATAATGGCCCCGAATAAGGACGCGACAAATCCTGTGATTGCCGAGGTTGAGAAGGTGCCGTACATCCGAAAGAAATCGGCGGCAGAACCGTTCGTACGGTAGAAAGAGAATCGCTCGTGTACGTTCCTGAATACTTTCGTGTGCGCGACCATGAAGATGCCATAAAGTTCATGCGCGCGAATCCCTTTGCCATCCTGGTCTCACCGACCGACGCGGGACCTTTCGCCACGCACCTTCCGCTCTTTGTACGCACCGAAAAGGGCCATGAGAAGGTCGTTCTCCGCGGCCACGTGGCCAAGGCAAACCCGCACTGGCATTATCTCAAACAGCGGCCGCAGTGTTTGACCATTTTTCACGGACCACATTCCTACATCTCGCCGAGCAACTACACGGAGCGCGAAAGCGTTCCCACCTGGAACTACGGTGCGGTGCATCTTTACGGCAACGCGCAGGTGTTTTCATCGCCGGAAGCGTTGCAGGGCATTCTCGATGAACTGATCCACACCTTCGAACCCGCCTACGCATCACAGTGGGCCAGCCTGGACGAGGGCTTCCGCGAGCGCATGCTAAAACAGATTGTGGGTTTTGAGATCGAAGTCACGAAGATGGAAGCCAAGTTCAAGCTCGGCCAGAACCGCCTCCGGGAGGATCAGCAGAATATGATCGCATCTTTAGAGAAGGCCGACGACACCGCGGTATCCCGCGTCGCGCGCCTCATGAAAGAGCAGCATCTTGGACTAAGCCTACCGAAGAAAGAGGGCGAATAAGACCGTGTGGTGCGGGCACTCTTGCCCGCCAACCCTGACCATGAAGAAGAAATCCACAGTTTCCCCAGCGCTGAGGGGAGTGCGCGTGCTGGTGGGCCGCGCCCGGCGTCAGGCCAGCGCGCTTTCGAGTAAATTGCGCAAGCGGGGCGCAACGGTGTTTGAAATTCCGTTCATCGATTTTCGCAAGCCGCGCAGCCTTAAGCCCTTGGATTCAGCACTGATGAATCTTGACCGGTACGACTGGCTGATCCTCACCAGCGTGAACGGAGTCGAGGCCATGTGGGAACGACTGGCCAAGCTCCGGCTGACGAAAGCAAACCTCAAGCGTCTGCGCATCGCCGCCATCGGCCCGGCGACCAAGAAGGCAATCGAACAGCGCGGCGGTAAAGTAGATATTGTTCCAAAGGAATACGTGGCGGAGTCTGTGGTGCGCAGCCTGCGGCGACGAGTGAAGAGAAAGCGGGTGCTGCTGGTGCGCGCCAAGGTTGCCCGCGACGTGATCCCGCGCGAGTTACGCAAAGCCGGGGCTCATGTGGACGTGGTGGAGGCTTATGAAACCATTCTGCCGAGATCCTCGCAGCGGCGCTTGCGAAGCTTGCTGGGAAATCGGCGGCGCACTCCACATGTAATCACCTTCACAAGTTCTTCGACTGTGCGCAACTTTGTGGCCTTGCTCGGGCCGCCGAACTCGACGCTTGACGGGATACGACTCGCCTCCATCGGGCCAGTTACTTCCTCAACTTTGCGAGAGCTTGGCCTGCGCGTGGATATCGAAGCCAAAGAGTTCACCATCCCCGGGCTGGTGGAGGCGATCTGCGCAGGTTTGACACGCTAACGGCGGCATCTGCTAAATTGCCGGAATGAAGCCGAAAACGGTTTACCTCGCGCTCTGCCTGCTTGGGGCGTTGCTTCCGTATTGGCAGTTTCTGCCGTGGGTCGTTGCACATGGGTTGAATCTTCCGCTCTTTGCCCGCGAACTGTTCGCCAACCGCGTCAGCGCCTTTTTCGGAATGGACGTGCTGGTCTCGGCCGTGATTTTGATCGTGTTCATGCGAGTCGAGAGCGCCCGCATTCAAATTCACCGGCGGTGGATTCCAATATTGGCTGTGCTGCTCGTCGGGGTGTCCCTTGCCTTGCCGATGTTTCTGAATCTGCGGGAAATGAGGCTCGATCAGCTTAAGTCTCCCGGCAGCGCAATTCCGGCGTGATCCGGCGATCCTTCTATTCTCTCAGCGTTATTCCGTCAGCGAGCAACTACAATCGGCTGGGACAACGTGGGCCAGCAGGAAGTCGGCGACGCGTTGGTAGGCGTCGATCTGATTCTCCACGCGGGCGAAGCCGTGCCCTTCGTTTTCATAAATCTTGTAATCGACCGTACCCCCGCGCTTCTTGATAGCATCCACAACTTGCTGGGTTTCTGACTTCGGGCAGCGTGGATCGTGTCCTCCAGCAAGCAACAACAATGGCGCCTTGATTTGATCGATGAAGTTGATAGGCGAGCGGTCTTCGTATAGTGCTTTGTTCTTCACCACGTCACCCATCGTCGCCAGATCAGACTGTTGCAGCACGGGATCTTCGTTTTCAATCTCGGTGAACCAGTTCACAAACGGCACAATGGGTACTCCCGCGGCCCAAACGTCCGGCGCCTTGGTCACCGCCATCATGCTCAGATAGCCGCCGTAGCTTCCCCCCATGACGGCGATTTTCTTTGGATCGAGATGCCCGGTCTGTTTGATCCAGTCGACGCCGGCCAGCACGTCCTGCAAATCGGCGCCGCCCATGTCGAATAGGTTTGCCTGCTGGAATTCTTTGCCGTATCCCGTCGACCCTCGATAGTTGGGGGCGAGAACCATGTATCCCTGATTAGCAGCGTATTGAATGAAGCGGTTGAACGAATTCATGGTCTGCGCAGTCGGCCCGCCGTGGATGTAAACGACTGCGGCGTTCTGCCCGTTCCGCGCCATGTTGAAGGGCACGTATAGAAACGCGGAGATCGTCCACTTGCTGTCGCGGCTGGGATAGTGCACCAGATAAGGCTCTACCATGTCTTCCGAACGCACTCCTCCGACGAGCGAGTGCGTGACTTGATGCGACCTTCCAGTCGCCACCGTGTACACCCAGAGATCACCGGGCGCGGTGGGACCGTTATGGTAATAGAGAAGGTGTGAGCCGTCCTTGGTGAAGGCGGAATGCCCGCCCGTTGGCTCATTTACGCCTTTCGGGATGCGTAGCGCTATGGACTTGCCGGTCGCGACATCGTGCAGGTAGATGTCTTCGTTGCCGTCCACGTTCGCGCTGAAGGTGATGTGCTTGCCGTCAGGCGAGAATTCACCGCCGCGGATCTCCCATTTGTCGTGCGTGAGCCATGAGACCTTCTTGCTCGTGATTTCCAACAGACCCACGTTTTCGTATCCATTAGCAGCGTTCGAGGTAAACAGGACATGCTTGCCATCGGGCGAAATGTCGTCATTCGAATAACGCTGCTCACCTTCATGCGGCGTGAGCAACGTGCTCTTTCCCGTCGCAACGTCGGCGATGAAGATGTTGGAGTCTGTGCCTTTGGCCTGCTCCTGCGTATAGACGACGTACTTTCCGTCGTTCGACCAGACAGGATTGGAATTCCCCTTGTCCTGAGGCGTGTTCGCGGTGAGGTGCTTCACCTCGCGCATCAGCGTGTCATAGATGTCGATTTCGTA
>Ga0209420_1001063_pt1 | contig 13468 bp, 14 predicted proteins | sample BlaSpr_A8_OM1_O1_FD_187972 | JGI IMG/M metagenome (GOLD analysis project Ga0209420, IMG submission 187972) | Forest soil microbial communities from Thunder Bay, Ontario, Canada - Black Spruce, Ontario site 2_A8_OM1_O1 (SPAdes) (version 2) | ecosystem: Environmental > Terrestrial > Soil > Boreal... | reverse complement strand
CGCGACACCGAGCCGATCGATGGCAGCGCCTCGCCGCGAAAGCCGAGCGTACTTACCGCCTCCAGGTCATCGAGTGAGGCGATCTTGCTGGTCGCGTGGCGCGCGAGCGCCAGCGACAGCTCATCTGCGGCGATGCCGCGACCGTCATCGCGCACCCGCACCAGTCCTACTCCGCCGCGCTCGATGTCGATCTCGATGTGCGTGGCACCCGCATCCAGGCTGTTCTCGATGAGCTCCTTGACGACGGATGCCGGCCGTTCGATCACCTCACCGGCGGCAATCTGGTCGACGAGCTCGCCGGGCAATACTCGGATGGGCATGGGGAAAGTGTACAGCCCGGGGAGGCGTGCGCAGGAGCGGACGCCTTGCTCCCGGGCGCTCGGGTTAGGGCGTCGCGGCGCTGCCGGCAGCGTCGCCCGCGCTCGCAAGGGTGCTGCGGCGCTCCTGCTTGAAGCGCGTGCCGTCCGGCGGATTCTGCATAAAGTAGCTGCGTACGCCGCTGGCGATCGCATCCGCCAGGCGCTCCTGCTGCGCGGCGCTGCGCAGTCGCCGCTCCTCGGCCGGATTGGAGATATAGGCGGTCTCAACCAGCATCGAGGGAATGGCGAGTGATTTGAGCACCACGAAGCCGGCCCGCTGCACCTGAGGCTTACGGATCTCCCCGACGCTGCCGAGTGCATCCACCACCCGCTCCGCGGCACCGGCGCTGACGCCGATAATCTCGCTCTGCGTCGCATCGAGCAGCACGGGAGCGAGCGCGCCCTTGTCCTCCAGGGCCACTCCGCCCATCAGGACAGCCGCGTTCTCACGCTCGGCCAGCACGTGCGCCGCCTCGCTGGAGGCACCGTGCACCGACAGCACATACACTGAAGCCCCGGACACACTGCGGTCGGCGATTGAGTCGGCGTGCACGGAGATGAACATGTCCGCGTGCGCCGCGCGGGCGCGCATGGTGCGCTCAGGCAGCTCGAGAAACTCATCCCGGTCACGGGTGAGGATGGCCCGCATGCCCGGCTCGGCGTCGATGCGCGCCGCCAGGGCGCGGGCGATGGCGAGCGTCACATCCTTCTCGCGCGTGCCGAGGTGGCCGATGGCGCCCGGATCCACGCCGCCGTGCCCGGCATCCACGGCGATGATGACGTCACGGTCGCCCTCGCCCGGGGCGTGTGCGGCACGAACCACCTTCGGGCCGGGCTCCGGCATGACCGGGAGCACCGGGGCCGCTGCCCCCGGGGTCACCGCGGCGAGGATCGGCGTGCCCAGGCTCAGGATCAGCCGCCGCCCCTGGGCACCGGTGCCCCAGGTGCTGTGGGCCGCTAGCGCGGTTTTGAGCTGCACCACCACGCGCAGCGTTCCATGGGGCCGAACGCCCAGGCGCACGCCCTCGACCACGCCGGAGGCACTCGGGACGGACACCCCCCCGGCCAGCCGGGTGTCCGGCAGATCGATCACCACGCGGTCCGGGTGATCGAGGGTGAACATTTTCTGGGCCGAACCTGCGGTCAGATCGAGGCTCAACTGGGCGGAATCGGGGCTGGCGGACAGTGCGATGCCGCGAAGCTCACCGGCGTGGCTTTGCGAAACGGCGGCGAGGCCGAGTGCAACGAAGGCTAACCCCTGTAGAAAGACCTTTCTAATCATTAAGTTCTAAGTGCTATCTGCCGGCTAATCTACGGCGTCGGTAGTGGCTTTTCAACTCCTCGAGGCGGTTCCGGTCAGTTGCGCGAGCCACGCCTGCCCGAGGGCCGAGTGCGCGCTCGCCTCGATGTCATGCCCGAGCTCGGCCACCGAGAAGGCGAGCGCGAGATCGGGCGGCGGCAGCCCCGCCGGTGCGCGTTCGGGCCACTCGATGAGCCAGACGCACCCCTCACGCGCCCATTCGCGCAGCCCGAGTGTCTCGAGCTCGCCCGGATCGCGCAGGCGGTACAGATCCACGTGCAGCACGGTGAGCACGCCCACCGGGTAGGGTTCGATGAGCGTGTAGGTGGGGCTTTTCACCGGGCCTGCGACCCCCAGTGCATGCAGGAAGCCGCGCGCGAAAGTGGTCTTGCCCGCACCAAGCTCGCCGCTCAGGTACAGCGCGGCAAAGGCGCGCTCCGGCGCGGGCCGCGCACAGGCGAGCTGCCAGCCAAAATCCTCAGTGTCCTGGGCGGTATTGGCGTGCGTGCGCAAGCGCGCCGTCAGAGATTGACGCAGTGGTGCAGCTCGCGCACGAGATCACTGGCGAGCACTCCGCGTTCGCCACCGCGGGCGGCGGCGTCTCCCGCCAGGGCGTGCACCAGCACACCCGCGCGCGAGGCCACCCAGGGATCACGGCACTGGGCGAGAATGCCGGCGATCGCACCGGTCAGCACGTCACCGGTGCCGGCGGTGGCCATGCCGGGATTGCCGCGCTCGCACAGCCCGGGCGCGCGGGCGCCCGAGCCGACCAGCGTGCCGGCGCCCTTCAGCACCACGGTGCCGTGAAAGCGCGCCAGCAACTTCGCGAGCGCACCCAGCCGATCGCCCTGCACGTCCTGCGCACTGATCCCGAGCAGCCGGCCGGCCTCGCCCGGGTGCGGCGTGAGGATCCAGTCCTCGCGGGCCGGCGCGCCGCCTTCGGCGAAGAGGTTCAGCGCGTCGGCATCCACCACCAGGGGCTTGCCGCAGTCGAGCACGGCATGCAGCGCGCTGCGCGCCCAGGCCGATTGCCCCAGCCCCGGCCCGACGGCGACCACGTCCGCCTGGTCAAGCGCTGCGGCGAGCGGCGCCTCGCCCGTCACACCGAGGCAGATCAGCTCGGGTCGCCCCGCCGCGATGGCGACGACGTTCTCGGGCGCGACCGCGACCGTCACCAGCCCCGCCCCCACGCGCAGGCACGCCTCGCCCGCCATGCGCGCCGCCCCCGGCATGCCCGCCCCGCTGCCCACGATCAGCACCCGCCCGAAATCACCCTTGTTCGCATGGCGCGGCCGCCGCGGCAGCGCCGCATGGATTTCCGACTCGACGATGCGGGTGAGGCGCGGTTTCAGGTCCGCCACGGAGGGGGCGGCGAGTTCCAGATCATCGAAGAACACCGTACCGGCAAACTCCGGTCCGTCGCCGACGAAAAGGCCGGTCTTGAGCGCGACGAAGGTCACCGTCGCCTCGGCCCGAATGGCCTCGCCCGCCGCCGTGCCGGCGTCGCCGTCGAGCCCGGAGGGGATATCGAGCGCGAACACCGGCAGCCTCGCCGCGTTGACGGCGCGGATGACCGCCGCCATCTCCGGTCGCACGCTGCCGGACAATCCGCTGCCCAGCAGCGCATCGACGATCACCTCTCCGGAGCTGAGGTGCGAGGCGGCGAACGAGCGCACCTGACCGCCGCCGGAGGCAAAGTCCTGATAGGCGAGGCGGGCATCGCCGCGCAGCCGCCCCGGCTGTGCCGCGCCGAGCACCGTTACGGTGAGACCGGCCGCCTGGGCAAAGCGCGCCAGCACATAGCCATCACCGCCGTTGTTGCCGCCACCGCAGACGATGACGATGCGGTGCGCCATCGGCCAGCGCGTGCGCAGATAGCGCAGTGCCGCCTCACCGGCGCGCTTCATCAGCGTGTACCCGGAAATGCCAAGCTCGCCGATGGCATGGGCATCGAGCGAGCGCACCTGCGCGGTGGTGTACAGAGCGGTGGGTAGCGCCATAGGCTCATTATACTGACAGGCGTGGCGACACCATGACCCAGCCGGCGACGATCGATTTCGGTGAGATCAAGCGCGAGTTGGCGGCTCGCGCCGCCGCGCTCGGGTTTGGCGCGCTCGGCGTCGCGAGCGTCGAGATCCCCGAGGATGAGCAGCACCTGCTGCGCTGGCTCGACTCAGGCTTCCACGGCGAGATGCAGTACATGCAACGGCACGGGCTCATGCGCAGCCGGCCGCAGCAGCTGGCGCCCGGCACGGTGCGCGTGCTCAGCGCGCGCATGGACTACTGGCCGGCAGAGGCACGCGAGGCGCGCGCGGTGCTTGGCGATGGCACGCTCGCTTACGTGTCGCGCTACGCGCTCGGGCGCGACTACCACAAGGTTCTGCGCCGCGCCCTGGCGGCGCTCGCGCAGGAATTGCAGCAGCGCATCGGCCCGTTCGGTTACCGGGTATGTGTCGATAGCGCGCCGGTTCTGGAGAAGGCGCTGGCGCGCGAGGCGGGGCTCGGCTGGATCGGCAAGCACACCAACCTTATCGCCAAGGATGCCGGCTCGTGGTTCTTTCTCGGCGAGATCCTCACCGATCTGCCGTTGCCGGTGGACGAGCGCGCCAGCGCCCGCTGCGGCACCTGCCAGGCGTGCCTGCCGGCCTGCCCCACCGGCGCGATCGTTGCGCCTTTCCGCCTGGACGCGCGGCGCTGCATCTCCTATCTGACGATCGAGAGTCACAGCGCCATACCGATCGAGCTGCGCGCACTGATAGGCAACCGCATCTATGGGTGCGATGACTGTCAGCTCGTGTGTCCCTGGAACAGGTACGCCCACGATGCGGCGCACCCGGATTTCAAGGTACGGCACGAACTCGACGCCAGCAGCCTGACGCAGCTGTTTGCCTGGACCGCGCAGCAGTTCGAGGAGCGCATGCGCGGCTCGGCCATCTACCGAATCGGCCACGAGCGCTGGCTGCGCAACATCGCCGTGGCGCTCGGCAACGCGCCCAGCTCGGAGGCGGTGGTGCGCGCCCTCGAGGCGCGCCGCGCCGACGCTTCAGCGCTGGTGCGTGAACACGTGCAGTGGGCGCTGCAACGGCAGCGGGCGCAGCTTCAGGTGCGGGCGATCTCGTCCTGATGAGCGAGCACGCGCGGCCAGGCCTCGCGATGGCGCTGGCACAGGGCTTGGTTCGGGAAGCCGGCGTGAGTGAGCTGCAACTGCGTGCCGGTGCGGCAAGAACGAAGCTCCACGGTCACGATCGTCTCCTCGCCGAGCGTGCCCGCCGCCGTCACCCAGGTCATCTCCACCAGCGCATCAGGCTGCAGACGCAGAAACCGCCCGTAGTGCGCATGGCGCTCGCCCTCGTGGCGGGTCTCGAAGAAGAACGGCGCGTTGACCTGCGGCTGCATCACGAGCGTCCCGGGGGCGGCGAACCAGCGCTCGAAACCCTCCGTCCACGCGCGATACAGGGCGCCGGGCGAGGCCAGCATGGTGCGCTCCACGCTCATCGTGAACGCGGGCGGCCCAAGCTCTGGGCGCCTCACGTTCATGCGCTCGCTCGCCTAGGGCCGCGTGACCTGCACATTGTCGATGAGCCGCGCCTTGCTCAGGCGCACGGCGGCCAGCACCACGAGCTCGCGCGCGTCGGGTGCAGGCGATGACAGGTCCGACGCCTGGCGCACGGCGAAGTACTCCGGACGCAGCCCCGCGCTCTCGAGCGCGACGAACCCGGCGCGCTCGATGCTGGCGAACTCCGCATCTCCCGCGCGCAGGCGGTGCGCCGCCGCCTGCAGCGTGGCATAGATCTGCGGCGCGAGGGCCCGCTCTGAGGGCGTCAGGTACTGGTTGCGTGAGCTCATCGCCAGTCCGTCGGCGTCGCGCACCGTCGGCGCCGCGACGATCTGCACCGGCATGCAAAGATCATCGACCATGCGGCGGATGACGGTGAGCTGCTGAAAGTCCTTCGCGCCGAACACGGCCACGTCCGGCTCGACGATGTGGAACAGTTTCGCGACCACGGTGCTGACGCCCTCGAAGTGACCCGGCCGGAACTCGCCGCACAGGATGCGTGACAGTCCGGGTACTTCGATGCGGGTCGCGCGTTCGGCGCCGTGCGGGTAGATCTCGCCGACCTCCGGCATGAACATGAGGCTGCAGCCCGCCTCAGCCAGCATGCGCTCATCGTCGCGCGGGGTGCGCGGGTAGTGCGCGAAGTCCTCGTTGGGGCCAAACTGCATCGGATTCACGAAGATGCTGGCGATGAAGCGCTCACCGTGACGGCGCGCCGCCTCAATCAGGCTGACGTGCCCGGCGTGCAGGTTGCCCATGGTAGGCACAAACGCCACCTTGAGCCCTTCGCGCTGCCAGCCGCGCACGCGCTCGCGGACGGCGGCGATCATAGTAACGGTATCCAAGCGCTATCCGCGCGCGCTCAGAAGCAATGCTCGGGCGCGGGGTACTCGCGCTGCTTCACGGCGCGCACGTAGTGCTGCAGCGCCTCGAGATTGTCGTGCGCGCCGTCCATGAAGTTGCGTACGAAGCGTGGCTTGCGCCCGGTGGTGATATCCAGCGCGTCGTAGCTGACGAGAATCTGCCCGTCGGTGTCGGGTCCGGCGCCGATACCGATGACCGGCACGTGAAGCGCCGCGGTGATCGCCTTGCCGAGCTGCGCCGGAATGCACTCGAGCAGGATGAGATCGGCACCTGCTGCCTCCAGTCGTCGCGCATCATCGAGCAGCCGCGCCGCCGTCTCCTGCTCGCGCCCCTGTACGCGAAAGCCCCCGGTCTTGTGCACCGACTGCGGCTTGAGCCCGACGTGGGCGCACACCGCGATGTCGTGGCCGGTAAGAAATTCCACGATATCGGTCTGCCTGCCGCCGCTTTCCAGCTTCACCATCTGTGCACCGCCCTCCTGCATCAGACGCACGGAATGCGCCAACGCCAGATCGGGCGAGGGGTAACTCATGAAGGGCAGGTCCGTGATCAGGAACGGCCGGAGCAGGCCGCGCGCGACCACCGCACTGTGATAAACCATGTGCTCCATGGTGACCGGCACGGTCGTTTGGTGGCCCTGGATCACCATGCCGAGGGAGTCCCCGACCAGCACCACATCCACATCCGCGCTGTCGAGCAGCACCGCGAAGCTTGCGTCATAACAGGTGAGGCAGGCGATCTTCTCGCCTTCGGCCTTCATGCGGGTTAGTGTCGCCAGCGTGACCGGCGGGCGGCTGGCGTCGCGTTGCAGGTGCGTGTACATGCGGTGCGAGTGTAGCTAGATGGCGCGGCTGCGCAACGGGTTGTAATACAGCCGCCCGCGGCTCATGCGGCGGATCGCCGACAGCAGCTCGTCGTAGTCACGCTGGTTGGTGATCGGATCGAAGGAGGCGGCATTGACGATGAGCAGCGGGGCCGCCTCGAACTCGTGGAACAAGCGCGCGTAGGCCTCGTTCAGCCGTTCCAGGTACTGCCGGTCGATGTACTGCTCGTACTCGACCCCGCGCTTGGCGATGCGCTCCAGCAGCACTTCCACTGGCGCCTGCAAGTACACCACCAGGTCCGGCTTGGGCGCCTGGATATCGAGTTTCGCGTAAAGCTGCTCATAGAGAGCGTACTCGGCATCATCGAGCGTCACACGAGCGAACAGCCGGTCCTTCTCGAGCAGGAAATCCGCCACGCGCACCGGCGCAAACAGGTCGGCCTGTTTCAGGGCGCTCAGCTGCTGCGCGCGCTGCAGCAGAAAGTACAGCTGGGTCGGCAACGCGCCGGCTCGCGGATTTTTGTAGAAGCGCTCGAGGAACGGATTCGCCGCCGACTGCTCGTAGACTCCCTGCGCCGACAGACTGATACACAGGCGCCGCGCCAGGCTGGTCTTGCCGACGCCGATCGGGCCTTCCACCACGATGAACTTGTGGACGGGTTCGCTCGCCATGTGATCTACAGCAGCCTCAGACCTTCGGGGGTGACGCGCCCTTTGAGCTCGGCCACGCGGCCCAGCCCGGGCAGGTCGAGATCAGCGGCGATTTCAGCCAGAGGATACAGAACGAAGTTGCGCTCCACTATCCCGGGATGGGGCAAGGTGAGCGCCTCGTGCGAACGGCGTTCGCGCCCGTAACAAAGCAGATCAAGGTCGATGATCCGCGGCCCCCAGCGCTCGCGCTGCGACGGCCGCCCCATCGCAGCCTCGACGGCGCGCAAGCCGTCCAGCAGCGCGCTCGGGTCGAGCTGCGTCAGCGCGCCGGCCGCCGCGTTGACGAAGTCCGGCTGTGCGACGGGACCGAAGGGAGGCGACGCATACAGGCGTGAAATCAGCACGATCCGCGTGCGTGGCAACTGCGCAAGTCGCTCGCAGGCGGCGAGCACCTGCGAGCGCGGGTCGTGAAGATTGCTGCCCACGCCGATATAGGCGGGCTGCCAGGTCTGCATGCGCGTCAGTGGCTGGCCGGACCGGAGCGGCGGCGCCGGCGCCCACGCCGGTGTGTGCCCTGGGGTGCGCGCGTCGGAGTCTGACCGGCGAGCGCATCCGCCATCCGCCCCCGCTCTTCTACCGAAACCTCCTGCAGACGCGTCCACCACTGCGCCATGTCACCGGGCGCCAATCCGTACTCGGCGCGCAGCAACAACAGGTCATAGGCGGCACGGAACCGCGGGTGCTCGAGCATCCGCAATGCACGCCGGCCGCGCGGGTGCTCCAGGCGCGGCTGCAGCGAAAACATCTCACGGACCCCGAGTGAGAAGCGCCTGGGAATGGCGATGCGCGTCTGCGCCTCGCGGGTGGCTTGATCGCAGGCCTCAAGGATCGTGGCCAGCTCGTGCCAGCGCTCAGGTGGCGCCGCCTCGATCAGCCCCGCGATGGGCCCATACAAAAGGAGTGCGAACAGGAAGGTGGGAGCGACCGGCTTGTCTGCCATGACCCGGGCATCAGTGTTTTTCAGCCCCTGCACCAGCAGCTTCTGCACGAGACTTCCGGGGTGGCTGCTGAAATAGGCGTCCACCGTCGGCAGCAGCCCCGCCAGCAGACCCCGCCGGCGCAGCACTTCAAAGCCACGCGCACCGTAGCCGGTCAGGAAGATCTTGAGCGTCTCATCGAACAGTCGCGCCGGAGGCACGCCCATGAGCAGGTCACGCAGCGGTCCGATCTGATTGGCGGTGGCAGGATCGATCTGAAACCCAAGCTTTGCCTCGAAGCGGGCGGCGCGCAACATGCGCACCGGGTCCTCGCGGAAGCGCGTCTCCGGGTCACCGATCAGCCTGAGCGTGCGCGCCGCGATGTCCTGCGCACCGTTCACGTAATCCCACAGCGAGAAGTCGGCGACGTTGTAGTAAAGAGCGTTGACCGTGAAGTCGCGCCGCCAGACATCCTCATCGATGGTGCCGTACACGTTGTCGCGCAGAATGCGTCCCGAAGCATCCAGCCGGCGCGCGGCAGAATCGTCCTCACGCACGCTTGGTGGGGGCGCCGCGCTGGCCGGACCCTCCTCCTCGTCCAGCTGAGCCTCATCCAGCTCAGGCGCCTCCCCGTCCTCCGGGTCGGCTTCCGGTAGCGGTTCATCTCCCTGCGATGGCGCAGTGGCCGCCCGGAAGGTCGCTACCTCAATGGTCTCGCGCCCGAAGAACACGTGCGCGAGCCGGAATCTGCGGCCGACGAGGCGGCAGTTGCGAAACAGCCGCTTGACCTCTTCCGGCAGCGCATCGGTCGCGACATCGAAATCCTTCGGCTCGATCCCGATCAGCAGATCGCGAACACAACCGCCCACCAGGAACGCCATGAATCCTGCATCGCGCAGGCGGTACAACACGCGCAATGCGTTGGGCGAAATGTGAGAACGGGAGATCGCGTGCTCGGATCGGGGGATGATCCGAGGTACTGCGGCGGGCGTCGCAAGCGACGCGTCGGGAGAGTTCAATATCCTGCTTTCGGCTTGAGCAATCGTTACGGCTCTCTATAATACCGCGCTCTTGCCAAGGCCTTGGCCCCCGCTCCCTTCGTCTAGAGGCCCAGGACATAGCCCTCTCAAGGCTGTAACACGGGTTCGAATCCCGTAGGGAGCGCCACATAATCAACAACTTACGGATGCCATCGCCAGCAGAATCCACACTTACGGCAGATTTAACGGCAGGCTCCATACAAGATTTCGGCTTAGAGATGCATGGACTCGCAAGCGGTAGGCCGCCTATTTCGTGCACAGCGACGCCGTGCATATCACTGAGCACAGGCTCGCGAGCGCCGAGTGCGGCTCGACTCTTTCGGCGCTCGTGCGGCGGCGAAACTTCTGGAGTTAAGCGAACGGCCCGGCACCTTCGAAACGTTCCCGGATGGCAGCATCGAGGCGCATCAGGCACGTCCGACGAGATCATCCCAGAACCGGCAACGAAGACTCTTGCGCTAGCCGGTGCGGACTTGTACCTCGAGCTTCAGCGCCTGGGCGAGTGTATTGGTTACCGTACACAAGAGCTTGGCGCGCCGGACGATGGCATCAGCGTCGCGCCCAAGACCGTTGGGAAGTTCAACCTCGATGTCGATGGACCCGAGGCGACTGGGCATATCGAGCGCCTTGCTCCCGCGCACGATCACTGCGAGGGAATCGACCGCAAGCTGCCGCTCTTCGAGTGCCATGCGGCAGCTGAGGGCGAAGCAGGAGGCCACGGAGATCAAGAGGTACTCAACCGGCGAGATCGAGCCTGTCTTGTCCTCGAGAGGTCGGTCATTGCAGGTAAGTCTCAGCGGATCGCCGGCCACTGAGACGGCGCGCACGCACCAACGTTTGGGCCGCACGGGGGTCATGTCATTCAGTCCTCGGAGAGCTCGGATCGATCCACGAGTCGAACAATCCGGCCAGCGGCCATGATCGCCGCACGGTCGCACAGATGCGCGATGACGCCACGATCGTGGCTCACCAGGATCAGCGTCATCTGGTGGATGGCCTTCAATCGATTGAGCAGGTTCAGAACGCCAGCCTGGGTGGACAAATCCAGCGCAGAGGTCGGCTCATCCAGCAGCAGCAGTCGCGGCTTGAGCAGCAGCGCCCGGGCGATGGCGACGCGCTGGCGTTGGCCGCCGGAGAGCTGATGAGGATACCGCCGGGCGAGTGATGCCGGCAGCCCCACCTCCTCCAACGCCTCATGTGCCACGCGGACCGGCTGAGGCACATGATGCACCTGTAGTGGCTCGGCCAGCGCGCGCTCAATCGTGTGGCGCGGGTGAAGCGATGCGTAGGGGTCCTGAAAGACCATCTGGACGGTGCGTCGAAGGGAGCCCACGAAGCGCTCACGCGGCGCCAGCGAGTGCTCGAACAGCCGAATGTGGCCACTCCATCGACGCTCAACCCCGCCGATGACTCGCAGCAGTGTTGACTTGCCGCACCCGGACGGTCCGATGACACCGAAGGTCTCGCCCGCATCGATGACCAGATCGAGCGAATCTAGCACCATGTGGTCAGACCTGCCGCCAGTGAACCCGACGCGCAGCGACTCGATCACGATGTCGCTCATCGGACGGCCTCCCCCGCCTGCCACTCGCGATCCAGCACCGGCAAGTCGCTCCCGTAAGTACGGCCGCTCGGCCGGCAGGACCACAGCGTGCGTGTGTAGGGGTGCGTGGAATGCGCAAGTGCGACCGCCGGACATTCATCGACGATACGGCCCCGGAACATGACGAGCGCTCGATCGCAGTACCGGGCCACCTGCTGAAGATCGTGACTGATCAGCAGCAATCCCATGCCGCGTGCGCTGACCAGCTCGCACATCAGCTCGAGCACCTGATCACGCAGCGCCTCATCGAGAGCCGAGGTAGGCTCATCGGCGATGAGCAGCTCAGGATCGTTGACAAGCATCATGGCGAGCACCACGCGCTGCCCCATTCCGCCGGAGAGCGCTGCCGGATAGGCGGCGAGGACGTCCGTTGTCAACCCGACCGCCCGCAGCATCGCTGCGATGCGTTCGCGCCGCTGCGCGTACGGGAAGCGGCCATGCAGCCGGACCATCTCATCGAGTTGACGTCCGACCGTCAGCACCGCATTGAGTGCACGGCGCGGGTCCTGCAGCACGAGCGCAAGGTGCCGCCCCCGCAGCGCGTTCCAGCCGCGCGGCCCCAGGGTCCGCAGATCGGTGCAACCGAAGCGCAACTCGCTGGCGCTCGCCACGAGCGGCGCTCGAAGCAGCCCCATGATCGCGCGGGCCGTAAGCGACTTACCGGAGCCGGATTCACCGACCAGCGCAACGCGCTCTTTTCCCACGGTGAGGGAAATCCGATCGACCAGCGCCCGCGCACCCTCTGCCGCGCCAGCGTGCACGGACAGGTCCCGCACTACGAGTTCCGGTTGCTCAATCCTCATGCGGTCCGGTCCCGTAGCCCGTCGGCGAGGCAGTTGAACGCCAGACTCGCCAGGAGAATCGCCGTGCCTGGCGCGGCGGCGATCCACCACTGGTCGAACACCACCTTGCCCCCTTCGGCCACCATCGTGCCCCATTCCGGCGTCGGCGGTCGCACCCCAAGGCCGAGAAACCCTAACGCGGCTGCCGCGAGAATGATGCCGGCCAGATCCAGGGCGAGCCGGACCCGCAAGGCGGGCACGCATGCCGGCAACACGTGCCCAAACAACAGGCGCGGTCCGACAATGCCGAGCATCTGCGCGGCGGCGATGTAATCCGTACGGCGTAGCAGCTGTGTCTCCGCGCGAGCCAGTCGCGCGTAGGCGGGCCAGCCAGTGAGCACCAGCGCCAGAGCCACGTTGGGCAAGCCCGGGCCGAGTGCCCCGACGAAAGCCAGCGCGAGAATCAGCTGCGGAAATGCCATCACGATGTTCGTCAGCCCGGACAACACCCGGTCGATCCAGCCACCGAAATGACCGCCCAGAATGCCCAACGTCATCCCGATGGGTGCCATGAGCACCGCGACAAATACCGCAAGAGCGAGGGTCGGTCGGGTGCCATAGATGAGCCGCGAGAGCACATCGCGGCCAAGACCATCGGTACCCAGCCAGTGGTGCAAACTGGGGGGCTGCAGGCGGTCACCGATCTCCTGCAGGAGCGGATCGAAGGGTGCGATCCAGGGTGCCGCAAGACTCACAACCAGAAACATCGCGACAATGACCACACCAAAGCGCGCCGCCGCGGTGTGCACGCTCATCGGGCCCTCGGATCTGCCAGACGCACGAGCAGATCGGTGAGTCCGTTGAGCACGATAAAGCAGGCTCCAATCAGCAATGTCGCTCCGAGGATCGCCGGTATGTCGCCGCCGAACAGCGCCGTGGTGAGGTAGCGTCCGAGCCCGGGTCGCGCGAAAACGGTTTCCACCAGAACCGCCCCTTCCAGCAGGCTTGCGTAGGTCAGCGCGAGCGCGGTGAGAATCACCGCTGCGGCATTCCGCAGCACGTGATGCAGCAGTACCCGCAACTCTCCTGCCCCTTTGGCCCGGGCGAGTGTCACGTACTCCTGGGTCATCTCTTTCAGCAGCGCGGTGCGCGTGACGCGCGTGACGCTACCGATCGCGTAGGCCGTGAGCATCAGTACCGGCAGCACGAGATGCGACAGCGCGCTGACAAACGCGCCGGGCATTCCGCTTCGCCAGGCATCAAACAGCACAACGCCCGTTGGCATGGCGATCGTGTACTCGTAGGCGTCATCCAGGCGTCCCGGCCCGCCGGCCCATTGCAGACGCGCATAGAACACCAGCAGCGCGATCAACCCGAGCCAGAAAATGGGGACCGAATTGCCTACCAGCGAGATCAGGCGGATGAAGGCATCGCTCAGCCGGCCCACCCTGCGTACGGCGATCGTGGCAAGTGCGAGCCCGAGAATCGTGCTCACCGCCATGGCGAGAGTGGC
>Ga0209420_1001062_pt1 | contig 13476 bp, 12 predicted proteins | sample BlaSpr_A8_OM1_O1_FD_187972 | JGI IMG/M metagenome (GOLD analysis project Ga0209420, IMG submission 187972) | Forest soil microbial communities from Thunder Bay, Ontario, Canada - Black Spruce, Ontario site 2_A8_OM1_O1 (SPAdes) (version 2) | ecosystem: Environmental > Terrestrial > Soil > Boreal... | reverse complement strand
GGAGGAGCAGTGGGATGACGTGATCGACACCAATCTCCGCGGCTCGTTTTTGTGCTCGCGGTTGGCCCTGCCGGGCATGATGCGCCGGGGGAGTGGAGCCATTTGCAATATCGTGTCGCCCGCCGGAGTTCGCGGCCAGGCCGGCCAGTGCAATTACTCGGCATCCAAAGGCGGTATGATTGCTTTCACCAAGGCACTTTCTCGCGAGGTGGGAGCATTCCATATCCGGGTGAACGCCATTTGCCCGGGCGTGATTCCGAGCCCCATGTCCTCAAAATACATTGAGAAAGAGGAGAAACGATTGCTTTCCGAAATCCCGCTGGGGCGCTTCGGCAAGCCCGAAGAAGTGGCTCCGCTGGTAGCGTTTCTGGGGTCTGAGGAGGCAAGTTACATCACCGGGCAGGTGATCGCTGTGGATGGGGGACTGCTGTAGTTGGGGGACGACGAGCGAAATCAACGACACGAAGAACAACTTTTAGAAAGCCCTTCGGACACTTCTTGTGCCGCTAAGCTTTGTGGTATGCTCTCGTGTTGCAAATGAACCATATGGCTAGCGTTAAGGAGCAACTCAAGCCCATTATATTGAAGAGCTTGCGGATCACCGACTTGACCCCCGAGGACCTTCGCGACGATCAGCTGTTGCTCGGCGGAGAACTGGAAATCGATTCCATCGACATCCTCCAACTCGTCCTGGAGATTGAAAGGCATTTTGGCATCAAGCTGGTGCAGGCCAACTTCAACCAGAAATACCTCGAAAGTATTAATGCTTTGGCGGCGATCATCGAATCCAAAGTGGCGGAAGCAAGACTCTGACATCACAATCCCCGGTGTGCAATACCCCTTTATCCAGGCAAAAGTTGTCCAAGTACACTAGCAACTCATGCCGTTCGAGTACCCGCGCGGCTTTGGGCGGAGCAATGTCGTCTTCTTGGATGACCTCCCACTGGTCGCCCTCCGCGAGATCAGGCATAGCGACGCGGAGATCGTTCACATGCGCCCGGTATTGACGAAGAAAGTGACTCACAACGTGGGCGACCACGGGACGGCAGGCGGAAAGTGACGCGATGGTACGAGCATCGTTTTCATAACACCACGGCGCTAAGGATGATATTTGTCATCATGCCGAGGCTGCCGCGCTTTCTCCATCCTTCTGTTGCCGTGCTGACGGCGCTGATCTTCTTCCTCATGTTGAAGGGGGAACGCCGGGCAGTAACCGGAAATCTGCGTCGGGTCTCCGGCAAGCGCGGGCTCGCCCTGCAATGGAGAGTTTATTGGGTCTTCTATTCTTTCTGCGACCTCATGGTTTCCTATTGTTATGTTCCACAGGCAACACATTCGCAACTGTTGGGCATGCTGGTGGACTCGGAAAGCGGCGTCGCCAAGATCGACCAATGCCTGGCTGCAGGCAATGGGCTCATAGTGTGGACGGCGCATGTTGGGAATTGGGAATTCGCGTCGCGGCTGCTGGCAATGTACGGCCGGGTTAACGTGGCGCGGGTGGTCGAGGACAAGCCGGCAGAGATCATGCTGCGGAATTTGATGACTAGCGAACGGCTCAAAACTGTGGATCTCAAGGGGGGTGTGCCGGCCACAATAGAACTCTTACAGGCCTTGCGTCGAAACGAGATCGTCGCGATCCAGGGAGACCGGGTTTATCAGCGTTACACGTGCGAGGTGCCGTTTTTTTCCCAACCCACCAGCTTTCCGCTTGGCCCTTTCCTGCTTTCGCAGGTCTCGGGCGCGCCGGTGCTGCCCGTTTTCGTGATTCGCCAAGGTTGGCTGCGCTACCACGTTCTGATGGGAGATCCGATCCCGGCAGTTCCGTCACGGGTCACCTGCGGTGACGAGGATGCCGGCTTGCGCGCGGCAATGTGCCAGGCGGTCAGGTTTCTCGAAGAAACGTTGACGATCCATTACGACCAGTGGATGAATTATTTTGATTTTTGGCCGGTTGACTCTCGGGACTGATCCCCGCAAAAGCATCGTCGTCACTGGCCTAACCGGCCTAGTCGGGAAGTACATAACGCTAACACTTTTTGGTAACCCTACATTTGGTGAATTGTGCGCGACCTTCGTCAAAGACGGTCTGCCCTTTCGCAAGCAAGGACGGGCGTAGGAAGAACACGGGCACGATCGAAACTTATCAGTACCACATCGACAACATCATTCTGCCTCGCTGGAGGAACGACATCGCGGGGGAAATGAAACCGTTGGCAATCCGCAACTGGCTCTATGACCTTCATGGCGGTGACGACTACCACTGGGAGACCTGCTCGAAGAGGGCTGGAATTAGCTCGTTGGTTTTTGACTCGTTGACCACAAAAGATTTATTCCATCCTTAACCCAATGGACAAGGTAACGATCCCCAGCGAGGAGGAACATCCAGAAATTCGGCTGCTCTCGCCTGATGAGGTCTTTTCCTAATCGAGCGACCTCCGAACCCGATCAACATTGCCGGGTTGCTGGTCGCGGCCCCGGGGTGCGTATTTCAGAGTGCCTCAGCTTCGCTGGCGTCATGTCCTCTGGGACGAAAACAGAATTTCCATCGAGCAGGTTTTTCGACGTGGGGAGATTTTGAACCGTACCAGGACTAACTAACTAAGGCCAGCAAAGGCGATCGCTGCAGGCGCGTTCTTCAAGAACAACGTTCGTATTCTTGCGACCCCTGTTTTCCTTATCAAAGCGCAAAATGATCTGAAACGATCTCATGCTCCACCTCACTATTGACCGTATGCGTTTCCAGCTGGCCGGCTCCGGGGACCAAGGAGGATCCAGAGATCCTTCGGGCACATGATCGTGTTCAGATTGTCGGAGTAAATATGCGGCTGGTAATTTTGCCCATGATTCTCGCCTCGACAGTGATCAATCCACAAGCGGCCACCAGCTAGGACAAGTTAAGGAGTTGAGAATGGCTAGCTCTCAGGTCCTCGAAGTTTCTGTAGGTCTGATATTTATCTATCTCGTCGTGAGTACGGTCTGCTCGGGGATTAAAGAGCTGATTGCGCGGGCGCTCGACATGCGCGCAAACACTCTCGAAAAGGCGATTCGCAACATGCTGGCGGATCCCGGAGGCTCGATCACCTCGAAGATTATTCAAAATCATCTGATTGCGGGTACGGTTGAACCCGGGATCAAGCCGCCCTACATCTCGTCTCGAAACTTTGCTCTCGCTCTATTCGACGTGATCGCTCCGACGAGTGCGAGCCAGTCGAGAACTGTTCAGGACCTCAAGAACGGGGTCGGTAATCTCCCCGACCCTCGCGCGGGCAAAGCGTTGCTGGGGCTCCTCGACTCGGCGCAACAAGATGTCGATCTTGCCCGGGATAGAGTAGAGAACTGGTACGACGACACGATGGAACGAGTGAGTGGCGCCTATAAACGTAGAGCTCAGGTGTTGATCGCCGTGCTTGGTCTTGGGTTATGCGTCGGACTGAATGTAGATTCGCTAATGATCATCCGCGAGTTGTGGAATGATGAGGCACTTCGCACCGCAGTAGCCGCAGAAGCTCAGAAACAGGTAGAAACACCTCAGGCGACGGACAAGTGCCCGGACAGTGCCAAGGATCCATTGAATTGCGTGGCCGCCTCAATCCGTGCGGCAAACATGCCGCCGATCGGATGGGCAGGAGGCGGCGTCCGATCCTTGCCGCAATCGTCAGGGTGGTTGTGGAAGGTCTTCGGAATCCTCATTAGCACCGTCGCCGTTGCTATGGGAGCGCCCTTTTGGTTCGACCTGCTAAACAAGATCGTCAATTTGCGGCTTACCGGAAGCCCACCGCCGGATTCCCGTCAGCCGGCCTCCAACTAGCGGCTTGAAAGAAAGAACACTCCCAGCCAGAGCGTTCTTACAAAGACGTTTTTTGAAACGGAAGCCGTGGTCAACTCACCATGAGATGTAAGGAAGCCACTTTTCGTACAAGGTAGTAGGCGGGGCGAGGTGGGTCGAACGATACATCGTAAGCAGAGGGTTTATGCCACCCGGACTGGACAACCTGAGACATATCGTAGTCCTTATGATGGAGAACCGGTCGTTCGACCACATGCTGGGATCTCTGACAGCCGTCAACCCTCAGATCGACGGTGTCACCAACCAGTTCAGTAATCCCGATACAACCAGTGCGTTGGTAAAGCCGCAGGCCTTAGCGGAGTTTCAGGGGCAGCTCGATCCCGATCCCGACCATCATTTTCCAGCCGTCGATCTGCAAATCTTCGGCGGCGATACGAGCCCGAATCGCGTGGCGAATATGCAGGGGTTCGTGAAGAGCTACTTCAATCAGCAGAAAGACGTCGGGCATTCGCAGAAGATCATGTATTACTTTGCCCAGAATCAGCTGCCCGTACTGACCACATTGGCCTTGGAGTTTGCGGTCTTTAACCGGTGGTTTGCGTCGATTCCCGGGCCCACGATCTGCAATCGGGCGTTCGCGCACTATGGCACGTCGTTTGGCAGGGTCGACATGAATTTGTTGTATGTGAATGAGCCCTTCAAGAGTATCTACGATCGCCTGATCAACGCGACTCCCAAGCACACTTCCAAGCTCTATTACTACGACACAGCAAGTTCGACGATGGAGATAACGAACCTGCTCCAGAATCAGCCGGAGTTGTTTGGGACATATCAGCAGTTTCTCGATGATTGCAGGACGGGAAATCTGCCGGATTATTCTTTTGTCGAGCCGAACTATAGCGATCATGACAGCGACGACGGCGAAGAAGTGGCCTCGGACCAGCATCCAGACCACAACGTCCAGGCGGGAGAGGTGTTCATCGCGTCCGTCTACAAGGCCATCAAGCAGAACGCGAGTTTGTGGCAGAGCACGGCGCTGCTGGTCGTGTATGACGAGCACGGTGGAATCTACGACCATGTGGCGCCGCCGGCTTGTACTCCAGACCAATTTCAGGCATCGCCAAACGACACCGGAACTGGAATGCCGTTTGCGTTTGACCGGCTGGGCGTGCGCGTCCCGGCCATTCTGATTTCGCCATGGATCCCCAAGGGAACGATAGTAAACCGGGTGTTTGATCATGCTTCGATTCCGGGCACGGTCACAAAGTTTTTACTGGGAGACTACTCGCCGCGGTCGCCGCGGGAGACAAGCGCGGACGTTTTCATCGAGCCGAACGTGGCGCCAGTCGACCCCGCGCGGAACTTGCTTTCGCTCGACACCATGCGGACAGATTGCCCGGACTTTGATGTGTAGGGGTGACGCTTAGCCGCTTGGCTACGGCGGAGCCTCGAAGGAGTGACGAGATGGCCCTCATCCACGTACCCAGACCGGAGAATGCATGGAATCCTAACCGGCCGGTCAATGCGCTGCTCAAATCGCAGATTGTGCACTTGTACGAAGCGGAGTTGAAATTGCCGCTGAGGCTACAGACCGACATTTACATCAACGCGATCAAGACCGAAGGCGAGGCGGCCGATTATGTCCGGCAAGTGACTGAGGCGATCGGTGCGGCGCATCAAGCTGCGACGGCGAAGCGGGCGAGGTCTCGGGTTAGGCGGACTAGCAAAGTCGGAACAAAGAAAAAGAGCCCGTCGAAGCCGAGGCGGAGACGTGGGTGACCGTTTTCGAGGCGTTGGAGATTGGTTTGCCGGAGGCAGTATGCGTTGGGGCGTGTTGGTGGTGCTATGGCTCGCGGGCACGTTCGCCTTCGCTCAGGAGAGCATGCTGCAGGCGGAGTTCCGCCGCGAGGGCGAGCGGGTTAGCGATGCCTGCAAAGATTTCGCTTTCAAGACTGTGCCCGGCTGTGCCATCGAACTGTTCACCGACCATCCCCTTCACATCGCAGCCGGAAGCATGTCTCCGCAAAACGGATTCGGGGTCGGAGCGGCCTTCGTGGCCGACAAGAACACAAAAAGTTGGCGGTTGAGCTGGGACGTGGATGCAGTGGGCTCGACCAACGGCTCGTGGCGAGCCGGAGGATACATGAAGATGATCCACACGCCCGTAATCCAGATCAAACCGATTATCCCTGAGACCGGTGGAACCCAACAGGCCCCGTCCGAAAAGCACCCTCAACAATCGAAGCTGGCGGTTCATCCCTACACCGTTCTTAATCTTTATGCGCAGTCGATTTCCTTGAACAAACTCTATTTCTTCGGTCTCGGCAATGATTCCCTGCTGGCGGGACAGTCAGTGTTTGGAACGACGGAGTCCATCGTCGGCGGGACCGTGATCAAGCCGGTCTATGAGTGGCCCGCGATCGCCAAGCTGAAGTTAGCCTTGCTGGGAGAAGTGAATGGACGCTTCGTGAACGTGAGAGGCGATCCCGGGCAATCCGCTCCGTCGATCCAGACCCTCTACACGGATGCCACCGCACCCGGGCTGGTCAGCCAACCTGGTTTCGTACAGATTGGCGAAGGGTTCCGTGTTGAGCCCGTGTTCGGGGACCACCTTCAACTGAACTATCTGGGGAACTTTCAGCAGTTCTTCGCGCCGTCGAGCTCCGAAAATTCCTTCCTGCGCTGGACCGCTGACCTGAATCACACTTTCTATTTGTATGGTTACACGGAGTCGGCGTCTAAGAACATGAATACGAACGGTCCGGACGAGTGCGCGCCGGCCGGGGAGAAATGTCCGGAGGTTCCGCACTTGCGGAACCTGAACGGGTCGATTGGAGTGCGGCTGTTGTTGTCGGAATCGATCAACTCGGCGACGAGCGCGGTGCCGTTCTATTTTCAGCAGACGCTGGGTGGGTCCGACATTGATGGAGCGATGGCGCTCGGAAGCTACCAGGACTACCGGTTTCGCGCTCCCAATCTTCTGTTGTTGCAAGAGAATTTCGAACACTCGATCTGGGGCCCATTCGGGTTCAAGTTCATGACCGACCAAGGCAGAGTTTCGGTTCGGCGCAGCGATCTCGGATTTGATCACTTGAAACATAGCTTCGCCGTGGGGCTGACCCTCCGCGCAGGTGGCTTCCCCATGGTCTCACTGATGTTTGCCTGGGGAGGCCCGGAAGGACACCACAATATCTTCAATATGAACACTTCGCTGTTGGGTGGGTCTTCTCGTCCTTCTTTGTACTGAGAGTGGGGATCGCCCGCCTATGTCAATGGTTTCAACCGTTCTGTTCACCTCGATAGACACCACTGAGGTTTCATCATGAAACCGAATTCCGGGATCATTGCGATATTAACTGTCTTTCTAGCGGCCTTTGGTATTTCGAATCTACAGAAAAACAATCCCACCAGCGGAGCCGTATCCGAGACAACGAACAAGTCGAATGCCCGGGCTAAACCTAACGCGAGCAATACGCCCACCCTGTCCCCTGCCTGCGAGGAAATCGGAGACCGTCTGAAGCGTTTCTTCGCGAAGAAACCAGAGCCAGAGGCGAAGAAAAATCACGACGAGCAACACCCGGGTTTCTGCTATGACGGCGGCAAAGGGCCAAACGACAAATACAGGCCGCCACTTCCACCGGACGTGCAATTTATCGTCGCCACGGTGCCCAATCCCATATCGACTCATCTGCCTATGGTTTTTGACCGGATGATCGAGGTCATCGAGCAAGCGGCGGAGGATGACAAATATTCCTACGATTCATCTTGGTTTCCCTGGGATGAAGCCAAGGATTACTCCTCGCTGAGCGACCAAATTATGGCCGATAAGGCACAAAAGCTGAAGGAGTCCCAGCCCGGCGTGGTGGTTTTCCGGGGTGCCGTCAATGCTGAAATGGTCAGAGATATGGATCGCACGCCCTATCAGCGTGGCTTGGTGGTCTTTGTTGTCGACGAACAACCCACTGGCGGCATCGATCGAAAGGAATTCGAAAACGCGCTCGCGTGGATCGAATGGTTGGGAGGACTATCGCCGGAGCGGACGTTGAAAATTCTTGGGCCGTCCTTTTCCGGTTCACTGCCATCGCTCGATCAAGCTCTCGACTCTGACAAACTGAAGCAACCCGCTGGACCGCCTCGGATCTTCGTTTCCAGCGGCAGCGTATCGGGACAGTCAAGCTTTTTCTGGTTTCAGAACCGAATGGAAACCATACATTCCGGGTCCTTTGAGACAGCGCAGGAGGGAGACCGTCTGATGGTGGATCGCTTTCTCGAGTACTTGGATCGTAAGGGATACCCGTTAGGTTGTGTGGCCATCATTTCGGAGGACGAGACCGCGTTCGGACGGAACGAAAAAGATGAGGTCTACGACAAGGAAAATGAAAATAAAGACGCGCAGTGTGATCACTACGGTAAGAAACATCCGATATATCTTTATTATCCGCGGGACATTGCCACGTTGCGTTCGGCCTATGAGCGGCAATCCATCTTCAACACCGGAAAGCAGCAATCCAATGAAAACGGCCCATCGACCACGTTGAGGGGAGACCTAAGTGAGCCGAACAGTAGCGATCACGACACCGTGCGCAGCTACGGCGGCGAACTTACTCCTCTTGCACAAGAATCCGTGCTGCTGAGCATTGCCAATATTCTGGAAGAAAAGCGGATTGAATTTGTGCTTCTGCGAAGCACAAACTCGCTTGACCAGATTTTCCTGACCCAGTTTTTCAGGCGGGCGTATCCTGCGGCGCGCATCGTCATCGACGGTGCCGATCTGCTGTTTTCAAGGGGAGCGGAAGGCGCATCTCTGCGCGGCGTTATGACCTTGTCAACCTATCCATTGCTCACCTGGCAGCAAGACTGGACCACGTCGCTGATGCATCGCAAGAGTGGGTCTTACAGGGTTTTTGGAGAGGACCTGGCCGAGGGTTTGTATATCGCCGCCCGTGAATTATTTCTCGATCCGAAATTCACCTCGGATGTCCCTGTCGGCAATTATGCTCCACCGGAGTGGTCGCCATCCTCGACCGAGAGCGACGACGACCCTCGCCCGCCAACATGGCTGTCCGTGATTGGTCACCACCAATTCTGGCCGGTGGCGGTTCTGCATCAATATCCAGTCTCCAACAGTCGCGAGTTGTTGCCGACGGCTTCCGAGAGGCACGAGAAGCCAGCCTCCCTCGACGCCGCCGAGACGCACCCGTTGCGCATCCCTACCGAACTGACGATACTGCTGATCCTGGGCATGACGTGGTGTGGTCTCCATTGCGTTTGGTGCTTTCGCGGTTCCGTTGTACCTTTTCCTTCGCTCTTCCGCTTGGCGCATTTCGCTCCATTGCCAAAGAGACAACACCCCGCACTCATCGCGTTTGGCAGTTTTTTGCTGGCTGCGGTCGCGGTAGTCACCGCAGCAAGTTGCGGAGTGTTTGACTGGAGCCTCAATTGTTGGCGTGGAGGAGTCCTTACAGCGTGGGGCGTATCCATTGTTCTGGCTTCGTCCCTCGCTTGCTGGAAAAACTTCAGGTCGCCAGGCGTTTCTGGCAAACCGTCCGCGGCTTGGCAACGATCAGTCGGCGCAACCGCAGTGGCGGCGCTTGCCTTGTTCACATCGCTCCACTATCGACTCATTCGCTTGTTGGATGTAGAGAATAGAATTCCCGCCTACTGGCGTAGCGCTCACCTGCTCAGTGGAGTGTCGGTGCTGCTGCCCCAGTTGCTGCTGATCGCAGGAATGTATCTGTGGTTCTGGTTTTGCCTCCGCGGGCTCGCGCTGTTCGGCAAAGATAGGCCGCAGCTGCCCAGCTGGGATTCACTTCCCCTCGATCCCGGGACGAACAATCCCCTCATGCCGATGTTCAGCCGGGAAGATGCAGTGGAAGTGATCGAAACGGAAGCCGCTCCTGTGGGAACTCGCTACATGCGGATCTTGGCCGTGACCCTCGTCGCGACGGTCATAATCTTTCGGTTGATTCTGGAGGATTATGCGATCCAGACCGTCGGTGAGCGGCTGTTTGGAATTATGATGTTCTTCTGGCTGAGCCTGTGCATTGCAATTATTTTGGCTGACACGGTGCAGCTATGGATGACTTGGAGGAAACTCCGTCCCTTGTTGGTCTATCTTGACCGTCTGCCTCTGCGCCGCACCTTGGCCTCGCTGCGAAGACTTTCTTGGGGGTCGGTTTGGGCGGTAAGTGGCAATACTCTTGAGGAACGGTATCGTCTCACTTCCCGGCAGCTTGAAAGTTTGAGACATCTACACAACCTTATTAAAGAGCACGCTCTGCAGGATTCTGCGAATAATCACCAGGTATTGGCTAAGATTCAGGTATTGGCTAAAATCGAAGACTGCCTGGACGAAGCTCTTCTGTTTGCAAAATGGTACGTCAAACCTTGTAATCCCTTCAACGACACACGGCCTTTACAAGAGGTTCAGAAGAAACTGGCATCGACCGCCGGGTCGGTCATGACAAGCGTCTTAGTGCCGGCATGGCATCGCGAAACCCAATCGCTAATCTTCGACCGAAGCCAGAAGGTAGACGGCAAAGAGGAAGGAAGCGCACCGAGCACTCCAGCGGCAGCTGAAAACGTGCCGACATATGTTCTCGCCGCGGAGGAATTCTTTGTGCTGCCATACTTGGGCTTTATCCAGAACACCCTCGGGCGTATGCGGACGATTATCATGGGCAGCCTTTTTCTTTTCGTCGCAGCCACGTTCTCAGCATCCAGCTATCCCTTCGACCCACTCCCGGTTCTGGGCGGGGTCTTCTTGGCAGTTTTCTTGATCACCGGCGGTACCGTAATTACCGTTTACGCTGGCATGAATCGCGACGCCACTCTTAGCCACATCACAAACACGCCACCCGGTGAGTTAGGCGGCCAATTTTGGCTGCAACTGATCAGCTTCGGAATTGGCCCGCTCGTGGGATTACTGACGACGTTGTTCCCATCGATTACGGAGTTCGCGACATCCTGGCTGCAACCTAGCGTACAAGCGCTCAAGTGAACTACCCAGGCAGCGCATTCAGTGCGCCTCACCCCTGTTCACACCTCGCTCAGTGTTCAGCACCTGCGAGAGCGATGGCGAGAATGCCAGCGCATAGACGACGGTGTTCCTAGCATCCTCGTGAGTGAATTCTACAAAGCAGGGAATGCGTTGGTCCGGTTCAACCATCCGTGCAGGAACTGCGGAAACTTTTGACCCAAACCCTGATAATACTCGATCCGACCTTGCTTGTACTGACGATATACTGCCACCTGATCGAGACTCGCCAGAGCCTGCATTGACGCTGGCCCGATACCGCCATCTTCGATGAGATGCGCTCCCATAGCGTTTAGGATGCGCTGGAGCAGAACGGTGGCATGAGTTCCTGCATTGACGTAGAAGTCGCAGAGGATGTTCGCCAAGTCCTGCAGTTGAAAATCGTCGCCGTTAATCTGGTCCCAATAGAGACTGCGATAGATGATGCCGGCTTGAGCATCAGTTAGAGCCTGCAAGTTTTGCGATGTTGGATCAACTCCCAGGAGCTGGTGAGAGCATCGCTGAAACGTCGCCATTGTGACTCCTTTATTGGTTTCGCCACCCGGGTCAGTGGGATCGTCAATGTAGCCACCTTCAAAGCGGAGTAACATCGGAAGAAACAAATCGAAACTTGCCACCGTTATGGCCTCGCGAATACCAAGACATGGTTCAATTCAGGTAGATCTCGATTCTTCTGTCCACTGGTTTAGGAATGGCCGAACCCTTACGTACTTTGGTTCAAACTTAGGTGATCACCCAGCAGTTGGTTTTGGCTGTTGCTGCTGCACGGACGCCCATTTGGCGTGTTCCTGCGAGACCGTCGATTCGATTCTGTCTGCCAGCAGCGCGTGCGCGTCTGCCGAGCCGGCGTACGGCCCCGCCTTCCCCAGATACACATATTTCTCGTGTTTGAGCGACTCGCAGGTCGAACGGTAGGTAATCCAATTCTGCTCGTACTGGTTGAGATGCAACATCCCTTCCAGCACAGTGATCACGACCCCGAGTCCTCCGGACACCCACGCCATACGCTGGAAATTGAATGCCGAAACGAAGGGAATCAGCGCAGCCGCCGTTATTTCAATGATCTTGATTCGCTTGAAGTATCGTTGGTTGAGCAGACTTTTGCGATCATACCAGCCGATTTGATCTTCCAGTCGCTCCATGATGGGGTCGATCAGGGAAGCGGTTGCTTGAGTATTCATGGCTGCCGATTCTAACGCCCCCGGGCAAATACTCAGAAAACAATTTTTGCCCAGGTGCAGGCTCCAGAGACTCACGAACGGTATCGCGTCTTCGATGGCGGTGAGGTTACACTGCCTTTGCTTGCATTCTCCGGTTAATTCAGCTCGTCGGCCAGATCACGGCGTCCGAAAGGGCTCACAATGAAGCTCCTGGCGAAGTTCAACCTGATTCTGCTGGTATTGTTCGGTGCTGGAACACTCCTCATCTCCCAGCTTTCGTATAACTTTCTGATCCAAAATGCGCGTCGCGAGGTTATGCAGGAAGCCGAGCTGATGATGGCGAGTGCCCGCTCGGTGCGCGATTACACAGCCGAGGACCTGAAACCACTGCTTGAACAGAATCCGCAACATAAGACCAGATTCTTGCCAGAGACGATCCCCGCGTTCGGTGCAACCAGCACCTTCAATCGGCTCAAGCAGAACTACCCTGACTACACGTACCGCGAAGTTTCGGTGAACCCTACGAATCCTGAAGACCGCGCAACGGATTGGGAAGCCGACATCCTCGCGTATATGCGGGACCATTCCGACCGCAAGCCGCTGATAGGAGATCGGGACACTCCTACTGGACCGGCGTTGTATCTGGCCTCGGCAATAACAGCAGATCCGCCGTGCATGGAATGTCATAGTCGTCCGGCTGTTGCTCCCGGCGCCATGATCGCCACCTATGGCCCTGACCATGGTTTCGGATGGAAGGCTGGCTCGGTGGTCGCCGCTCAGATTGTTTCTGTGCCGATGTCAGTGCCGGTGGGCATTGCCAAACGGGCGTTTCATCTACTGATTATTTACCTTGCCTTCGCCCTGTTCGCGACCATCGCTGCGCTGGACGCGGGCGTTTATCTCATCGTGATCCGACCGTTGCGGCTCGTCTCGGATGCTGCCGATCTTGCCAGCAAGGGCGAAGCGACACCCGCTCCGCTGCCCGTGAGGGGAAAAGACGAGATCGCCACGATGACGTCATCGTTCAATCGCATGCAGGTTAGCTTGGCCAAAGCACTGAAACTTCTGAGATAAGTCCATACTCCGGAGCTGAAAAAACTCTAGCCACTCGTAAGGCTGAAGTTGACTGTGACCTGAGTTTGCACGGGAACAGGTTCGCCATTCAGGAGGTAGGGCTTATAGCGCCACCGTTTCACCGCATCGATAGCCGCTGGAATCAGCATAGGATGTCCGGTTAGCGTTCGGAGACCTTCGATCGTCCCTTCCTTCGAGATGGCGACATCGAGAACGACTTCACCCTGAACACGAGCTTCCCGTGCCAGCGGCGGGTAAGTAGGCACAATCTTCGTGACCAGGAGACTTTGAGCGATTTCCGCGGACAAACTTACCCGGTCTGATCCGGTGCCCCTGGCAGGACTCGCGGCGGGCGCATCGGATGGACCGAGGCGCTGTCGCGGCTGGGGTTGCCGGCACTGCTCAGCCTGTTCGGCCTG
>Ga0209420_1001061_pt1 | contig 13478 bp, 10 predicted proteins | sample BlaSpr_A8_OM1_O1_FD_187972 | JGI IMG/M metagenome (GOLD analysis project Ga0209420, IMG submission 187972) | Forest soil microbial communities from Thunder Bay, Ontario, Canada - Black Spruce, Ontario site 2_A8_OM1_O1 (SPAdes) (version 2) | ecosystem: Environmental > Terrestrial > Soil > Boreal... | reverse complement strand
GATGTGGGCTCTCAGGTCACGGACGCGATGGGCCGTCTCGGGCTCGATGGGCTGGTCTCCATCCACACCAACTTGCTTACGCCGGCGTTGGGCGACGCAAAGGCCCTGAGCGCATCGCCACCTTCTCACGAAGAACAAGCTGCGCTCGACGCACTCGCAGAGTTCCAGGCGACCGGAGTCGGCTACTTCGTGGAGCAAGCGACGCGCCCCGAGACGATCGGCTACGCGCTCTTGGACTCACCCATCGCCATGGCCGCCTGGATACTCGACCATGACACTGACGCCTACTACAAGATCGCCCGCGCTTTTGTGGACGGAAAGCCCTCAGGCAACCTCACCCGGGACAACATCTTGGACAACATCACGATGTACTGGCTAACGGGCACTGGCGCCTCGGCGGCGCGCTCGTACTGGGAGGAAGGCCAGGAAACCGCGCGTGCGGTCGGTCACGCGCCAACGCCCGTCTCGATTCCAGTTGGCTTCACCACGTTCCCCGGCGAGATCTGGCGTACCCCGCGCAGCTGGGTCGAGAAGGCGTATCCCAATGTCATCTACTTCAACGAGGTCGACAAGGGCGGCCATTTCGCCGCTTGGGAAGAACCCGAGCTGTTCGCGACCGAGATCCGTGCAACATTCAGACCGGTTCGCTAGGCCCATTTCTGCAACCTGAACGCCGTTTCGGCGGCCGAAAACGTAGAACAGTCGACCCAATCTCCTCAAGCGCTCGCTAGTCAGCAATATGCGCTTCACAATCTCCCGGACCGCCCTTGTCCTCTACCGTGAACTGTCACTCACTCCGGCGTGCTGGTCGGGGATGTTCGCGATCGTCTCCTAGCCGGCGATAGGGACATTCCCCCCCCGGCTGCCTACTGGCGAAGAGCCTCCGCATCGCTGAACGTCTATCTACTGGTGATGTCCCCATAGGGGAGGGAGGGTGATCCTCAGGGGGCGCAGTCGACCAGCAGGTCGGGGGGCGGGCCTTCGGGCGGAGCGCCTAGGTCTACGCCAGTGAGATCCTTGACTTGGCTCCGGAACCAGGTGGTGAATTCAGTGTTGAGGCTGGCGAGGTTCGTGAATACTTCCGCGATGTCGGAAGCCTCGAACCACACCAACATGAAGCTGCCCATCGGAGTCTCCTGAAGAGCCCATGTCTCCCTGGATATTCCGTCTGAAGACAGCTGCTCCTCGAACTCCTTCCGGCGTTGCCCCATGCATGTGGCAGCAAAGGCCCGGCTCTCTTGTTCTTTACCGGGAAGGATCGGAAATGCTCCATTGAACACTGCCATTGGCTCTTCTCCTCGTTCGTCCGCCCTAGCATCGGAAACGGTAGCAGCGAGCTCCGAGGAGTGCCCAAAGCCAAGAGGCTCGCGTGCATGAAGTCTACTGACGAACTCAGCCATCAAAGGAGACGGACGAGGCGTCATTGATCAATTCGCAACCCATGACGAGGCACTCCCCGAAACGCTGCGTATTCCGAATGTCCTGATTAGCCACGGTCGACAACTGACCCACTCACCGGCGTTCGGGGGCACCCGCTGACGCCAAGTCCGCCAGCTGAACGCCTCGGAGCCGAACGAGCTCGGGTTGTTCTCGGCCAGACTGGTCTTCGTGGGCTACGGGGTCGAACTTCGCCGCCCGGAGGCTGTCTTGGTCGATCTTGATGGCACCCTCCTGGACCACGGAGGTCAGGAAGGTGCCATCGAGGAAGTGTGCGCTTCGGTTGCCCGGGCACACCCGGGACTGGATCCACGTGAGTTGCTGGAGGCCAACGCCCGGGCCTGGACCGCGCTGTGGCGCGAGGTTGAGCAGTTGTGCTGGCTAGGTCAGTTGGACGGCTACGCAGCGAGCCGGGAGGCGTGGCGCCGCGCCCTGGAGGTGTGCGGGTGTACCCAGGACCCGGTGATCGAGTTCGCCTTCGCCGAGCATCAGCGGCTGGCCCGCGCCGCGTTTCGACCCTACCCAGACGTTCAGAACTTTCTAGAGCGCGCGGTGGCGATCGGTGTGTCACTCGCCGTGGTCACCAACGGACCATCGGATCTCCAGCGCGACAAGCTCAAAGTCCTCGGAGTGGGCAAGTTGGTCAAGGCCGTCGTCATCTCCGGGGAGCACGGGGTGGCCAAGCCCGATCCGGCGATCTTTCAGTTGGCCCTCGACGAACTGGGGGTGGATCCAAAGGACGCCTGGTGCGTCGGAGACAGTCTGGCCACAGACGTCGCCGGTGCCCACGGGGCGGGTGTCACGGCTGTCTGGCTGAATCGCCCAGAACACGAGGTCGCATCCTCAGATGACCCGCCTCGGATAGAAGGGTTGTTCCGGGTACTCCGTGGGTCAATCACATCATCTCCGGTTGTTGAAGGCGGCACTCTAGAAGTCGGGTCTATGTCTTCGCTCGTCGAGCTGCTCGAAGGTCTCGTTGCATGATCGGCTCCACCCAAAGGCGCCCGGGTCCGGCGAAGGGGGCACCCCGGCTGATGGTATTCCGACACGCCGAAGGGGCCCCAACGCCCCTCCGCACGATAACTGCCGATCGCTGAGTGGTGCTACCACGATCCGGCCCTTCGGGCTGGCTCCCTTGAGCGATCACCCGTGCCGGGCCACACTGACGCTGGGGAGGTTCCGTGGCGTTACTCCGACTGATGCTCCAGAGCGGCGCGCGAAATCGCTGGCGCTCTTGGCTGGCCCTGACACTCCTCACGGCGGTGGTGGTCGGCCTCGTGCTGGCCGGTGCGGCCACCGCCCGCAGGACGGCCACGGCGTTCCCCCGCTTCGAGGCGGCCCACGGCTACGACGCCTTCTTCTACAGCGTCGGCCCAGTCCCCCGGGTCGCGTCCCTGCCGGAGGTGGCGTCGGTGACGCGGCTCCGCGCGCCGGCCGTCGGCGCCCCGACGTGCGCCTGTGGCCCCATCAACGGCATTGACTTCTCCATCGACGAGGTCCCCTCCGCACAGCTGACCCAGGTGGTCAAGCTGGTGGGCGGTCGTCTGCCGGACCAGTCCGACCCCGACCAGGTCCTGGCCTCGTACAACCTCGAGGCGCTCGGCGTGCACATCGGCAGCGTCCTGCACGTCCCGCTGGCGGCCTCGTCCCAGCGTGCGCAAGTGCTGAGCAGCGCCAACATCACCCCCACCGGTCCGACCGTCACCCTGCACGTGGTCGGCTTCTCGGTCTCCGAATTCGAGTTCCCGACGACGTCGAACCCGCCCTCTTACGACGTCTACGCCACGAGCAGCTTCGCCCGGAAGTACGACGGGGGGGCCGTCGTGTTCAACGAGTACATGTTCCGCCTGCGCCACGGTGCCGCCAGCCTTCCCCGCTTCGAGACCCAGGTGCGCGCCCTGGGGGGCCTCTCGGGCACCGACCTCGACGCGTTGGCCAACTCCATCGCCACCTCCATCGACCCCCAGGCGGTCGGGTGGTGGATCCTCACTGGCCTGGCTGCCTTGGTCGGCATCATCGTCTTGGCCCAAGCGCTGGCTCGCCAGGCCGCTCTGGAGGCAGACGACTACCCGGTCCTCGGCGCGCTCGGCGCCACCCGCCGTCAGCTGTTCACCCTCACCATGGCCCGCACCCTGGCGGTCGCCCTCGCCGGAGCCGTTGGAGGGATGCTGCTGGCGACATTGCTCTCCTACTTTGTCCCGGTGGGCGAGGCGAGGCTCGCCGACCCGACGCCGGGGTTCGACTTCGACGCGCTGCTCTTGATCGGTAGTGCGGCGGTGGCGGTCGTGGTGGTGCTCGTGCTGGGCGTCTGGCCGGCCGTCCGCGCCTCTCAGCTGGTCTCGCGGCGCGACGACGACCCGGTCGTGCGGTCGTCGCGGGTCGTCGCCCTCCTGACGGCGTCGGGCGCACCCCCGAGCGCCCTCATCGGGATCCGCAACGCCCTGGAGCGGGGACGCGGCCGCACCGCCGTCCCGGTCAGCTCGGCCCTCGTCGGCGCGGTCCTGGCTGTGGCGGTCCTCTGTGGCACCGCCGTGTTCGGGGCAAGCCTGACCCACCTGACCAGCACACCGGCGCAGTACGGCCAGGCGTTCGACGCGTCGTTCTCGGCCAACAGCACAGGTTCGGTCGCGCAAAACCTTCAGCTGCTCGACGACCTCGAGCGACCTGGCATTGCGGCCATCACGGCCGGCGTCTCCAGCGACGTCAGCATCAACGGCCACGTGGTCGACGGCGTCGCGGGGCAGAGCCTACGGGGCCCGTACCTCATCACGATCGTCGACGGCCGGCTGCCGGCGGCCGACGACGAGGTCGTGCTGGGCGCGAAGACCATGAGCGAGGTGGGTGCCCGCGTCGGCTCGACGGTGCGCGTCTCACTGGCCGGATCATCGTCGCCCGGCGGGACGAAGGTCCGCAGCTACCGGGTGGTGGGGACCACTGTGCTCCCGCCCGACTTCACCGGCGCGTCTCTCGGGACCGGCGCGGTCTTCACCCTCGACGGCCTGATGGGACCGGTCTGTCCGAGCGGCGCCCGCAACCGCGCCTGCATCTCCGCGTTGGTCGTCGACCAGTCCGGCGCTTACCTCGTTCGCACCACACCGGGGCGGCAGGGCACGGCGGCACTGGCCGCGCTCAGCCGGGACTACTCGTCCCAGGTGAGCTTTCCCCACCCACCCACCGACCTGGTCAACTTCGGCGAGGCGGTCAACTTCCCGCTGATCTTCGGGCTGGTCGTGGTGCTCTTCGGGTTGGCGACGCTGCTCCACATGCTGCTCTCGAGCCTGAACCGGCGGCGACGCGAGATGGGCCTGTTGAAGTCGCTGGGCTTCGTCCGTCGTCAGATCGCCCTATCCGTCTCCTGGCAGACCACCACCGTCGCCGCCATCGGGATCCTGCTTGGTGTCCCCCTGGGCATTGCCGCCGGCCGGCTGGTGTGGGACGCCTTCGCGTCGAACCTGGGGGTGGTGGCCGTCCCCGTCGTGACGGCATGGGTCGTGGCGGCCATCGTCGTGGGGACATTGGTGGTGGCGAACCTCCTGGCGGTTGGGCCGGCACTGGTGGCCTCGCGCACCAGGGCGGCGTCTTTGCTCAAGTCCGAATGAGGGTCAGCATCGAGGTACGTGAGGACCTCGAAAGTCTCCCGGCTCGCGGCCACGCCGCAGTGGTTTCGGGGAACATCGTGCGTCCGATGACTGGGTCGATTGACACTCGCCTGACTCCGAGCGATGGTCGATCTGCCCTCGTGGGAAGGATGTCCCAGTCGTGGCGCAGAGTTGCACCCTGTCCCTGTCACTGTTCGGGGGCAGGCTCTACTGGTCCCTCATGACCTCCAAAAGCCATGTCCGTTGCTCGTCTGTGTCAGGCACGGGTATGCCTCGGGCGGTCGAGACCGCCTCCCACGCATCTGACCCCGCCATGCCTTCCGACACGAGCAGTCCTGCTGCGACCAACGACGACCGGCCAATGCCCATCCGACAGTGCATGACGACGTTCTGTCCTCGATTGAGGGCGACCTCCAACTCACGCAGGAGGTCCCGAAATCTCTCAGCGTCGGGCACGCCTCGGTCGGGCGTCGGGCAGGAGACAAAGTCCAGACCCGCCACGGATGCGGCCTCGGCTTCTCGCTGAAGGTCCAGCTCGTCAGCTTCGATCGGAGTGAGCATCAAGACCAGCACGTCCACTCCGGCATCCCGAAGGCCGCTCATCTCGTCGTTCAGCCAGTCGTTGCCCCTCGGCCTCGCCATTGTGCTCAATCGGCCAGGACCTGAGCGAGGAACCAGATACATCGTGGGTCTCACAGGGTCTCACTATCCCACCGGTGTCAGAAGCCGACCCAAGCCCGGCGTTCGGAGGCAAGTTCCGTCCAGTTCCGCGAAGCGGCCCCGCCTTTCGGGGGGGAGTGAAAGACGGGGCCGATCGCACTCGTTGGGGGTGCTCCCGTCTTACCATTGACATTCGACCAAAATGCGGCAAAGTGGGATTAAGACTCAGTAAACAGGGTGGCCCACTCCGGCGGTCGGGGGCGCTCTTGCTCGGCGGTTATCGACGGGCGAGGATCACTTCCACCGAGTTCTCGTAGACCCAGTGACCGGTCGGTTCAATGGACAGCACGGCTTGTTCAACCTCGTCCGCGAACTCTTGAAACCGGCTACCGAGAACCTGATCGGGACGTAACGACGTCGAACGGAGGAAGCCTACGAGTGAGGGAATGTCCCATTCCTGACGGGTTGGCACAGACAGCAGCGTTGCGACACCGAACGGGCTGGCGCTGATGACTTCTTCGTGTCTAGTGAGTCTGTGTGTCCGTTCAGAGTGTTCCTTGGACTCGAACCAGCGGTCCTGGACCGCCGCTACGGCCGCCGCTACGGCCGTGCCGACCTCCTCACGGTCCAACCGGTCGCCGCCGGGTTGAATCTGCATCAACGGGGTTGGGTTGCCCAGCACAGCGAACAGTCCTTCGTGCTCCACCAGTTCGTGCGCTTTGGCCGCCACAACCGGTCTGTCCATCCACTGAAACGCGGAACCGATGACAACCAACCGGTAGCCGCCGGGCTTGTCGCCAAATCGCTCGGCGGTGGAGAGGACCCACCGTATTTTGTGCTGACCCCGCTTGCTGGCCAAGCGGGCCGCCTCGTCGAGCATCCCTTGGTCAGGATCGACCCCGGTGACTGACGCCACCCGTTCAGCCAAGGTGAGGGTCAGTAGACCCGTGCCACACCCCCAATCCAGCACCCTAGACGTCGCTTCAAGAGGCGCCTCGACGGTCAAGAGATCGAAGATCGATGTCGGGTAGCTCGGGCGGAACTCCGAGTAGTAACGGGCGGTTCCGGCGAATGGACCAGTTTCCTGGGGCATTGGCCCGCACCCTAGAAGATGGGCACCGGCCCGGCGAACTGGGACACCGCTTCGGCTCGCACAGTGCGGTAGGAAGGTGACGATGACCACGCCGCTGGAGGTCCCCGAACTCGTTCGCCAGCGGGCCATGTCTTACGGCGATCTCGGGCGCCGGTGGCTCGATGAGCTCCCTTTGGTAGTGGCCACGTTGGTCGAGCGGTGGGAACTTCAGATCGGGCACCCTTTCCCAGGCGGGACCGCAGCGTTCGTGACCTCAGCCACTGAGGGCTCAGGTCGGGCCTGTGCGTTGAAGGTGGCGATGCCGCCTGAGATCGATCCGGTTGAATCATTCCGTCGGAGTGTGCTCGTCCATCGGCTTGCCGCGGGCCGGGGTTGTGCTGAGCTGATCCGTTACGACGAGTCGATACCAGCCATGCTGCTCGAGCGCCTCGGCCCGAACCTCGATGATCTGGGCATGTCTGTTCCACAGATTCTCGAAACGGTCACGACAACGCTTCGCTCGTTCTGGCGACCCTTGGTCGAGGACTGCGGTCTTCCGTCCGGACCCGAGAAGGCAGCATGGCTGGCCGACTACATCACGACGACATGGGATGAACTGGGACGACCATGCGAGCGCGCGGTCATCGAGCGCGCGGTGAGGTACTGCGACGAGCGAGCTACGGCGTATGATCCGTCGCTAGCGGTGCTGGTACACGGGGACGCTCACGGCTGGAACACGCTTGACGCCGGTGGAGGCACCTTCAAGTTCGTCGATCCCGAAGGGCTGAGGTCCGAACGGGCGCATGATCTCAGTGTGCCGATGCGCGAGTAGAACCAACCGCTCCTCACCGGAGATACGGCGCACTTGGTTCGCGAACGAGCCGAGATGCTGGCTTCGTGGTGCGAGATTGACCCCGAACCGGTGTGGCAGTGGGGGTTCATCGAACGGGTGTCCACTGGACTGGCCAACGTTCGTGACTTCGAGGGCGACGAAGGTATGGACTTCCTCGAAGTCGCAGCCCGTTGTCTGTGAAGGACTGAACCGACCGGGAATCTGAGCACCATCCCCCTGCTTCCGGAGGTGGCACCCCTTGCCGGCGTACGGGGATACCTCTGGATCAGACCGTCAACGCTTCCGAGGAGAGACCAGCACGGTGGCATTCGCCACCGCAACATCTAAATTGACGTTTACTTGACTATGGCCGTGGAAGCTGACTTCAGTGGTAATCCCGGCGTCCGTCCAAACCAAAAGAGTGTGGCCCGCTACGAGCTCGAGCTGATTGCGGGACTGATCCGAACCGCATTGGTAAACGCTTGCTGGCCGCCCATGCACCCGGACATGAACTTGGTTCAGGCGCGAACAGTATGAAGGCACCGGGGCAACGCTCTTACCCCGCTTGTGCGTCATGTAATAGGCAAGATCGGTCCCAGCCATGAAGACGAAGTGTCCCAGTGGTCCGCCACTGATTGAAGGTTCAGGTGCTACTACTCCACCGTATTGCTCAAATGTTACACCGGCATAGTTAGAAGGCACTTGGAAGTTGGACTGGCTGAGTTCGAACGTTGTCCCAAACCAATCAATAGCCGCCGGCCCACAAGCCGTTTCAGAAAACGCTCCGACCTCTCCGATGCACCGCTCAGCCGCAGTTGCCGAGGTATCTGGAATCGGAACCGGTAACAATCCCGGACATGGGACCGGCCTCCTGAGGTGGTTGGCGAACTTCTGACATTGGTCACGTTGAGATGCCGTGGTGGGATTTAGGGGCACACCGGCTATGACAATTGCCTTCGGTGGAGCCACGCTCGAGACCGATGCGCTTGCTACTCCGCTTGGGTATGTCGCCGTCCCGACGATGATCGAAAGAGCTGTAGTCATGGCGATCCATTTCGTGGCGCTCATCGATCGTGTTCCATCGCTCGCCCCATCTCACTAGGTGGTACGCAAGTACATGCTGGCAGGTGGCAAGTCTGACAGTTGCCGTTTGTATTTGGAGGCCGCGGCCCGCAATCAGCTCCCCGAGAGGTGACCCCCTCCCGGCGTATTGGGGCAGTCTTGAATACCCTTCAGTCCGACGCTTGCTCCTCCTCTGTCTGCTCAAGGAGTGAGGACACAAGGCTCTCAACGACAAACTCTTCGTATTGCTTTCGACTCTCGCCCAACGCTGCTCGATGGTGTTTGTGAGTCTCTGGACTCAGGATCCCCGAGATAACTGCAGTGGCATCATCGACTGTCAGGTCGTTGCGGAGGGCTGCAATGTCGGATAGTTGCTTTGCCGTAACCGGAGCCGTCAATGCCAAGTGGCGCTTTACGCGAGCTGTGTCGTTCCAAATGGTGTACCCATCTGGCGTCGGAGCGATCTCTCCCTCGTATCCCCGAACGAAGGCGCCTGCAATCCGCTGGAGCGCCGTCTTTCCAGCGCGAGAACGAAGTTCGCGGACGTATACGTCGCCTTCTGAAGCTCGCATCTGCTCCAGTTCTTGAAGTGCATCCTCGGCAAACGGGTCCTTGTCCTCAAGGAGGGCGAACAGTTCTTCTTCGATCTTGGGGCGGAGAAGCCAAGCCTTGATCGCCGCGGCGGCCCCAGCCGGCCACCGGCCGTCGTTCCTGATGCCGTCCGCTGGGAAGAGCCAATCGGCGTCCGAGTGGACCCGCGGCCTCATGCGGACAAGGGCAGGCACATGGCTCCATTTCGCGGTGCCTGGAAGGCGGTCCCAAACTCCGAGCCACGGTTCCACGTCGCCGGTTGCGGCTGAAACTACGCCCAAAATCTCTTGACCATCGAGGTCGCCTTGTGGCTTCTCAGAAAGAATCTTCCGAAAGATTGCGTCGAGGTACTCGCCGACGGCCCTCTGTTCCTCCTGATCCCAGGTGGTCCACTCTGCGTCGGTCAAATGGCTGAGCACCCAGCCCGCGTCCACGTGCAACTGGCCATCTGCCAAAAGGCGGGCTATCCGAGGGAAGAATCGCCGCAGCATCGTTGAGTAGGCATCCCAGTGGTCCGGACCCTCCATGGCGAAGCTGACGAGATCGTCCTCGGAGACTTCGGCAACCGGCCCTAGGAGAACATCCCATCCATTCGGCCAGCAGAAGTCACAGCCACCAGGATCAGCGGGCGGCTTGATTCCTCGAAACACCTCATCCAAGTGGTCGAGAGCCGCAACAAGCTCGACCCGTTCTGGGCTGGACTTCACGTCAAGATGTTCTCACGACCGGTCGTGCGAGATGGATCTCCACTGACCTCGTCCCGGCGGATTGGGGCAGTCTGATTCGGCTAACGAACGAAGGTCCTCCGGCCTCGGGCGTTGTAGACGATCAATGGAGTTCGCCCCGGCAATCTGGTGCCCGCCGGGGCGACGTGCCGATGATGTAGCCGTTGGGAACCGATTGACTCTGCTTGTTCGCAGATCATCGCAAGCGGCTTGCGGGCAGCCCGATGAGGCCGGGTCTCAACGAGCCAGCAGCAGCGAAGTGAGGGGCCGCCCGTCGACCAGATCCACGCGCTGTGCACCCGTCTTCCACTTGACGAGCGTCGCACTGGCGCGGTCGAGGGCAAATAACTCACCGTGTCCAGGAAGCGTGCCTGTACCCGCTGGCGCTACCGACGGCCAAAGCTGACGTGAACGCGATGCACGAGGCCTTCCCGGTAGCGTCGCTCACACCGGGATCACCAGATTTGCCAATCGGGAACGTCAAGCGAGTGGATTACCGGCCGGTTGGCGTGCCCCCGACGCATCCCCAGGAACATCCCCATATTCGCGGTGTACGTGACGAACGTGCTCCCTGCCGAGAACAGGAGCTCAGCGTCAGCGAGCAGCGTGACGACGTCGTCGTAGATCTTCGCACGTGCTTGCGAGTCGAACCGCAGTTGGTCATGGCCCCGAGCGTTCTCGTCGCAGAGCGTGTACACGGTCCAATCCGGAAATCCGTCTCGTGCCTCGCACACGGCACGGTAGTCGTCCGTAGCGATGACGGCTGAGCGCACACGGGTGTGCTCCTCGGCCGCTCGGAAGTAATCCTCGGTCGCAACCGCTGGCGTCTCACAGACCTTGTCGCCCCGTCGGATATGGAAGCCGACGTACTCATTGGGGAGTTCAAGCCGAGCGATCTTGGCCTCGACCTCTTGCTGGACCCAGGGCTGTAGTTGCCAGATGTGCTCGAGCACCACCGACGCCGCCTGCAGCAAGTCGCCCTGGATCCCGAGAGGCGGGATGTCGAACGTCGTTCTTGCAAACTCGGCACTACGGAAGTCATCGAACAGATCTTGAGTGAAGTACTCGATGCCCTTCGCGACTTTTACCTGTTCGGCCATCGACTTTGCCTCGGGCCGCAAGACTCCCGGCCGGTTGTTGAGCCGGTCGTACCAGTTTTCCTCCAGCGGGAAGAACGGCAGGAAGTAGTCAGTGAAGCCCCGGTGGACGGCGAAATTCGCACCAGCAGACGCCAGTCGAAACTGGATCCGGTGGTGCAGGCAATACAACATCGCCAGGATCAAGTTGTTGTACTCGGAGAAGAAGCCGGTACCCGAAGCACCAACTCGATACACGCAGATCCGTCGAAACGACCGGTTGATGTCCTGGTAACGGGCCAGCCAGCTCATACGGAGAGCTATTCGAGCACACGGTTCGACCTGGTTGGCCGTGGACAGCAGCGAGTCGAAATGGGTGGGCCACACCGCCAGACGGGTACACACGTCACTCCGTCGACGACCTCAAGCGCCAGAACGACGCGGCCGGCGTCCCTTGTCGTATGCGACCGAACCCGCGATCCGTATTCCGGCTCTGTCCCGCAACGGGCGTCCCACGCCGTTGAACGGCCTCCCGAGGTGCCGGCTGGCGGCATGTGAACCGGAGCAAGCAACGGGTCGTCCGAATACGCCTGGGCCAGGCGATAAGGGGGCAGTCTGGTCATGCTGGTTTTCAACCGGATTGGTCATGCGCGAGCTGAGTTCCGGAGATCCAAGTCCGCTCAGAGCGCAGGTCAATCCCTGACATCGACCCACTCCCGGCGTACTGGGGGACCCCTTCCGTTGGATTCAGCGCGCTGGCATTTCACTTCGAGAGCCGTTCGTTCCGGGTCTATCGTCGCTTCGGAGCGTTTCATCAAAGGAGTCAATCGTGGCGACAGACGATGTTGTGGACCAGCCGAACATCTTGTATTTCCACGTCGATAACCTCGGCTTCGGGGAGTTGAGTTGCTACAGCGGTGGACCCTTTCGTGGCTTGTGGACAAGAAGGATCGACTCCTTCGCCGAGGAAGGATACCGGCTGACAAACTACGCCCCAGAGGCTCAATGCACTCCGAGTCGCTCCGCGCTGTTGACGGGACGTTATGCCATCCGTTCGGGAACCCACAGCGTGCCTCTCGGGGCTCCGAGCGGCTGGGGCCTTGTCGGTTGGGAGCGAACAATCGGTGATGTTCTTAAGGATGCCGGGTACGGATGTGCCGCCTATGGCAAGTGGCACGTCGGGGAAGGGTCCGGCCGGTGGCCGACTGACAAGGGCTTTGAGGAGTGGTACGGGCCACCGCGCACCTACGACGAGTGTCTGTGGCCCGATGATCCCTGGTACGACCCGACCCGCGACCCGGTGGCCAAGATGGTGGATATCAAGGCCGGGGAGCACGACGTCACCGAGCGAGACCAGCTCACGATGGATGTCCGGCGCGATTGCGACGTGGAGTATCTCGACCGCGCTGCGGCCTTCATTCGTTCGAAGGACGCCGACGGACAGCCGTTCTTCGTGTACTTCAACCATTCCTTGATGCACATGCCGGTCGTTCCAAGGCGAGAGTTCGAAGGAAAGACCGGCCAAGGCGAATGGGCCGACAGCCTGCTCGAACTCGATACTGATTTCGGGACGTTGCTCGACCTCCTCGACGAACTCGATATCGCGGCGAACACCTTGGTCGTCTTCGCTGGTGACAACGGACCAGAAGAAGTTCTGCTCTGGCGTGGAACGTCGGGGTACTGGGAAGGCTCGTACTTCTCCGGCTCTGAGGGCAACCTACGAACGCCGTGCATCGTTCGCTGGCCAGGAAGGATCGCGCCGGGTTCTGTGTCAAACGACATCATGCATGTGACCGACTGGTTCATGACGTTGATCAACGCCGCTGGTGCGGAGTCGCCCACGGATCGGGAGATCGACGGCGTCAATCAACTCCCGTGGCTCCAAGGCGAAGAGGAATCATCACGACGCGACGGCTACATCTACTGGATGGGGCCTGAGATGTATGGCGCGAAGTGGCAGAACTTCAAGCTCGTCCTCATCGCCCAGAAATACTCGACCGATTTCGTCGGGAAGCTTTCCGCTCCACGCATCATCAACCTCGTCACCGATCCAAAAGAGCGCGAGCCCTTGGACCTGCCGTATATGCACTCATGGACGGTCAGTCACTTCAACCGACTGATCGGAGGATTTCATGCCAGCGTCGAGCGGGAGTCGCTTGTTCCAATGGGCGCACCGTTGGAGTTTGTTCCAGTTCACAACCAGTCCTGACCGGCCCAGAACTACACAAACGAGGCTGCCGCCGGGAGTATCCCCATGTAAGTGCCGGACTGGGGCACCCCCACAGTGGCCGTGTCCCTTCCACCTAAGCGTTTCCCTTGCCCCAGCCTCAATCCGTTTCCGTCTAGTGACAATGGAACGGCCGGCTCTATTCCGCATATGACGTGGGTTGCCCACGGCCTACGTGGACCGAGCCACCATACGGA
>Ga0209420_1001060_pt1 | contig 13480 bp, 15 predicted proteins | sample BlaSpr_A8_OM1_O1_FD_187972 | JGI IMG/M metagenome (GOLD analysis project Ga0209420, IMG submission 187972) | Forest soil microbial communities from Thunder Bay, Ontario, Canada - Black Spruce, Ontario site 2_A8_OM1_O1 (SPAdes) (version 2) | ecosystem: Environmental > Terrestrial > Soil > Boreal... | reverse complement strand
GGCGACTACAACGATCCCGGTGTCAGGCTGGATCGGGCCGATGCATGACGACAGTGACGGACCGGCTGCCTCGTCGATGATCGCTGTGCGCACGCTATCTCGCGCGATGGCCCGCTTGAGCTCGCCGTTATCGAGGTCGGCGTCGAGAAGGTGCACGCTGGGATCCTCACGGAGAACATTCATCAGTCCCCGCGCCAGTAGGTCGGGAAAGCGCCCGAGCACGACGCTGACGTATCGCGCAGCGTCAGCGTCGGTCGACGCAGCCGAGCGGCCTCCGGCGAGCGTCGTCACCTTAGCGTCGTTTAGGGCACGGTCCGGCACTTTATGAAAGGAGAGCGAGCGTCTGCCTCTTGATGGCTGTGCAGCGGGGGGCCGCTAGGCCGTCAATGAGTTCCGCTACAGATGCGCCCGGAGAGTCCGCGAGGAGCAAGAGCACCATCAGGCTGGGCGTAGCGACCCACGATCCAGGGGGTGCGATGTGTGCGAACCAGCAGGCTTGGCCAAGCTGCGGTTTGCGACCCAGGTCGACTCGCCGGTCGCGGTCATGCGCACTCGGTGGTAGCTGTATCCGGGTGATCACGCAGCGCGTCGCTGTGCCCCAGACCTTCGATGAGCGCAGTCGGCGGTACGCCAAGTCCTCTTGCAAAAGACTCGATCTGCGAGAGGCGCGGGTCTATTTGCCCGGCCTCGGCCTTTGTGATAATGCTGGGATTCAGGCGACTCCGTTCGGCGAGTTGGTCCTCGGAAAGCCCCGCCTCGTTGCGCAACTTCTGCAGGCGCTCACCGAACGCACGCATCAAAGAGAGACGGCTGCTTGCCGCCTGGAGACGATCTTCAGCCGACGGCATCAGCAGCCTCCGCGGCGCCAAGGACGCCCCCCGCCTGCCGCCAGCCGGGCGGTTGACGGGCTATCTCGCCGCTCGCCTCGAGGTAGCGAATCAGCTCGCGGACATACCAGGGCGGGATCTCCATGTCTTCGGCTAGAGCCAGCGGGCTGATCCCGGGCCGCGAGGCGATGAGAGCGAGTGTCTGACTCTTGCTGGCGGTGCGGCTGGGGGCAGCCAAGCCGTCGGTGAGTTGCGCTACGGATGCGCCGAGAGTGTGCGCGAGGATCAAGAGCACAGTCAGGCTGGGCGTAGCGCCCACGTCATCTAGGCGGGAGATCTCGTCGTGGCGTAGAAAGCAGCGCCTTGCCAGATTGTCCTGGGATAGCCGAGCCGAGGCCCGCAGCGACCTCAGGCTCTGACCGAACGCGAGCAGGATTTCATCCCGCTCGGGCTTGTCAGGCCCGAGCGCGGCCAATCGAGCTTGTTTGGTAGATACTGAAGCGCTGTGCATGGCGAGCACTGACGCCTACCGGGCTCCCGCCGCCACCGCTCGCCGGCAGCGACTCATACGTCCAATTAGCTGCGTCGCGATGGCCTCAATGAGTGACCAAACCAGCACCGACCGGTCGATGTAGACGCCCTGGTAAACCATCGCGTTTCAGCGATCGTCCGATGGCCGTGATGGTTGCTGTGCTTCTTTACCGCACCCGCTGACCTGGTGGCGAGCTATGTACGCGTCGCGACGCTGCTGTTCTACCTGAGTCAGGCGAGCCCTGACCTGTGCCAGCTCGCGCTCGCTGGTGGCGCGTATGCCTTCGATGAGCTTGATCTCGCGGCGCACACACGGGCGGCTGAGATCGAACTGGCGGGCGAACTCCTGGAGGGCGTCTCGGTCGCTCTCGCCCTCCAGACGGTGCACGAGGGGATGATCGTCAGGATCGCTGCCGGCATTGAACTGTGGCCAACAGATGCGTGCGCTCCCGCGGGGCACCGCCAAGTGCTTATTGGCCACGACAGCCGGACGCTGAAACGGATGCTGCCCCTGAAGCAGGTAGATGCGGACCCTCAAGCCGGCGGCCCTTCGCAGTTGGCGTGGCGGAAACACCGGCTCGTCGACGCCCACAGCGAGCGCGAGCAGCACCACGGGATAGCGGCGAGCGCCCACGAGCTCCGCTTCAAGGCGCCGCAGCTGGCGTACGCTGCGCACTACGATCATCTCGCGCTCGACAGGCGCATACCCTGCCGACCGGCCAGCTCGACTACGCCTGCCACGCGCAGAGATCGAATGCTGGACAGAACGTCTATTTCTAGGGCGCATCGCACCATCGCTCACACCGACCACACAGGCTGAGTTGATCGAGGCTCATTGCGAGAGCCTGTAGCGACGAGTGCTTGGATCACGCTCAAGTAGTCCGACGCTCAACAGCGTCGCCACGTACCTGTACGTTGTGCTCGCGCCAAGCCCGATTTGGTGGGCGAGGTCGATGACCCCGATCTCACTCCCGTCTGCCGGGAAGCCGCTCAGCACCACCAGCCCTTGCAGCAGCGACCTGGATACACGCGGATCATTAAGCAGCCGCTGGTTGTCTTGGATCGTCCCGCGGGCACCTTGGAGTCCCGACAGCAGGACCGACATGTTGCCCGCCCCCGAGGACTGCCGAACGACCCGATCGATCTGAGCATGAGTGAGCTCGATGCGGACCGGCCCGGCGACCAGCAAGGCTCGGCCTAGGGAAGAAGGCTGTGATGGACGCTCGCTCATCTGGTTAGCGACACGCGGAGGTCGTTGTCGGCGAGGTTGAAAGATCTGCTCGCGAAGGAATGCCCGGTTGCGCGTTAGCTGCTTTGATCCGTCTGCGGGTGTTCGCGGCCCATTCGATCTCAGCGTGTAGCTGTACGAGCACCGCTTCGCTTGAGCAGTCCAGGCACACTGCCTCCCAGGTGCTCCCCCGTGCACGAGTCTGCGCAAGGCTCGTGGCCAGCGCGAGACACTCGCGCTCGTGTGCCTGCAGCGCGCGCAACAGGCGTGGTGCGTCCTGGGGGCGCGCCACCGACAGCTTGGCCTGCCACCCCAAACGGACCGGCTCGTGTGGCAGCTCTGTCTCCATCCAGAGTGTCAGGGCCTCAGAGGTAGCCCATGTCGGGTGATAGACGAGCTGGGTGCGCTGGCGCCTGTCCTGGACTGGCTGGTTGCGAGAAATCGCCAGCCCCCTCTTCTCGAGCTGCTCGAGCAGGCGGTAGACATCGTTGACGTCGATACGCCAGGTCTTTCCAAGCCGCGCGACCAAGCGGTGGCGAGGTCTGCGCCGTGGCCCGGGCATTCCAACAGCAGGCCCAGCAGTGCACCCCGCAATGCCCCGGAGGCACCTCGCATCCAATCCGGCGTAGTAGAGACGCAACCCGAATCCGGATTTTTGTCGTCGGCATGCCTCGCTGTTCTAGGCATGCCTCCACCAACTGACTGTCGTCGCCCTACCTTCGGCTCGACCTAGCCGAGTAGCTGTCTCTGATTTCTGTTGCCTGCAAGTAGGTGTCTTTGTGACACCGCCAACTTCCGGGTTAACCTTGAACGGGGCAAATATGATACCGGGTGAGTGGCTCAGCATTTGTCTATTTCTGGACATCTGCTTGACATGCGTCTCGCACCTATCGATACGAGCCAACCGTCGTGGGGAGACATGGTGCTGGCCGCGGTGCTGCATGCCGGTGTCGCGAGTAGCTGTGCGTGTGAGGAACGGCATCGCCCTGCCAGCCTGACACTGCTGGCCTATATTTGTAATGCGAAACGTGAGGGTTCAAGTTCTTGAGGGTGTCCTGACCACCAGGATCGGTCTTGCAAGGGGTCGGCGGCCTGCTGGCCAGCGCTCGATAGAATCCGCCGTGTGATGAAAATCGCGTTGCGACATCGCAGGCTATGGAGCGCGATCGCCGCACTGGCGTTCGTTCTGGCCTTGCCGACGGCCGGTGGTGCTAGGACTCAGGTGATGGCGCGCTCGGCCCACTCGGAACGACTGACCATCGACGCCCGGCTACATTACGTGAATGCCAGGGGCTCCTACCTGATGGAGGAAGGCCGAGCGTCGGGCCCGCTTGCTGGGCTCGTGAAGGCCAAGATCAAGATCACGGCAAACATCGAAGGCTCCTTTACGTTCTACCCGCGGGGCGGGACGATCAGCGGGAGCGGCTCCGGGCAGCTACGTGAATCTGGGATCTACGCGAGCTTTGGCGGCACCGTGAGGGTGCTCGGCGGAACCGGTCGCTACACGCACGCTCGCGGCGGCGGCGGGCTCTACGGCGTCTATAACCGCAAGACGCTCGGAGTCGAAATAGAGACGACCGGCACGCTGCTGTCGTACTAGCGAGCGTGTCCAGGAGCTACGGTTTGCGGGCTGCGGACATACTTCGCGCCATTTCGCTCGCGGTGTTGCTTGCGGCGTTCTCATGCCAGACTGCGATGGCTGAGCAGGTCGCGACGCTGCGGGCGTCGTTTAGCCCTGACCGGCTGGGGACGTACGCGACGGTGTTCATCGCGTTTCAGATCTCAAGCATCCCGGCGAAAGACCAGATCCCCTTGACTGGCATGACCGTGTGGCTCCCGAGCGAAATCGGGCTTGCCACGAGCGGCCTGGGACTCGAAAACTGCCTTCTCTCCAGACTCGAAGACGCCGGCCCGGAGGGTTGCCCATTCGATTCGCTGATGGGACGTGGCGTCGCAAGCGCAGAAATCCCTTTTGGGAGCGAAGTGGTGGTGCAGAGCGCACAGGTGGACGTTTTCTCGGCCCGCGTGCAGAATGGGCGCTTGGCGCTGATGGTGTTCGTCGACGCGCAATCGCCGGTTGAGGCTGAACTTGTCTTCCCAGCGACTGTAGTGCCAGCTTCAGCCCCTTTTAGCGAGGGCGTTGAAACCAACATTCCGCTTGTCCCCACCGTGCCCGGAGGCTCAGATGTGGCGGTCACACGCTTTCAGATGGCGCTCGGGCCGACCGCTGCAGGCCGCGACCATTTTGTCTACTACCGCTCGGTGCGCGGGCATCGAGTCGCCTACTCCCCGCGCGGGCTGCTGCTACCCCCAGTCTGCCCCTCAAGCGGCTTCCCTTTCCGGGCTCAGTTCACATTCGCAGACGGAAGCACTGCGACCGCTCACGCCACAGTTCCCTGCCCGAACACGGACCGTCACACGCGACTTTGACCGTCGGTTCCCGCTCGCCTTCGTCATCGAGAGCTCGAAGCGAGGTGGTCACTTCGCTCCCGGCCTGTTCCCCTTCATGAGGCGCCAGAGCCGAAGTCGATCCAGCCGCTTCGCCAGACGCCATGCGTACAACGTCGCGAGCGTAGGGGTGATCAGCGGCCGTAGCTGATTTTGCACGAGCTTGGTGACTGGACGCGCATAATCGGTTCTCGCGCCCGGTTGCGAGGTGTAGTACGCGACGACGCCCGAGAGGATCATCAGGTGGTGCGCACCGTTGGGGATTCTGTAAGCGCGCTTCTTGACCCGGGCTACCATGACGGCGATCTGCCCAGCGAGTTCCTCGCGTGTCGTGTACAGGTAGAGGTAGCTCTGTTGTCCGGTTTTGGAGTCTCGTTCGTAGTCGACAAGATGGTCGAGTGCCGTCGTAAGCATGCAAAGTTGCAGGTAGGTTTCATCAAGCACGCGAGCTTGCCCGGGTGTCGTGTGTTGGTCGGCTGCTAGCGCGATCAGTGCATGGGCAGCGACCACAGAGCCCATAGCGCCGAAGAGCCACTCACGCCACCCGAGTCCCGTATCCGTCGCCTGTCCGTCGGCCCAGCGCTCGAGCTGGCGTCTACCCGTGTGAGGGATCGCGTGTATTCTCACCTGTGCCCCGGCGACGCGAGCCGTCGGCGAAAGGATCACGTCAGCGATCGAGTCTACGGCTGGGAGCTGAGCGATTTCCGTGCGCACTGTGTGCACCAAGTCGACAAGATAGCCGGCGTCGCCGCTCGTGGTTGGGTAGTAGGCGTAATAGTCTTTCGTGGGTGGCGCGACGATTTGTACCGCGTCGATGAATGCTTGGGTGGACTGAAACCCTGTGCGCAGTGGATGGGCTGTTGGCTGCTCAGTGAGTGCGTCTAGGTAGTCGTACATCACTTGTAGGGCCACGATCGCCCGGGTCGCGCGAGCGCGAGACGACCGAGGGGCGGTGGTCGCGATCATGGCGGCTACCTCGACGTTGAAGCGCTCGTTGGCCAGCTTACCGAGCGCCAGGTCTTTGAGAGATGGGTCGGGGATTTCGCCCGCGCGCGTCTCCCATCTGCGCAGTTGCCCGCGCACCGTCGGTGCTACACGCAGCCAGTAGACGACGTAGGCGCGCGCGAGAGCCCACATAGCGCGTGCCATGAGCCCTCGGTCAGCGGTGGCAGACATTTGCAGTCGCCTGCGAGCGTACTCGCCTGTCATCGGCGCCCGCCAGCGCCGCCGTGGCGGTGTGGGCTACTCTTCGAGGGCGAGGCGCGGTGAAATACGCGACGTGAACCAAGCTGGGATGGCCGCGACCGCGAGTGAGACGACGAACACCACGACGAGCACCTCGAGAGGGCGCCAGCTCGCGCCGAGACGCTGGACTGGGAAACCGGTCGTGGAGGTGAGATAGCCGTCTAGAGCGACCTGACCGTAGAGGCCCCAACCAGCGCCGGTGAGCGTGCCAACACTCAGCATGAGAGAGGATTCCAGCAGCAGCAGGCTTCGCAGTCGCGATGATTTGACGCCTGAGAGCTTCAGGACCGCCAGCGACCTACGGCGTTGCCAGATCGCCGACGTGAGTGCGGCCGCCATCGCTAGGGCTGATGCGAGCAACAGAAGCGTAGAGATCGTCCCCAGCTGGCTGAGCCCTTCATGCGCGGAGCCGATCATCTCAGCTTCGCGCGATCGAGCGAGTCGCACTTCCAGCCCATTCTGGAAGCCGAGTGTGCCCGCGACCTCCCTGCGCACTACTTCTGGATCGAACCCGGGCTTCACGGCGACGGCGAGGGCAGTTGCCTGAGTTGTCTGCCACGCGCGCGCGTAGGCGGTGCTGCTCAGCACGATCGCTCCTGGGCTCCACCCAAAGTTCGTCGTGAGCGCCGCAACCCTGAAGGCGACGCCACCGGAGGCTGTCGGCAGTGTGAGCTCATCGCCGATGCCGACGTGGTGTTCCACAGCAAGCTGCTGCGACACGGCGACCCAGCCGCCACTGCGGAGCCTCGCGATTGCGGTGGAGCGTTGACCCTTGACGATCTGCCCATCCAGAAATGACAATGGACTGTTTGATGGCCATGCCAGAACCCAAACCCGACGGGTACCTATGTCGAACAGGCCACCGCTCGAGGCAGTGACGGTTCCTACCCCAGGCAGACGAGCGATCAGTCGCTCCTGACGTTCCGCGGGAAACGCTGTCACCGACTGGTTGTCGTGGGGCGTGAACAGCCAAATGTCGGCTTCGCGTGAGTAGTGCGTCGCGAACCCTCCGATGCCTCGCAGGAGGTCGTCGCGTGCGCCACCGAGGGCTACGGCACCGAAGAGCGCGGCGGCGCCTGTCGCGACCAGCGCGAGCGCACGCAAGGTTGTTTCCTTGAGCGATTCCAACGCTAGGGGGAGCAGCTTGAGGTGAGCTTGGAAGCGGTTGGAGATCATCTCGCCGAGGCGCAAGACGCACGCGAAGAGTAGGGGTACACAGAGAACCGCGGCGATGGCGAGCAGCGCGGTCCAGGCTAGTGCGAGGTTCGGCCACAAAGAGTTAGCCGCTGCGCGGACGATGACGAGCGCGATGGCGAGTAGCGCAAGCGTGATCGCTGGGCGGCTACCGACCGTGTTTCCGGGCTCGCCATCTTCGAGATATACGGCGTTTGCCGCGCGACCCCGGCGCAGATCGAGCAGCGGGATGATGGAAGCCAGGCATGTCGCGAGCACGCCGCCGATCCCGGCGACCAGTAGTGGCGTGCTGCCGACCGTCGTGCTGCTGCCGAGGGTGAAGCCGCTGGTGAGGTAGCCGGGTTTCTGCGCAAACAAGCCGATCGACAACCCGTACCCTACGAGCAGCCCTACCGCTGTCGCGATCATTCCGAGGCATAGCGCCTGAAAGAGGACCATCTGAATGATCGCGGTCGAGCGAACACCACGAAGTCGCAGGTCGGCGATCGCTCGGCGACGCTCGGGAACGGTGAGTAGATACGCATTGAATGTGAGCAGGAAGCCGAGCAGCGCGCTGATCGCGGCAAAGAACAGGCTTGCTTGTTCGCTTGGGTGCAGAGCCTCGTGCAGGAACTGCACATCTTGGTCGGCTGGCGCCACGGTGAGCTGCCCGGCGGCGAGGCTCGCGAGCTCTGAGCGCACTCGCTTTTCTTGTCCTGGTGCGCTCTGGATGAGGATTCGTGTCAGGCGCCGGGGCAAGCCGGCGAGCGTCTGGAGATGTTCGAGGGGCATGACCGCTACACGCGCCTGCGAGAGTGCACCGAAGGTTTCGGGCCCTAGCACAGCGTTGACTCGTAGCCGCGTCGTGTGTCCCCGCAGCGCGAGTGACACGGTCGGCTCGGGCGAATCGGTGCGGCTGCGCGGCAGCCCAAGCGCTTGAGCGCTGGCCCGGCTGAGTCCGATGCCTCCGCTCTGCAGCGTCGCGATCGGCAACGTGTGGATGAGGCCGTCAAGCGCGGCGATGCTGACGTCAGCGCCCGCTAGATTCACCGGCACACTCGCGCCATTGCCGGCAACGATGGTGGCGTTCTCTTCCAGCAGTGGAGCGGAGTGCTCGACTCCCTCGAGAGCTTCTACACGTCCGAGCAGGGATTCAGGGAGCCCTTCGGGGCCACGCGAGCGCAGTTGCAGGTCAGATGGCCCGATCAACGCGCGGTTGACTTCTTCAGCGGAGCTGGCGATGCTCTGGCTGGCCACCGTGACCGCGAACAGCAGGGCAACCGCGACCGCGATCCCAAACCCAGCAAGCAGCTCCTCGACCGCTTGCTGTCGAAGACGATCGCGATAGAAGAACAGCAGCCCGGAGATGCCCATGAGCGGTCGGGCAGCGACGCTCTGGAAGCGGGCCACGTATTTCAGCCCTGGGATGCTTGAGTGGGTCGCGGCTCGGTGGCGCTCTCAGCCGGGGTGAGCTGGCCGTCGCGCAGCGTGTAGCAGCGGTCTGCGAGCGCGGCGATAGTGCTGTCGTGGGTGACGAGCACAACCATCGTCCCGCGATCATGGGCAATCTTCCCCAGCAGCTCGACGGTCTCCTGGCTGCGGGCGCTGTCGAGACTGCCGGTCGGCTCATCGGCCAGGATCAATCGCGGCTCGCATGCGAGCACTCGTGCGATCGCGACCCTCTGGCGCTCGCCGCCCGATAGCTGCCCGGCGGGCTGCTCGAGGCGATCGCCAAGACCTACACGCTCAAGCCACGGGATCACGCGCTCGCGCGCCTTGCGCACACCGACCCCGCTGGCCACCAGCTTCGCCGAGGCATTTCTGATCGCCGAGCTGCGCGGCCACAGGTGGCTGCGCTGGAAGATGAACCCCACCTCATGCATCAGGTAGCCGGATATCTCTCGCTCTGACATGGACAGCAGATCCCGCTCGCCGTATCGGATCGCTCCAGCTTCGGGGTGCAGCAGAGCCGCCATCAACAACAGCAGCGTCGTCTTGCCCGACCCACTTGGCCCCAGCACCGCGACCATCTCGCCCCCCACGATGGTCATGCTCACGCCATCGACGGCACGTACCTCCTCAGCCGCACCGGGGTAGTGCTTGACAACCCTTTCCAGCTCAAGCGTGCTCACCTCGCCCGCCGGCACCCCGGCGCCCGGGACACCCATCACAGTCCGCTGCTGCTCCCGGCCGAACGCAGCGGCAAGACCGTGCCCATCTGCGGGCTGTTTCTCCCGCGCAGCTCGCCATCGGCCAGCGTCAGCGCACGGTCGGCATCCGAGAGCCCGCTGCCATCACCATCGCTGACCAACACCGCGATGCCTTCATCGGCAAGCGAGCGCAACAGAAGCACAATCTTGTCACGCTCGAGCAGGTCGACACCCTTGGTCGGCTCGTCGATCACCAGCACACGCGGCCCGAGCACGAGCGCGCAAGCTATCGCGACGCGGACCGCCTCGGCCGCGTCCAGATCCCCCATCAACAGCCCGTTGACCCGCTCCACACCAACACGCCCCAGCACCTCATGGGCACTCGCGTACGCAACCGGGGCCGGCACGCCACGCCCGAGCAAACCCGCGCGCACATTGTCGATGACCCGTCGCCGACTCGCCACGGCCACAACTTGAGCGCAATAGCCGACTCCCTCGCCCAGCATCCTCGCGCCGCGCGCGCCCAGATCCTCACCTTCAAAGAGCACCATGCCGCTATCGGGCAGTTCGATACCGGCCGCCACTGCGAGCAGCGTCGAACGCCCCGAACGCCGCAGGCCCCAGACAGCCACGAGTTCGCCAGCAGCGACCTCCAGCGACACGTCCCGGAGAACCTCGACGCGATGTGAGCCTCGCGCACGATGCTTGCGCACATGCCTGAGCTCGAGCAAGCTCACAGCCGCCGTGGATCCCTGCTCGTGAGCGCAGCGAACTCGCGCCGAGCGTACTCGATCCATCCAAGCGTCGCGGCCTTCACGTCCCGACCATAGGCAGACGCAAGACGATCCGCCAACCCCGGAACAGGGCGCGTCGCAAACCCGCTCGCTGTCGGAATCCTTGCGCCCTTGTCATCCAGCCATGCCTGCTCATAGCGACCAAGGATCGCCAATGCTGTCTCTGGCTCCTGGGCGAGGGCCCCCAGCTGACGCGCGAACAACAGCGAGCGGCGGCGATGCTCGCGCTCCCCCGCCATCACCCACTCGGCATACCGCTCCAAGCCCTCCGTAGTAGCCCGATAATGCTGCTTAGGCTGGCGGCTGGTGCCCGCCACAGTGCGCGGCTCCTCTAGCTCCTCGATGAGGCTCTTGCCATGGAGCGCTTCCAGCGCGCGATAGATATTGGACTCCCCGCCGACCGGTAGCACGTCGCCGTACAAGCGCTCAAAGCGCTTCGACAGCTCCCATCCATAGCTAGGGCGTTCGATCACCAGACCCAGCACCGTCCAGGTCACCGGCGAACGTATCGACTGCTCCCGCTTGGCCTCCCCCATAGGTCCGAATCGTAACGAAAGCCGGGACCGCCATGTTCGCACACCGCCAGCCGGGCGTAAGCGCGTAGCATGCCGTTCAGTGGAGCGGTTCGACGTTCTGATCGTCGGTGCCGGCCCGGCGGGCTCGACCACCGCATACCGCTTGGCACACGCGGGCGCTCATGTACTGCTTCTAGACCGTGCGCGGTTCCCGCGCGACAAGCCCTGCGGGGGAGCCATCTCCGCCCGGGCATTGCGCGAGCTACCACTCGACCCACACCCGGTCATCGAGCATGTTGCCGACAAAATGGAGCTCAGCTACCGCGGACGCCACCCCCACATACGGGGAGGGACCCACCCGCTGGCATACCTAACACAACGGAGCAGACTCGACCACTTCCTCCTACAGCAAGCAATGAACGCCGGCACCGAGCTCCGCGCCGGCGTGCGCGTGACAGAGATCGACGAGCACGGCGCGCGCGTCGACGGCAGACGAATCGACTGCCAGATGCTGATCGGGGCCGACGGTTCCAACGGTTCCACGGCGCGCTCGCTCGCGCTCACCGGCAAGCGCATCTACGGCGTCGCGCTCGAGGGCAACCTTGACCACGAGTTCATCGACCCCGAGCGCTGGCGCAGCCGAGTCGTGATCGAGCTCGGCACAATCCCAGGCGGCTACTGCTGGATATTCCCAAAGGGCGACCACGTCAACATCGGTGTCGGCGGCTGGGAAAGCATCGGACCAACACTGCGCAAGCACCTCAAAGAACTCTGCAAACGCCGCGGGCTCGACTACTCCAGGCTCACACGACTGCGCGGCTACAGGCTGCCCGCACGAGCTTCAGGCGCCCCTCTCGCGCACGGCAAAGCACTGCTCGTCGGCGACGCCGCCGGACTCCTCGATCCGCTATGGGGCGACGGACTCTACGCAGCCTTCCTCAGCTCAAGACTCGCAGCCAGCGCCGCCCTGAACATCCTCGCAGGCCAGCTGGGACTCCAGGACTACACACGAGCGATCGTCCACGAGCTCGGACCGATGACCGCGTTCGCGTGGGACGCGAAACAAGCCCTCGACCGCGCCCCCCGACTCGCGCTCCGCGCCCTGCTCAGCAAACCAGGCTGGCGCACCGTCGAAAACATGCTCCGCGGCCAAACCCACGAGCCCGACATCGAAAGCGGAATCGCCGGAATCGCCATCCGCGGATTCCAGAGCCTCACCCAACACGCAGGATGGCCTGGAACCCAATATCGCACAGAGGCCCATTCCGACCTCAACCAGCTCGCTTGAGGGCTCGTCTTCCTGTCATTCGGCGACCTTGGCGCGAACATCAACTCGTGCCCGTCGCCACTGTCCGTCGACTGACTGGGGGCCGCGATTGCCGAAGTCGTCGATCTCGTAGCTGTAGTGCTGGGAGAGCATTTCGAGGCTCGTCCCGCACTGCTCGGCGACCGACTGGGCGTCTTCGCTTCGCAGCCGCATCGAGATTCCGCCGCGTCTGAGCGCATACGGTGTGGCGCCACGGAGGTTGGCATACCCGTCCTGGTTGTCGGCTACCGAGTCGACAGCCGGCTTGAGGTATCGAGGTCCCCACTTTTTGGCTTGGTTGCTGCTCATATGGCACGCGCCAGTCATCGCGTCACGGATACCGAAGCCCTTCCCGGCCAGATCGCCGGGGATGATGAAATCGACTCCGCGGGCTGGATGCCCGCACTCTCCCAAGCGCGCTCGCCACCAGGCCAGATCCTCCTGCAGCAGCGAGGGGACCTTCACGATGCGGCCGGTGGCCTGTTCGGTCTTGCCCCACTCGTCCAACTCGTTCCAGCTCAAGACCTCAATGATTTGGGCGCGATCACGGTTGAGCGATGACCAACGCATCCCGTAGACCTCCTGATTGCGCAGTCCCAGCCCAAACTGAATTGACATCTCCGTCGCGTCGCGGTAAGCCAACAGCGGCCGACGCGCATCCGTTGCGCGAGCGATCATCTCGGCGCGGATGAACTCGACCGCCATCGGCGCGAGCGCCCAACTTCGGATTTCCTCACCGCGACGCCTTACCGCCCCACGGCCGAGCTTTCCGCGCACTGACTTGCGTCTGTTGCCGACTTTCTCGTTGGCCAAGAGGCAGCCATTGGTCTGTATCTCGGGCACGAGGTCTGCCTGAGCCGCCCACGAGAGCACGGCGGACAGCACTCGCCATGCGTGAGCCCGCGCGGACGGGCCGACACGCTCGCGCTTCATCGCCTCACGCAGCGCACGCGGCGCAGCTGCGGCATTGAACAGCTCGGCGGGTTCTGAAGCCAGCTTGACGGCGTGCCTTGCTGGCGCCACCCTTTTCCCCTTGACCGCTCCCTCATGGCCAAGCAAGTGGCGTTTGGCGGACGCCGAATAGCTGCGAAACGTCGAGGTCGCCAGACCGTCAGCCGTGTCGGGCGCGTTGAAGGCGAAGTAGAGCTGGATCACCTTTCCGATGGTTCGGGATTCAAGTGCGGCATTGGCTTCACGCGCGTCGAGGTCGAGCAGAAAGCGGCGCAGGCTGTCCGCACCCCGACGCTCGGCGGCGACGTAGTC
>Ga0209420_1001059_pt1 | contig 13497 bp, 8 predicted proteins | sample BlaSpr_A8_OM1_O1_FD_187972 | JGI IMG/M metagenome (GOLD analysis project Ga0209420, IMG submission 187972) | Forest soil microbial communities from Thunder Bay, Ontario, Canada - Black Spruce, Ontario site 2_A8_OM1_O1 (SPAdes) (version 2) | ecosystem: Environmental > Terrestrial > Soil > Boreal... | reverse complement strand
AAGCCGATCGGATGCTGTTACGCTCGCAGGATGGTCAACCAGCCAGTTTTTTTATCGGCCTACGCTATCCGGTGAGCCTGGCTCTGCTTTCCGCGAGCCTGGGAACCAGCACACAGACCGCGAGCATCGGCGCAACCACGAGCAACACGCCGGTTTCGCTGCCGCGCACGGACCTGACCGCCGGGACGACGCCGACCGGGGTGGTGACGACCGATCTGCGCAACAACAACACGCTCGATGTGATCGACGCGAATCAGGGCGATAACACGATTTCCGTGTTCCTGGGAAATGGCGACGGCACGTTTGCCGCCCAGACAACCGTACCCACCGGCAAAGGTCCGGTAGCAATGGTTGCCGAGGATTTTAATCGCGACGGCAACATGGACTTGGCGATCGTCAACCAAACCGATGCGACGGTGCTGATTCTTTTGGGCAAAGGCGACGGCACGTTCACCACGGGGCAAACGATTGCGGTGGGGAAAGGCGCGGTCTCGATCGCGGCCGCGGATTTCAATTCCGACGGGTTTCTCGATCTGGCGGTGGCCAATCAAACCGACAACACCGTCACGATCCTGCTGGGCAAGGGAGACGGCACGTTCACTACGGGAACCACCTTCCCGACCCTGAGCGCGCCCCATGCGCTCGCGGCCGCAGACTTCAATGCCGATGGGCGCATCGACCTGGCCGTGGTGAACCAGGGAGCCAACAGCGTTTCGATTTTTCTCGGCAACGGCGATGGTACGTTTGGGACACGCAACGATTACGCTACGGGGACGCTGCCCAGCGGAATCGCCGCCGCCGATTTCAACAACGATGGACATCCGGACCTGGCGATTTCCAACCAAACCGACAACACAGTTTTGATCTTGTTGGGCAATGGAGACGGTACCTTCGGCGAGCAGGCGACATTCGCCACCGATACCGGTCCGACGGCCATTTTGACGGGAGATTTCAATGGCGACGGAATTCCCGACCTGATCACGGCAAACCAGACGGCGAATGACGTGTCCGTGCTGATTGGATCGGGAAACGGCGCGTTTACAAATGTCCTAAACGCTCCCACGGGTAATACGCCTGTGGCGCTCGCGACGGGAGATTTTAACGGCGACACGCTACTCGATCTCGCGGTTGCCGATCAATCGGGCAATACCGTGACCATCTTGCTCAACAGTGTGGCCGCGATCAATGCGCTGACCGGGAATCTTTCGCAAACCCCCTATCCCTCCGCACAATTTGAGGATATCGGGCTGAAGGTGAAGGTGACACCGCGCATCCATCCGGATAATGACGTGACGTTGCAGCTTTCGTTCGACATCAGCGCGCTTTCCGGCACCAGCGTGAACGGCATTCCGGTGATCGGCAATCGCCAGATCGAACAGACGGCGCGGCTGCGCTCCGAAGAAACCACCGTGCTTTCGGGGATGATCGATCGCGAAACAACGCAGGCCATTTCCGGGTTTCCCGGGCTGGGACAAATTACGCCGTTGAATGCGACCAGTAACTTCACGAACAGCTCCGCGGACACCGAGCTGATCATCGCAATCACACCGCATTTGCTGCGGTTGCCACCGCGCAACGGCCATTCGATCTTCGCCGGACACGGCGAGACTCTACACCCGTAACGCGCGCGCATTAGAAACCTATATCACCCCAAAGGAGCCTTCGTGGAATCAAACTCCGGCGAAAAGGACCGTTCACAGCATCGCCTGATTGAGCGCGCGCAGCAGACTAGCGTGCCGGTGGCGAAGCTGATCGGTTTCACCGTGGAAGACGTTTCGGATGGAAGGGCCGTGGGGCTTATCGAAGTGGACGAGCGCCACGCGAATCCGATGGGAACGCTGCACGGCGGCATTCTCTGCGATGTGGCCGATGCCGCGATGGGGATGGCTTTTGTAAGCACCCTGGCGCCAGAAGAAACCTTTACGACGCTCGAGCTGCGCATCAATTTTTTTCGGCCTTTTTGGAAAGGCCTGCTGAAGGCGAAGGCTACGGTGGTGAACCGCGGCGCGACCGTTGGTTTCGTGGAATGCGCGATCACCGATGAACGTGACCGCCTGATTGCGAAAGCGAGCTGCAGTTGCATGGCACTGCGCGGCGATCGAGCCAGCAACCGGTAACGCGATCCGCTACGGTTCGGCAGCCAGCACTACTATCGGACGGTAGGTCCGCAGAACGACGGCCTCGGCAATGGCAATCAATTCCTGCTGCGGGCTGAAAACGCGCAACCGCGCCGGCCTCCATTCGCCCGAATCCAGTTCGGCAGGCGCCCCTTGCGCCACCTCCACGCGCCCCGGCTGAATCTGAGAAATGAGCACGTTGAACTTGGCGCCGTGGCGTACGGCCCGCTCGAGGATGGGAAGCACGGTGATACGCGGCAATTCCGGCAGCAAGCGATCGAGTGGAACCAGCCACTGCGCAATTTTCCCCTCGTGGGCGGACGCTGCTACATCCTCGACCTTCACGGCCTGGTCCAACGTGAATTCGCCTACGGCAGTGCGCGTGATTTTCTCCAGGTGCGCGCCACATCCGACCATTTGACCCATTTCATGCGCCAACGAGCGGATGTAAGTGCCGGAGGAGCATTCTATGGCCACATGCACGCGCGGACCATCCACGCCTTCAACGCGAAATTCGTACACTTCCACTTCGACTGCTTTCAGCTCGACGAGCTTATTCTTACGCGCCAATTCGTGCGCCGGCTGGCCGTGGATTTTCTTGGCGGAATATGCAGGCGGCATCTGCAAAATGCGGCCGGTCAGCTTCGCAGCGAGGTCCTCGATTTGTGCGCGGTCGAGAGCAGGAGCGATGTCGGGTCCTGCCGCGGCGCCATCCGCGTCATACGTGTCGGTAGCAAAACCGAAGCGGAATGTGGCTTGATAGCGCTTGCGGCGTCCGGCATAGAACCGAGCCAGCCGCGTAGCGCGGCCGAGCAACACCACGAGGACGCCGGTTGCGAGTGGATCGAGGGTGCCGAGATGCCCGACCTGCCGGAATCCCACGATTCGCCGGATGGCTTCCACGACGTCATGCGAAGTCTTACCCGCGGGCTTATCTATGACCAGAGCGCCATCGAACGCAGACGGCTGCTGTTTCCGAGGCATCGCTAGATTTTTTCCGCAGCCTTCTTCGGCATGGCGAAAGACGGGCGCGCGGCGGCAGAATCCGCAGGGCGCACCTGCCGCAACAATTCGTCAATCCGGCGCGCGGTTTCGACGGTAGTATCCAAGTGAAATTGGATCTCCGGGCTGCGCCGCATCTGAATGCGTCCCACCAGCTCGTGGCGGATATATCCCGCAGCGGCGGTCAGACCATCGAGTGTTACCGATTTTTCTTCCGGCGTGCCTTCAATCGTGACGAATACGCGGGCCTTTTTCAGCCCGGGCTCGACGCGCACTTCCGTGACGGTGACGTTCGCATTCACGCGAGGATCGCGCAGCTCGCCTACGAGCATGGCGCTCACTTCGTGAAGGATTTCTTCCGCGATGCGTTCGTGCCGGTGTCCCGTCAGGCTCATGGCCATCTCTCCGCGGTTTTTCAGTACAGCTCGATCTGGTGGTCCACCAGGCTACGCCCGAGCTGTAGCTCCGAATCTTCGAGCACGGCTTGCAGCGCGTGCTCCACAAATCCAGCCTGATCGGCGAGGGTGACGATGCCGATCACGGCACGCTGCCACAAATCCTGATGCTCCAGCTCCGCCACGGCGACATTAAAGCGTTTGCGCAGCCGGTCCTTCAGGCTGCGCAGCACCTGCCGCTTATCTTTGAGCGAATGTGCCTCGGGAAGGAGAAGCTCGAGCGTTAGAAGGCCCACGGGCATCGCAAACTCCGGCGGCTGCCCCGGCGAGGCAGCGCCCAGCGCAGCTTACGCGGAGGCTTCGGCGGGCGCAACCTTCTGCATCGCGAAGCACTCCAGAATATCGCCAGCTTTTACATCGTTGAAATTCGATATGCCGATACCGCACTCATATCCGGCGCGTACTTCGGTGGCATCTTCCTTGAAACGGCGCAGCGAGTGGATGCGCCCAGTGTAAGCCACCACGCCATCGCGGACCACGCGCACTTCGGCATCGCGCTTCACGATACCGTCGAGCACGTAACTGCCGGCGATCATGCCCACGCCCTTGATGCGGAACGTATCGCGCACTTCCGCGCGGCCCAGATGCGTTTCCTTAAAGACCGGCGCGAGCAAACCGAGCATGGCCTTCTGAAGTTCGTCGCTGACTTCGTAAATGATCGAGTGCGTGCGAATGTCCACGTGCTCCTGATTGGCGAGCTCGGCGGCCTTGCGCTCCGGCCGAACGTTGAAGGCGATGATGATCGCGCCGGATGCGGAAGCCAACAGCACATCGGTTTCGCTGACCGCGCCGACGCTGGCGTGAATGATCTTGAGCTTCACCTGGTCGGTGGAAAGCTTCGGAAGCATTTCGGAAAGCACTTCGACGGTTCCCTGCACGTCTGCCTTGATGACGATCGGCAGCTCCTTCACCTCGCCGACACGAAGTTGCTCGTGCAACTGGTCAAGCGTGAGACGCGCGCCGGCCGAGCGCGCCATGGCGGCTTCGCGGAGTTTTGCCTGGCGATATTCGACGAGGTGGCGCGCGCGTGCTTCGTCGGTGACCTGGAACTGATCGCCCGCTTCGGGTACACCTTGCAAGCCGAGTACTTCCACCGGTGTGGCGGGCCCGGCGCTCTTTACGGTGTGGCCCTTGTCGTCAAAGAGCGCGCGGACTTTGCCGAACACGGCGCCGCAAATAAAGACGTCTCCGGTATGTAAGGTTCCGTTTTGCACCAGCATGGTTGCTACGGGGCCGCGGCCGCGATCCACACGGGATTCGAGGACGGTGCCGCTCGCGGGCGCCTGCGGATTGGCTTTGAGCTCGCGCAAATCCGCAACCAGCAAAATCATTTCGAGCAATTTCGCCAGATTGGTTTTCTGCTTGGCGGAAACTTCCACCATCACCGTGTCGCCGCCCCATTCTTCAGGCAGCAGGCCGCGATCAGCAAGCTGCCGCTTCACGCGCTCCGGCTGCGCGTCAGGTTTATCAATTTTGTTGACGGCCACGATGATCGGTACGTTTGCGGCCTTGGCATGATCGATGGCTTCGAGCGTCTGCGGCATCACGCCGTCGTCCGCACCGACCACGAGCACCACGATATCCGTGACCTTTGCACCGCGCGAGCGCATGCGCGTGAACGCTTCGTGACCCGGTGTGTCCACGAATACGACGCGGCGGCCATCGACGTTGACCTGATACGCGCCGATGTGTTGCGTGATTCCGCCGGCTTCGCCGGCGGCCACTTCGGTCTCGCGGATGGCATCGAGCAAGCTGGTCTTGCCGTGGTCCACGTGGCCCATCACGGTTACCACCGGCGCGCGCGGCGACAGGTTCTCGCTTTTTTCCTCGCGCGCCACTTCCTCAACCGCTTCTTGCTCAAAGGAAACGAACTTTACGATGCCGTTGAACGCTTCGGCGAGACTCGTGGCCGTCGGAGTATCGAGCGCCTGGTTGATACTGGCAAAGATGCCGCGATCCAGAAGCACCCGCAGAAGTTCCTTGGCGCGCACATCGAGCTTTTCCGCCAAATCGCGGACGGTGACGCCTTCCGTAATTGTTACTTCGCGGGGCGCGCGCTCGACCGGAGCAGGAGCTTCCGCGCGAATCGAACGCCGTTCGCCGACACCGGGACGCGTGCGGACCGGATGAAGCTTGCGCTCGCCTTCCTCAAAGCGGCGATCCATTGTGGGACGCGCGCGGGCGGCGGGCTTGCGTTCATAAATTGGCTTGCCCGGTTCGGCTTTACCGACCGGCGGCGCCATTCCGGGGCCACCCATGGGGCGTTGCCCAGGCCTGCCGGGCATCGGCGGACGTCCAGGAGCGCCCGGGCGCGCCGGGAATCGGCCCGGAGCAGTGGCCTGCCCAGGACGTGGCGCCAGGCCGGGACGCGGGGGAATCACTTGGCCAGGACGCGGCATCGGCGGACGGGGCACCGCCGGCTGACCGGCGGCGGCAGGCCGCATACCAATAGGTGCGCCCGGGCGCGGACCGCCGGGCCTCTGGCCTTGCGGGGGAACTCCCTGTGGACGCAAAGGCATACCACGCACGGGGCCCGTCGGCGTCGGCGCTCCTGAGGGTCTTACCGGAGCGCCGCCCTGCCGCGGTGCCGTTGCCACGGCAGGACCCTGCGTGGCAGGCCGCGCAGCAGCCGGCGCGCCGGGTGCAGCGGACGGGGCGTGTCGCTCGGCAGGCGTAGAAATTGGCGTAGGCGAAGCTGGGCTGGCTGGCGTTGCAGGACGGGCCGCTGGAGTTGCGGGTGATGGAACAGTTGCCGGCGCTGCCGCGGGACGGGGCGCCACAGGCGTAACGCCCGCTGGTACGGCTGGCGCAACCGGCCGAGCAGCCGGCGCTACGGCAGGCGAGGCCGCTTGTGCAGGCGGCGCGCTTGTCGCCGGCGCAGGTGCCGGTGCGGCGGCGGGGCGCATGCGCGCGGCTCGCGCGGCGGCATCCTTTGCCGTCTTTACCGCAACTGCAACAGCTTCGGCGGCCGCCTCTTCATCAGCAGCATCCTTGAAATGTTTCCGGACCTTTTCCGCGACAGCGAGATCGAGCGAACTCGAGTGGGTCTTCTTTTCTTCAAGGCCCAACTCCGGCAAATAGTCGAGGATTGCTTTGGCCTTCACCTCGAGTTCGCGGGCCAGCTCGTTGATGCGGATCTGATTGGGGTCCGTCGTCATAGACTCCTAACTTTGTTCCTCTTCTGATTCCTTCGCCGGCTGCCCTTCGGCAACCTCCGGCGTTTCCGGTGCGGGTTCTGCCGCAGCCTGTTCCGCCGATCCCTCCGCAAGAGGTTCCTCTTCAGGCTGCGCGGAACCCTCTTCTGCTGCGGCTACCTCGTCCGTGGTGAGCTGCGCGTCTTCGGCAACTTCACCCGTTTCGGCAAGGTCGCCTGTTTCCGCCGGAGCGTTCTGTTGCGCTTCGAGAGTCTCGAAATAGCTGCGCACGGACTGGTAAATCTTCTCCACCATTTTTTCGCCGATACCCGGAATTTCCATCAACTTTTCAGGCGTCATATCCGCCAGTTTTTCGATCGAGTTGATTCCGGCAGCCTGGATTTTCTCAATCGTTTTGGGGCCGACTCCGGCAAGTTGTTCGAGCGCCGTGCCCGGCGAAGTGAGCGCGGTCATTTGCGCTTCGAGCTCCTGGCGCTTTTCTTCCTCGCTCTTGATGTCGATGTTCCAGCCGATCAGCTTGCTGGCCAAGCGAACGTTTTGACCCTTCTTGCCGATGGCCAAAGAAAGCTGCGTATCTTCGACGATAATTTCGAGGCTCTTGGTCTCGGGATCCACGATTTGGACGCGCGTGACTTTGGCAGGGCTGAGGGCCTTCTGCGCAAATGCGACGGTCTCTTCAGAATACGGAATGATGTCAATTTTTTCGCCGCGCAACTCGCGGATGATGGATTGCACGCGCATGCCCTTCATGCCGACGCAGGCGCCCACAGGATCGACGTCTTTGTCCCGGCTCTGCACGGCGATCTTGGTGCGCTCGCCGGCTTCGCGCGCGGTAGCGCGAATCTGCACGGTGCCGTCATAAATTTCGGGAACTTCCATTTCAAATAGACGTTGCACCAGCACGGGATCGGCGCGCGAGACGATCACCTGCGGGCCCTTGGCGGCCCGATCGACGGCGCGGATCACCACGCGCAAGCGTTCGCCGATCGTGTAGGTCTCGAGGCGCGATTGTTCCCGCTTGGGCATGCGCGCTTCGGTGCGGCCCATATCCACGATGATGTCCGGACCTTCGGTGCGCTTCACAATGCAATTCACGAGTTCGCCGGCACGTCCCACATATTCGTTGTAGACGGTGTCGCGCTCGGCCTCGCGCACCTTTTGCATAATCACTTGTTTCGCGGTTTGCGCGGCTATGCGGCCCAGCACATCGGTCGGCCGCGTCATCACGATCTCGGCGCCCACCTGCGCGTTCGGGTCTTGCCGCTTGGCTTCGGCCAGCGTCCATTCGCGATTGGGGTCGGTTACTTCCTCGACGACCGCGCGTACCGCAAAAACATCCACTTGGCCGGATTCCGGATTGAACTTGGCGCGCAGATCTTCTTCCGTTTTGTAATATTTGCGTGCCGCAACCACCATGGCATCTTCGATCGCGGAGACGATGATCTCCGGCTCGATATGCTTCTCGCGGCTGATCTGTTCAATTGTCTGGTACAGCAGACTGGCCATGAACCTTCACCCTCAGAATTCCACTACCAAATTCGCTTTGCGGATATTATCGAATGCCACTTCCATCGGACCCTTGCTCAACTCGACCCTTACGACCCCATCGGCATACCCGGCCAACCGGCCTTCCAGGTAGTTTACCGGCTTAGACCCCTCCCCCGGGATCACCGGGGCATGAGTCCAAATCTTCGCCAACCGGCCGACAAACCGTTCGTAATCGGCCGCCTTCATGAGCTTGCGATCCAGGCCTGGCGAACTGACTTCTAAAGTGTATCGCGCCCCGGGGACCAGATCTTCCACATCCAAGATGACGCTTAACTGCTCGCTTACGGCTTGGCAGTCGCTATGGCTGATGCCTTCCGGCTTGTCAATGTAGATGCGGAGCAGACGCTGTTTGCCGACTTTCCATTCCACATCTACAACTTCCAGCCCTAAGGAGCGCGCCACGCGTCCGGCTGCTTCGCGAATCGGCTCAAGGTCCATTCTGTTACTGCCCTGCAGGTCCGCGCATGCTCTGGTGCCGACCGTTGTGACGCCGCCTGCGACGCGGAGAATACGTCATGCTCCAACAAAAAAGTGGGCTCGCGCCCACTCGATCGTTCGACCAGCTCGAAACGAGGCTACGGGCAGTATAAGCCCGCCGCAGCCAGCGTGCAAGGCCGCAAAATCAGGCAGAAAGCCCGCATGCCGCCTCTTGGCGGTACATCAACTCGAGGCCGCGCGACAATGCCTTCGGCGTTCTGCGGCTACCCAGCGAAGCGTTCAGACACCTGAACCGAGGCAGGCGACTCCAGATCCAAATTCGTCGTTATTGCTGTGCGCCCTGCTTCTTTGGCGCCGCTGCGGGTGGAGTCTGCTTCGGGGCCGCCGGCGCCGCGGCCTTTACCGGGTACGCCTGGTCGTAAAGTTTCACCACTTCGGCCGTGATATCGATTTGCGGCGACGTGTAAATTAGCGAAGAGCCCTGCTGGCCGCTATTGAGGACGGCCACGTACCCGTTTTCGCGGGCGTAACGATCCGTCACATCGACCAGTTTTCGACCGAGTGCATCGGTAATGTCGGCGGTGGCGGCCTGCGCCTGCTCCTGAAATTCTTCCTGATGGCGTTGGGCGGTACGGGTCAAAAGCTCATGCTGGCGCTGGAGTTTGGCTTTTTCCTCGTCGCTCAGGGTGCGTTCGCCCTGTTGGAGACGCTTCTCAATATCTTGAATTTGACTGCTCAAACGGTCGAGCTCGGCCTGCGCGGGCGCGAACTGAGACTGCATTTGCGCGGACGCCGCTTTGCCTTCGGCCGTCATAGCCAGAGCCTGTTGGAAATTCAACACGGCTACTTTGCCCGAGGCGGTTGCCGGGGACCCGGATGGAGGCGGAGCGGAAGCCTGGCCAAACGCGGCCGGAGCGGCCACGAGCGCCGCCAGGGCGAGCGTATAAGCAAGGCTGCTGATCTTAACTTTCAATCTCAATCTCCTTGGTGGGAACGTTTCGTGAAAAAGAAACCCGCATTATAGCTGCTGTTTTTCTAAACCGTCAACCGCAGCTTTCTCCGGGCCAGCCGGAAAAGCCGTTTTCAGCGAAACACTTACCCCGTGTGTGTTGGACGCACGGAAGCTCGGAACGGTTGGCCCGTATTTCACGGCCAGCCGTCGGTTGCCAACCCTTTCGAACCGTCACAACCAGAACTATTTTGGCAGCGGCACCAGTAAGAGCCGGTTATTGGCCTGATCGACGATTACGCCCAAATTACGCTCCTTATGGATCGCCGCGGAAACCAGGAGGGAGCCCGGAACACCGAGGTTGGCACTGACGCGTTGCGTCTGTACATCGAACACAGTGATCGTGCTGCTGGCCGTATTCGCCGAGATAAGTGTGCTGGTTTGCTCGTTGTACGCAATCGCCGCCGGGTTGATCCCCACTCGGGCAGAGGTGGCTTGGAACGTAGTGGGATTTACGAAAAATATGCTATTGGTATCCGCCGACGCCACGATAAATAGTCCCGCGACTGGATCGTAAACAGCGCTGGTGGGCTGTTCCGGCCCGCTGACGGTGGTGAGGGCTACGGGCGTGGAAGGCGTCGAAATATTAAGCAAAGTCATGTTATTCGACGTGGCATTGGTAACCAACGCGACCAAGTCATACGGATCGACTGCCACGCCCAACGGGCCCGAGCCGACCGACGCCGTTGCCGGCATCGCTGTGGAATTTGCCGTGAACTCGCTGATCGTGTTCGAATTCTGATTGAAGTTGGTCACGAAGGTCGAATCGTCATTCGGACTGATCGCGACGCCTGTGGGTTGGCCGCCCGTAGGGACGACGGTGGGCGTGGGAGAACTGCTGTAGCCATTAAAGATACTAGCGGTGTTATCGCCGCTATTGGCGACCACGAGCGTATTGGTGAGCGGGTCAACCGCCAAACCCTGCGGATTACTACCGACCGCTAAGGTTCCCGTGACCGCGCCCGTGCTCAGATTGACTTCCGCCACGATGTTACACGCGCTCTCCGTGACCAGCGCCACGTTTTGCAGATCGTCAATGGCTACGCTCGCGGGTACGGGATTCGTGCAACTGGTGCCCGTCAGATCCACGTATTGCATTACGGATAGACCTTCCGCATTCGAAATGATACCGCCATTCGTAACGTCAATCGCAAAACGGCGAGGAGAAGCCAGAAGGGACGCGGGAACCGAGACGCTCATCTGACGGTCCGTGACGGAGATGGGTGCAAGCGTAACGCCATCAATGCGGGCGACGGCCCCGGTGAATCCCTTTCCGATCAGCGTAATAGGCAAATCGGAAGAGGATGTGAGTGTGGAATCGGGGCTGATTTGACGGGAAGTGGGCAAAACGATCTCGCCAAGCTCGACCGGCTTGATGGGAGTGGTTGGGCTGGACATCGCCACGACCGTAAGGTCATTGCTTCCCTGGTTGACGACCAGGGCCTGGTTCGTTCCGGAATCGACGGCGACGGCCACGGGATTTGTGCCAGGGAGCGCGATGGGCTGCACCGGACCCGTGGTGGACGTCAACAGGGTTGGCGTTACGGGATCAATGAACGTGAGCGTATTCTCAGCCGAGTTCAAAACCACGCCGGTGTTGGTGAATTGATTCATGCCGGAGCTGACGTCGCCGAACTGCAAGTTCGTCACATCGATGATCGATTGATCCAGCACGCTCATGAGGAACGCCAAGGGTTCTGTTTTGTCGGTGAGTAATGCCGTACTGGTCTCGGGGTTGATGCTGATACCGCTGACGTCAATGCCCACGGCCGCCACCGCGAGAGGTTCGGAATAATAAATGGTGCCGCCGCCGCTCGTTGAGTTGGCGCCCGTTTGCGTGTAGGTAAAGGAATTTGCGGTGGGGACCGAGGTCACCGTGAAGACACCGTTTAAACTCGAATCGCCGACACCGGTGATCAGTACAGCGTCACCCACAACCAGCGAGACCGCGGTATTCGTGGTAATGGTCACGGTGCTGGTGGACGAGACGCGAACGGCGCCGCTGGATGACGAGATGACGTTATTTTTCTGCCGCGAAAGGTCGACGATCGAGAGAACGCCTTCGCCTCCGGGAGTGACAATGGCCCAGTTGAGACGGTTGTCTACGGCGATCTGCGGGCTCGCGCCGGTGGGTAGCGAAACGGCGCCAACGACGGCGGGAGGAGTTTTCGTGACATCCACGAGCGTGCCGATGTTCGTGGTCTGGTAAGCGACGAGCGCCATGCCGGTCTCCGGATTGACTCCGACAGCGACTGGAGCGGTCAGGACATTTGTGCTGACGGTGGTAACGCTTCTGGTCGACAGATTCACGACGGAAAGAGTGTTATCTCCGTTGTTCGTCACGAGCGCGATGTTCGACAAGTCATCGATGGCCACGCTGGTAGGCTTATTTCCGACGGCGATCGGACCTCCGGGAACCAACGCGGGGGGACTTTGCGTCATATCAACCAACGCAATGTTGTTTGAACTCTGGTTGACGACGACCGCGATCCCGGTGACGGGATTGACAGCCGCGGCGACTGGGCCTGTGGCCCCGGCAGGCAACGGAAGCGACGCTTCGGTAATGACCGGAGGATTCAGTACCAAGTTTGGTTGGACAGCAAAATTCGTGGCCGCTCGATTCGCAGGCGCAGAAGGTGGGGTCGTAACACTGGGATTGACGACCGTAACCTGGTGCAATCCTGCTTGCGCAAGATTCTGCGAATTGAGCGTGACGGTCAACTGGCGCGGCGTGGGCGAAGAGGAAACGGTTTGACCGTCATATTGCGCGGTGACCGGCGCATTTGTCGCCGGACCAAAATAGCCGCCATCCACGTGAAATTCCACCGAAGCCCCGATCGCGGCTCCTTGCGGCGCACCATCCGGATAGGCGGAAACAATCGCGGGCCGCACGGGATCGATAGTCAATTGACAAGGCGCTGACGTGCATCCCGTGGGCGAGCCGGCCTGACGCTCCACGGTGAAAACCAAGGTGCCGGCCGCCGCGAGTTCTGCGGCTGCCACGCGCGCGCGCAGCACAGTACTCGAAAGATATGTAACAGGCACCGCCACTCCATTGGCGAGCACCTGCGTCGTCGAAAGGAAGTCGGTGCCGCTGAGATAGACATCAGCGAAAAGAGCGCCCTCACCGACGTGCGTCGGATAGGAGGCGGTAAACGTCGGATTGAGCACAGTGGTCAGGGTGACGGTCGCCGATCCGGTTTGGTTGGGGTCGGCGGTCGAAACCGCGGTAATGAGGATCGCGGCGCTCCCAGGAGCGGTGCTCGGCGCGGTGTACAAGCCGTTCGCGTTGATAAAACCATTGGTGGAATTCCCACCATTGGCCGCGTCCACTTGCCACGTAACGGAATTGTTTGAGGTTCCGGTTACGTTCGCGGTGAACTGCAACGTTTCACCGGTGCCCATCGAGGCAACGGCGGGAGTGACGGTAACGCGAATTCCTGAATCGATCGTAACGGTGGCGGACGCAGACTTGGTAGTGTCTTGCACGGAAGTGGCCGTCACAGTGACGGTATTTGGGTTGGGTACTGTGGCGGGCGCGGTATAGTTGCCGTTCGTATCGATCGTGCCGACGGTGGCATTTCCGCCGGTGATGGTGTTCACCTGCCAGGTGACGGCACTATTCGTGGCGTTGACAACCGTTGCGGAAAATTCCTCCGTAGCATTTACCGGGAGCGTGACGCTCGGCAGGTTCAGCGTGACCGATACGGCGGCGCTCGGACTGGTCGAACCGCTGCCTCCGCAGCCCGCCAGCCCCAGGCTCAGAGCGGCGG
>Ga0209420_1001057_pt1 | contig 13537 bp, 13 predicted proteins | sample BlaSpr_A8_OM1_O1_FD_187972 | JGI IMG/M metagenome (GOLD analysis project Ga0209420, IMG submission 187972) | Forest soil microbial communities from Thunder Bay, Ontario, Canada - Black Spruce, Ontario site 2_A8_OM1_O1 (SPAdes) (version 2) | ecosystem: Environmental > Terrestrial > Soil > Boreal... | reverse complement strand
TTCCGCCTGCCGGTGATTCATGGCCATGGGAAATCGGCAACGTCAAAGCTGGAGGATGTTTCCGAGAAACTGCGGTCTCAAGGGGTGCGGTCGATCGCAACCTCCTCGCATAAGGGAACGCCGCTGGAGCAAGCAGACTTGAAGGGAGCGATAGCAATCTTCTTCGGCAACGAAGGCGCCGGCCTGCCGCGCGAAGTGCTGGCGAAAATGGATGAATCCGTCGCGATTCCGCACACAACACAAGTAGAATCCCTCAACGCCGGCGTAGCCGCGAGCATCGTACTGTACGAGGCCGCAAGGCAAAGGAAATGAAACATCTACCACCGAGTCACGGAGTATCGGAGAAACCCCTGATTTTTCTCCGTGACTACGTGCCTCTGCGGTGCAAAGCTTCCAATGGGACTTTTCCAGCCCCCTCCGAGCGCTGAGAGCGCCACCGACCGCACCCGCCCGCTGGCGGACCGCATGCGTCCGCGCACGCTTGAGGAGTTCGCCGGTCAGGAGCACCTGATCGGCCCCGGCAAGCCTCTGCGCACGCAGATCGACCGCGACGACACGGGCTCGCTCATCTTCTGGGGACCGCCGGGCACCGGCAAAACTACGCTGGCAAAAATTATCGCCCGCATGACCAAAGCCGAGTTCATCGAGTTTTCCGCAGTGCTCGCTGGGATCAAAGAGATCAAGCAGGTCATGGCTGACGCCGAGCGCGCCCGCCAGTACGGCACGCGCACCATCGTCTTCATCGACGAGATTCATCGCTTCAACAAAGCCCAGCAGGATGCCTTTCTGCCCCACGTGGAAAAGGGCAACATCCGTCTGATCGGCGCGACTACTGAGAATCCCTCCTTCGAAATAAACGCCGCGTTGCTTTCGCGCGCCCGCGTCTATGTGTTGCAGCCATTGACCGAAGACCAGATCGTGCAACTGCTGAAACGAGCGCTGACGGATGAAGATCGCGGCCTAGGCACATTGAAGTTGCGCGCATCGGACGATGTCCTAAAGAAAATAGCCAGCTACACCAGTGGCGATGCCCGCAGCGCCTACAACGTGCTGGAAGTGGCAGCGGGATTGGCGCAACAGACAGGACCCCAGCCCCCGGAAATCACTGACGACATCGTCCGCGACGCGCTGCAGAAACGCACCTTGCTCTACGACAAAGCGGGCGAAGAGCATTACAACCTGATTTCAGCTCTGCACAAGTCGGTGCGCAACAGCGATCCCGACGCCGCGCTGTACTGGCTGGGACGCATGATTGAAGCGGGTGAGGATCCACTCTACATTGCGCGCCGCGTGGTGCGCATGGCGGTCGAAGATATCGGCCTGGCCGACCCCAATGCGCTTTCTTTGTGCATGGCCGCGCGCGATGCCGTGGATTTCATCGGCATGCCCGACGGCAATCTCGCACTGGCGCAGGCCGTGGTTTATCTCTCACTTGCCCCCAAGTCGAATGCGCTTTACACCGCATACGGCGCCGTACAACAGGATATCGAGCAAACCGCCGCAGAGCCTGTCCCGCTGCACCTGCGCAATGCTCCTACTGGGTTGATGAAAGGTCTGGGCTACGGCAAGGATTATCAATACGCGCACGATGTCGAAGGCAAAGTCGCCAGCATGCAATGCCTGCCGGACAATTTGCGGGACCACGTCTATTACCGTCCCACGAATGAGGGCATCGAGAAGCGAATCCGCGAGCGCATGGAAGAGATCAGGAAACTGCATGTACCCGCCGCCGGAAGCAAAGCGTCACGTCCCAAGAAAGAATCTTAGATATACTGCGCGGCATCTTAATAGAGGAACAAACGCAGCTCGTTTGCGCTCACCTGCGAGTCAAGAGGGGCTGAATCCCATGGCCACCATTCCTGGAGCTGTCGCCGCTGGTCCGGTCCGCCCGCTGCGAATCGATCAGGTTGAAGATCTGCAAAAGCTGCAGAAAGCGGCGCAGAAGATCACTTCGATCCTCGACCTCGATCCACTCATCGACAACATTGTGAATGACGTAGCACGCTCTTTTGGCTGCGTGGAGGCCGGCATCTACCTGCACGATGAGGAGCGCGCGGAGATGGTGCTCGCCGGCGTGCATGGGTGCAGCGTCAACCACAAAGGCCATCGCCTGAAGATTGGCAAGGAAGGCATGGTCGGCTACGTCGCTTCAACCGGCCAGATGCGCTATGCACCCGATGTGCGCAAGGATGACTATTACATTTCCTGCGAGCACGCCACGCTCTCCGAGGTAGCGATTCCACTGCACGTTGGCGAGCGCCTCGTGGGTGTCTTCACCGCCTCCCATCCCGAGTTGGACGCCTTTCCGCGTCAGCAACTGAGAATTCTTCAGGCGCTGTGCGATCACGTGGCGGTGGCAGTGCACAACGCTCGCCGCTTCCAATCGGAACGTGCGGAACGGGAAACCATGAGCCGCGAGGCTCAGGACGCCCGCGTGATGCAGCAAGCGCTCTTGCCCAAGTGTTCGCCTCTCGTTCCGGGCTTTGTGATTTCCGGCCTAAGCGTCCCTGCCGGCGCGGTCGGAGGAGACTGGTACGACTTCATCCCGTTCCCCGATGGGCGCTGGGGCTTGGTGCTGGCCGATGTCTCTGGAAAAGGCACGGCTGCGGCGCTGCTGATGTCAGCGACCCGTGGAATGCTGCGGTCTCTCGCCGAAGCCTGCTGCAGTCCGGGTGAGGTTTTGACCAAGCTCAACGGCCTGCTGGTGGATGATTTTCCGACGGGCAAGTTCGTCACCCTGGTTTACGCTGTGCTCGATCCGGCAACTCGCACTGTGGTCTTCGCGAACGCAGGGCACTTGCATCCGCTCTTTATCGATGACGCCGGAGCGCACTTCCTGGGCACCGAGCGCGGGCTGCCTCTCGGCATAGCCTGTGGAGATTACTCCGAAACCTGCATAAGTCTCTCTCAGGGCTCGCGGCTTGTCTTCTACAGCGATGGCATCACCGAAGCGGTAAACGCAGATGAACAGGAATACGGCCTGGATCGGCTCGCAGAACACGCGGTTAGCGCTGGGGCGTCTGCCGTCAGCATCGTTGACGATGTCCGCGAATTCGCAAACGGCTCGGGCGTCCGCGATGATGCCACCGTGGTATTCGTCGGGGTGAGGCGGTAAGTCAGGCGCCCGGCCAGTCACTGGATCAGACGCCCGGCCTTGGGGCTCACCAGCATCGCGCGCGGTGTTCCTTCAGGATGCAGCTGTCCATCATCACGAAGATGCCTGCCTGGCGCGCCTTTTCAGCCGCCTTCTCGTGAACCACATCTTCCTGCATCCAGATCGCCGGAACCTTCAACTGAAGGGCCTGGTCCACGACCGCTTCCACGAACTCTGGCCGCCGGAAAATATTCACGATGTCGATCTTCTCCGGCACATCCAGCAAAGAAGCGTAGGCCCTCTCGCCCAGGCAAGACTTAATCTGCGGATTCACCGGAATGATGCGGTATCCGTGGCCTTGCATGTAAGCCGTCACGCCGTAGCTGGGACGCAGCGGATTGTCTGAGAGTCCAACCACGGCAATGGTCTTGGCTCGTCGCAGTAGTTCAGTCACCGGATCGGATTGCGGGTGAGAAGCCAATGGGCCTTTTCTACTTCTTGTTCAGTGCGTCCATCTTCTGCTTGTACATCTTCAGCGCCAGATTGCGGACGGTCTCGGAGATCTCCTTGTTGGCGGAAATGTTTTTCAAGTCCTTGGCCAGCAAATGCTTCATCAACCCTAATCCAAGATCGAGCGGTGTGCGCGGATTCGACACCAGATTTCGCACCACAATGTAATTCTTCATGAAGCGTCGTTTCAGCGGAATCTGCCGCAGCACCGCTTCCAGCACATTCTTCTGCAGGGCAAACTTTTCCACTTCCCCGTCGGAAATTTTGGGGGCTTCGAGCACCGCCAGCGCCACTACCTTGGTGCCGTCGCGAATCAGAATGGACCGCTCTTCCTTATTGCCTTTCATCGCCAGCTGAATGCGGCCTTTCACATCCAGGCGGTTGATCTTTTGCATGGTGTTGTCCCGCTGGCCGGGCTTAGGCTGCGCTGCGGCGAGTTTCGCCTGTGCCGCGGCTGCGGACGTCGCGGTGGCAGACTGCGCCGCCTCTTTCTCACTATCGTCGGCAGTCTCCATGTCCTTATTTTCCGACACGGGAAAATAATCGGAGCCCAGCAATTCCACGATGCCGCCGATCGGCTGGAACGGCTTATCCTGCTCCCCGGCAATTTCCGTGGAATGCTCAGCCAGGTAAGCGGAAATCGCCTCTTCAGGAACTTCTCCCTCTTCATCGATTGCCTCGGGAGCCGCTTCCTGACTTGGTTCCTGACCGGGTTCGCCGGCCTTCGCATCAACGGCTTCATCAACCTGCGGCACGCCGACCACAATTGGAACTTCGGGCCCGCTCGCACCGCCTCGCAGCAGTTCGGCGATTGCCGACGCTTCGGTGGTCTTTAAGTATGGGTTCGCGCGGAGACACTCCAGAACCCCCGCCGAAGCCCGTACCCGCGGGCTGCGCAGCATCGCGGCTATTGCTTCTGGAGATGCGGAGATGGCGAACTTAGCCAACTCACCGTCGTCAACCGACGGATTCTCCAGCAGCGCCGGCAATAGTTTCGGACGAAGGTTCTCGGGTGCGATTAAGTAGTCAAGCACTTCGCGCGCAGTCTTCGGATTGGAAGCCGCGGCCAGCGAAGCCTTCTCATCCCAACCCGCCAAAGTCATGCGAGCGAGGTCGCCAAAAATCTTATTATGTTTCGCGAGATAAACCAGGATCTCAAGATTTTCGTCAGGCGGCACCGACAACGCGCCCTTCGCCGCGAACTGCATCATGTTCGACGGCAGCTTGGAAGCGCGAATTAGATCGATCTGCCGCGGCATAAGCTCACCTCCCGGACTTACGAAGAACGACTTACGAAGAAGAACCACGAGCACGGGCCAGGTTCGCTCCAGCTTCGAGTTCCCGGACCGCCAGTTCCAGCTCCTGAACCAATCGGCAGGGCGCCCCCCGGAGAAACTCCTCCAGCAAAGCCCGATAGTACCAAAGAGTTCCCTCGCGTCCGCCATTGAAACGGTCCCAAATTGACTCCCCAACTTCCCGGTAGTCCGAGAGAATGGAGCGCACGTTGTTGAGTTTGTCAGCGGCGGAAACCAGCCGCGTTTCCGCATCGGCACTTTTCAGATGCCGAATGTAAGCCTCTTTGCGTGCGCGCCACGCCGGCTTAGGCTCAGTATCCGAGTCCGTGCAGCCATCCACAACCTTTGCCACGCGGCTCCCGAACTTCCGCCGGACTTCTTTCAGCATGGATACGCCGCCGCAGTCTTCCACCACGTCGTGGAGCAGCGCCGCAATCGCCAGATCCTCGTCACCGCCGAACTCCAGTACCAGCGATGCAACCCCCATCAAGTGCGCGATGTAAGGAATGCCCGAGGCTTTGCGCGTTTGCCCAGCATGTTTCTCGGCGGCAAACTGAAACGCGCGCAGGAACCGTGGCCCCAGCTCTACCGGTTTCTGTCTTCCGGCCGCCTTCTCTGGGAGTTTCGTCCTCATGACTTCTCCCCGCGTCGCGCCAGCAAATATGCCCGGATAAACGGCTGCAAGTCGCCATCGATCACGCGGTCCACGTCGCCCACCTCGGTCTTCGTGCGGTGATCCTTGATCATGCGGTAGGGCTGCAGCACGTAGGAACGAATCTGCGATCCGAAGTCGTTATCGAGTTTTGAATCCTCAATCTTCTTCGTGGCCGCGCGCTTTTTCTCCATCTCGAATTCGTAGAGCTTGGAGCGCAGCATGCTCATGGCGCGCTCGCGATTCTTGTGCTGCGAGCGTTCATTCTGGCAACTAGCTACCAGCCCCGTAGCAAGATGAGTGATGCGCACCGCCGAATCTGTCGTATTGACGTGCTGCCCACCCTTGCCACTCGAACGGTAGGTGTCGGTGCGAATGTCTTCAGGCTTGATGACCACTTCAATGCTGTCGTCGATTTCCGGAGAAACAAAAACGCTGGCGAACGAAGTATGCCGCCGCTTGGCCTGGTCGAACGGCGAAATCCGCACCAGGCGGTGCACCCCGATTTCGCTGCTCAACAGCCCAAAGGCATACTCGCCATTTACCGCAAAGGTCGCCGATTTCAGACCTGCTTCTTCGCCCGGCTGATAATCGTAAAGAACAGTCTCGAATTCCTGCCGCTCCGCCCAGCGCAAATACATGCGCAGCAACATGTCGGCCCAGTCCTGCGATTCCGTTCCGCCCGCTCCGGGATGAATGGTCACGATCGCATTCAGCACGTCGTTAGGCCCGGAGAGCAGCGTCTCGGTCTCCAGTTTGTCGACCAGTTCGCGCAGCGAGTCGACGTCGCGGCGCAATTCGCCGTCGACATTCTCGCCTTCCTTCGCCAGTTCGAAGTAGGCGGCAATGTCATCGCCGCGGCGGCCCAGATCGGCGTCAGTAGCGAGCAAGTGCTCCAGCCGCTTCTTCTCGCGCATCACCTGTTGAGATCGTTGCGGATTCGACCACAGATTCGGGTCGGCGGCCTGCTTTTCGATTTCGGCTAGTTGCGGACGAAGTTTGTCCGCGTCAAAGATACTCCCGGAGTTCGCGCACCTTCTTGCTGAGTGATCCGTATTCCTGCTCGAGCTCTTGATTCATTCGGAGTGTTTCGCCTTCCCGGAAAATGCGAAGCGCGTCAGCAGCGCTCCTGCTGAAATTATCGCACACAGCCATGCGAACCAGTCGCCGTGCCGCGTGTAGAACGTGGTTACGGAGGTGAGGGCATAAGGCGCAACCAGCGCTCCCCGTTCTTTGCGTGGAAGCCGTGCCACGGTTCGGCCGTAGGGATCGATCGAAGCCGTCACGCCTGTGTTCGTCGCGCTCAGGATCCATCGGTCGTTCTCGATGGCGCGCATGCGCGTCTGATTCAGGTGTTGAGCGTACGCGCCGCTGTCGCCATACCAGCCGTCGTTCGAGAGATTCACCAATACTTGCGCGCCCTCGTCCGCGAACTGCCGTACTTCGCCGGGAAACACAGACTCGTAGCAGATGAAGACCCCCAGCCGCGCAGCTCCGGCGTCCAGCGGCGCGCGCGAGGTTCCTCGTCCAAACTCCCCAACCTCTTTGGTCAGTCCTCCGGCAAACGCAAACAGGCGGGGGAACGGCAGGTATTCGCCGAAAGGCACCAGATGCACTTTGTCGTAACGTGTAGTCCAATCGCCCGCGGGGCTGATGAGCACGGCCGAGTTGAACACTTCCGGAGCGGACCCTCCGTTCTGCACGGGTGCGGTACCGATCGCGCCGGTCACCACCCAGCTGTGCGTGTCGCGAGCCATCTGGCTCATCGGCTCGCGAAACAGCGGATCGCTGGTGAAAAATGGCGCAGGAGATTCCGGCCAGACGATCAAGTCGATGCTGCCCGGCTTCGAATCGTTCGCATCGGACGCCGTCGAAGCGTCGCGTTTCATGCTGAGATTCGTCACGCTGGGATCTTTCGCAATAAGATCTTTCACACTAAGATCGGTCAGTTCCCGCAGCGTGCGCTCGAAAGTCTCGCGCGTCCAGTTTTCATCGACTGAAATATTTTCCTGAACCAGCAGCGCTGCATGATCCGCCGGAATCGCCGGCGCATCCACCAATCTCCCGGCCTGCAGCACCGCCGCCGCAGCCACCGCGGCCAGTAACAGCGCGCTTCGCTTTTTTCTCGGCACCAGGAACGCCGCCGCGACCGCGACATTCACCAGCATAATCTCGAACGAAACTCCGTAAACTCCGGTCAAGGTCGTGATGCGGCTGAGTGAGATGTTATCCACCTGCGCGGTGCCCAGCAGGTTCCAGGGAAAACCGGTGACGCGGAAGCGCGCCAACTCCACCGCGACCCATAGAAACGGTGCGGTTATCAACGCCCGCCGATAATCTCCGCCCGGTCCAACCGACCAGCTCAATAACAAGCCAAACAGCCCGTGATAAAGCCCCAGATAAAGGCAAAAGAGAAACAGAGCAAGCAGGGCAAACGGCACACTCAGGCCGCCGTGTTCGTGCATGGTGTTGTAAATCCAATAACAAGTCCCCGCATACCAGAGGATTCCGGATAAGTAGGCCAGCAGAAAAGCCTGCCCGGGCTTCGCAGCCTGGAGATTGACAGAGCCATTGATCTCCAGCACTCCCGCAGGGCGCGCCCGCAGAAGAGCCACAATCAGCGGAGCAAAAGCCACCCACGAGAGAACGTAGAGGCCAGCAAGAGGAAAAATGAGTACCTGCAGCAGCGACGAGAGAACGACCAGCAGCCACGCGCTAAAATGAATTTGCCGCACCGCCAAGGATAACAAACCAGCGAACTTTGTCATTCCGAAGCGCGCAGCGCCGAGGAACCTGCTGCCGCGTGCAGCGCCACAGAACTCCGCACAAACTCGACAATCTCCGGCGTCACGTACGGCGGAGGCGTAATGCGGAACACGGGCCGCCCGGCCACCGGCTTCATCGAAACACCCTGCCAAGCCGCTCCCGTCTTCGACCCATCATGAAGAATCACCGCAGAGGCGCGGTCCAGAAATTCCCGAGCCGAAGTCTTGAAATCTTCCGTGCTGGGATCGAGCACGGTCAGATACAGGTCCGGAGGCAGGAACTTCAACACGCTATTCGATTCCACGATCACATGCCGCGCGCCCTCCAGCCGGTGCCGCAGTGCCGGCATGGCTTCCGCCAGCCTGCCCTGCTCGGTGCGCACCCACAAGGCTCGCGCCGCGCCAGCGACCAGAAAGCGTGAAGTGTCCGACTCTCCGCTGCGGTCTTTCTCTTCGGAAATCGCCCAGCTGTGATCGTCCGTCACGCAGTCGCAGGGCGCTCCATTGGCTGAACAGACCCCGTGCCCGTATTGCGTAATCTTCACGGCAGTCCAATCGCATTCGCGCAGCGCGGAAATCAGTTCCGCCACAACGCTCGTCTTCCCCACGCTTCGCGAATGTCCGCCAATCACAACGATCGCCACAGCTACCTCTTTTTTCCCAACCTCGCCAGCGCCGCCAACTGCTTCAGATACTCCCGAACCGGTTGTGCCGGAGTCCCCCAGAAGGCCACGCCCTTGCCGCGCAGCACTTTGTTTGGCAGCACACCGCCCTGCCCGCCCAGCATCACTCCTTCTTCAATGCGCGCATGTTCGCCAATGCCGACCTGGCCTCCGAGCACGACTTCATTTTCAATCACAACGCTGCCGGAAAGCCCGGTCTGCGCCGCGATTACCACATTCTGTCCCAACCGGCAGTTGTGTCCGATGTGCACCAGGTTGTCGATCTTCGTTCCCTGCCCAATGCGCGTTTCGTCGAGCGCTCCGCGATCAATCGTCGTGTTAGCGCCGATCTCAACATCGTCCTCGATCACCAGCCTGCCCACCTGGGGAAATTTCTCGTAGCGTCCACTCTTGGGGTCGCGCACATATCCGAATCCATCGCTTCCGAGAACCGTCCCCGCATGCACAATCACGCGGTCGCCCAACGTGGTCCCCGCATAAATCGTAACCTTCGGATAAATTTCGCAATCGCGCCCAATCTTCACCCCCGGCGCAATCGCACAACCGGCGCCGATTCGCGTGCCCTCCCCGATTTCCGCATCCGCCCCGATAACGCCGTACTCCCCCACCACGACACCGGCCGCCAAACGAACTGAGGAATGAACCACCGCAGTCGGATGCACACCGCCATCACTCCCATTCTCATCCCGCAGAAAGCGAGCCGCCCGCGCGAAGGTCAGCTTAGGATGGCGGCTGATGAGCATCGGCTTCCCGGATGACGCCGCCGCGAACTCCCCTGCAATCACCGCTCCCGCGCCAGACTGCAGCGCGCGCGGAAGATATTTCTCCTCCTCCACAAACACCAGATCGTGCTTCGACGCCGATCCAGTGCTGGCCACGCCTTCGACCTCGACACTCCCATCCCCTTGCAGGCGAGCTTCAACGGCCTCGGCAATCTCTTGCAGCGAGCGCTTCATGGCTCTCACTCTATAGCAGACCAAGCAGGTGACGAAAGTGCTGGCCCAACCGCACTGCTGCCTTCTGGCAGCCGCCAGCTTACAATCACCTTATGGAAAAGAAGGTCTTCTGGATAACCTTCACGGTGCTCGGCTTGCTCGCGGACTTTCTGCTGCCGATCTGGTGGGGCCTGGCCGCAACCGTTCCCATCGTCTTCGCATCCTGGTGGGTTGCTTACCGCAGCGATTGGTTCTAAGCTCAGAAAACTTCAGGACTGGATCATTCAAGATTGGGTCATGCTGAAACTGCCGCCGGTGGCATTGCAACCGCCGCTACCTTTCAACGACCAGTTCCCTGTGATCGTGGCGCTGGTGAGCGTATACGTAACATTCGTCCCGCTCCCGCTCTGACTCGCTGTCCCGGTCACATTGCCGCTGAGGGTAAGGGTGTTGCCGCCCGACACCACGGTATAGGTGATAAGCCCGGTTACGGCGTCGTTCGACTGAACCGTCAGGGGTAATTCCCCGCTCACGTGTGGGCCGTTGATGGAGGAGAAACAGTTAGCACTGCTGTTGGCGTCATAAGTTAGGAATTGAAAGCTATCAATGCTCAGCGTGCCATCGCCGTTGAGGGTAAACTGCGTGATAAAGCTGAAGCCGGACGCTTCCCCGCTGCCTCCGGTCAACTCCGCCAGCCAAATCCCGCCCGCCCCCGACTGAACCGACGTCGGAGTGCTGCCACAGCCGCCCAGCAGCAGCGTCATCAGCAGCAGCAGAATTACACCTTGCTTCATGAATTTTCCTTATGCCCCAAAATCTGATTGAAAATTGCCCACCCAAGATTACAGAGATGCGGGCCGACCGGTCAATGGATGTAAGCGAGGGAGACGATTCCCCAGCAGGCTATCTTAGAGCGGTGTCATCCTGAGCGGAACGTCCACTTCGCGAAGCGAAATGGATGCGGAGTCGAAAGCCTGCCCTGAGCTTGCCGAAGGGGATCCCTAGTCCCTTAACCCCACTGCCGCCGCGTCGAAGGCACAGTCCTCCTACGCCCCGCGCTTGCCCTTCAACTCCGCCAGCAACTGCTCAATCCGATCCTCCTTTTCCAGCGCGGCAAGCCGGTCTTCCATATTGTCTCCGGCAATTTCCGCCTTCGCCTGTCCCACCGCCTCGGAGTGCGCCACCTTACGCTTCATGCGGTCGAAAGCCGCGGCCTTCGAACTGTCGCCGATGGCGAGCCGCGCGTCGCTGGCTTTGCCCACGGCGCGGGCACGGCGATGTTGCGCAATCAGCAGATCGGCCTTGCCCTGCGCCTCCGTCAACTTCTGTTCCAGTTGGCGCAGCGCCGACTTCAAATTCTCCACCTGCGCCTTCTGATCGGACACCTGCTGCGTGAAGCTCTCGCTCATCTCGCGATAGCTTTCCACACGCTGCAGCGAAGCCCGCGCCAGGTCGTCCTGCTTCTTATCGACCGACAGTTCGGCCTTGCGCATCCATTCCGCCACTTTGCCTTCGTTCTCCTTCTGCTTTTTTTCCAGCAGATGCTGGTCGGCGATCGCGATCGCCACCTGCGTCTTCACCTGCAGCAGCTGATTCTGCATGTCGAGAATCACTTGCTTGATCATCTTTTCCGGCTCCTCGGCCTTATCGATCAGGTCGTTGAGGTTCGCCCGGACTAACGTGGAAACACGCTCTAGCAATGCCATGGTGGACTCCTTTTTCTCTCAGTTTCTAGTTCTTTGCCTGCACTGTCATCCTGGGCGGAGTGGCAGGATCGCGAAACGGACCAGCCGCGCAGTCGAACGATCTCTAGCCTTGCACTGCGCTCTCGGCTCCGCAAGGCACTTCGACCACCGCCCTCAGCTCTCCACTCGCCTCGTTCTCACTGCATGCTTCCGATGGATCACCGCGCATTCTGGACACTCTTTTTCCGCGCGGCGGAACGACGCTCCGAACGCCATTCCAATCGCAACCCCGATGCCAAGCCACATCGCAACATGCCCGGCCAGAACACCGGCGGCCGCGCCCAGCGCCGCTCCCAGCGCAATACCCAATCCTGTATATTTCGATTTGCTCGCCATCTCCTCGCTCCTGAAAGTTCCTGCCAGAAGAAAAGGTTAAAAGGGACGAGTCAAAACTCGCCCCCCGCCTGATTACTTCGCCGCGTCCACCGCCGGCGGCTTCGGCGTCTTATCTCCAATCTGCCGCACCTTTCCTAGCAGTTCCGCCAGCGGCATGCCCGAAAGCGTCTCGAACAACGCCGGCACCTGCGCCGCCATTTTGGCGATGTCGGCGGTGATTTTGTTCATTCCCGACGCGTCGCCGTTTCCAGTGGAAACGATGGTGATCTTGTCGACGTTCGCCAGCGGACTGGCCAGCGCCTTCACGATTTCCGGCATGGTCGAGAACAACTTGTCGATTACCGCCGCCTGGTTGTATTCCTGATAGGCCTCGGCTTTCACGTTCATGGCCTTGGCTTCGGATTCGCCTTTCTTGAAAATGATCTCGGCTTCGGCTTCGCCCTGCGCACGTATCGACGAAGCATGGCCCTCGGCTTCCGCGATCAGGCGCTGCTTTTCGGCGGCGGCCAGCGTCTCGATCCGCTGACGCTCGATCTCTGCTCCCTTCAGCACGGTTGCGATCAGCTCTTTCTCGCGGCGATTGATCTCGGCTTCCTGAACCTTGACCTGTTGCTCTTTCTCGATCTGCTGCACCTTCACCTGTTCGGCGATAACTTGCTGCTGCATGATGTTGGTCTGGATGTCATACGCCTTATCGGCTTGCGCCTGCTGGCGTTTTGTGACTTCCAGGAATTGCGCTTTCTTCACTTCGAGATCGCGCTGCGACTCGGCTTGTTTGGCGAGCGACAACGTCTCCGCCAGGACGCGCTCCTGATCGGCCTGCGCCTTGGCTACCGCGGATTCCCGTTGCAATGCCGCGCGTTTGATCGCCGTGTCGCGATCAGCTTCGGCGGTGGCAACGTCGGCGTCGCGCTTGATGCGGGCAACGTCCGGCTTGCCCATGTTGGTGATGTACTCGTTCTTGTCGCGAACTTCCTTGATGGTGAACGAGATCACTTCGAGGCCCATCTTGTTCATGTCCTCCGCACAAGTGCCGCGCATGCGGTCGGAAACCATCTCCGGCTGCTTGACGATTTCTTCCACCGTGAGCTGGCCGATGATGCCGCGCAGATGGCCCTCCATCACCAAGCGGATCAACGCTTCGCGCTCCTGATCGCTTTTGGTGAGGAACTGCTCGGCGGCCGTAAGCACGGATTCGCGGTCGGACTTAACCTTGATTTGCGCGACAGCTTCTACGGTCACGGCTACGCCTTGCTTGGTGTACAAATCTTGCTGCGGCGCAACGTCAAACGACATGAGTTCCAAAGACAGATCGCGACAGACCTGCACCATGGGAAGCACGAGGGTGCCGTGTCCCTGCACCACGCGCGTCCCACCAAGGCCGTACACGATGAGCGCCTCGTGCGGCCCAGCTTTGCGATATAGCCTGGCCATTCCGCTCATCAGGAACAGAAGGACCATCACTCCCAGCCCGGCGAAAATCCAAATCTCAACCATGCGTGACATCTCGAACATAACCCCT
>Ga0209420_1001055_pt1 | contig 13569 bp, 9 predicted proteins | sample BlaSpr_A8_OM1_O1_FD_187972 | JGI IMG/M metagenome (GOLD analysis project Ga0209420, IMG submission 187972) | Forest soil microbial communities from Thunder Bay, Ontario, Canada - Black Spruce, Ontario site 2_A8_OM1_O1 (SPAdes) (version 2) | ecosystem: Environmental > Terrestrial > Soil > Boreal... | reverse complement strand
CGCGTTCAACTCACGACGGATGGATACCACGTCTACTTGAATGCCGTAGACGCGGCTTTTGATCGAGCTGTCGACTACGCGATCCTGATCAAGCACTACGGCATCGCGCCGGAAGCGGAGAAGCGCTACAGCCCGCCGATCTCTACTTAGCACCGAGCGCACAGTTGTTCGCGGACGTCCCGATCCTGACCATATCAAAACGTCGTATGTCGAGCGCCAGAATCTCAGCATGAGAATGGGACTCCGACGCTTTACCCGAACGACGAATTCCTTTTCAAAGAAGCTGGAAAAACACATTCATGCGCTCTCGATCTACTTCATGCACTACAATTTAGTGCGTATCCACCAGACCCTTCGATGCTCGCCCGCGATGGAAGCGAAGGTAGTCGACCGACTATGCTCACTTGAGGATATGGTCGCGTTCGTGGACGAATGGGAAGCCAACAGGAATTGAGCAATGAAAACTGACATTTTGGTATTAAGTCGCAGCAAACAATTTCCGATCTGGTTAGAAAATCTGAACAAGAAGGGCGTGACGCTCAGAATCGGCCCACAAAAGGGCACGGGGCAATCTCAGAAGGCGGACCTTACTTCTCGGCAAGCCCGGGCTCTGGCTTACGCGCTGCTAAGTGCGGCAGAGCGGATTGAAATCAGAAAATGAAACTGACCCACTACCAATTTGTTAGTTCCTTGACATCATCGGGAACGACAGACTTAATCGTTAGCAAGCCATGTTTCATTTCATTGGTAGCAAATTCCCCGCGCCCGTATCGGTTGCGATGCTAGCATTCGCGATTTTAATCGCAGCAGCGAGCGCGAGCCGTGCGGGCCTTGCCGATAACGTCAAAACCGAAACGCTGCCCAACGGTTTGCAGGTCCTGGTGCTCGAGAATCATAAGGCGCCGGTCGCGACCTTCCACGTTTTTTACAAAGTGGGGTCGCGCAATGAGCAGGTCGGTAAAACCGGCCTCTCACATTTGATCGAGCATCTGATGTTTCGCGGGACCAAAAAGTACAAGCCCGAGGAGTTCGACGAGATCATTCAGCAGAACGGCGGCGAGCTGAATGCGATGACCTCGGAAAATTACACCGAATATTTCGAGACCATTAATCGCGATCACCTCGATGTCCCGATCGGACTCGAAGCGGATCGGATGGCTGATTTCTCGCCGCAGGGTTTCGATGCCGAAAAAGCCGTAGTCGAAGAAGAGCGCCGGATGCGCACCGACGACAATCCGGAGGACGCACTCGACGAGCTTTCGCGCGCGCAGGCCTACATCGAGCATCCGTACCACTGGCCGACCATCGGTTGGATGCACGACGTTCAAGGTCTGACGCTCGATGACGCGAAACAATATCACGCGGTTTATTACTCACCGCAAAACGCAGTCATCATTGCGGTTGGCGATTTCGATGCTGACAAGGTGATGAAGCAAATCAGCGAGCAGTTCGCGCCGATCAAGAACGGCCCTAAAGCGCCGCCATTGGATCAAATCGAACCTCCTCAGGAAGGCGAGCGGCGGGTGGTATTGCGGCACGCGGCGAATCTTCCGGCGTTTGAAGAATCGTTTCACGTGCCGAACTTGAAAGACCCGGACGCATACGCGCTAGAGGTTTTGTCGGAAGTTCTCGCCGACGGTAAAAGCTCGCGGCTGTACAAAAGTCTGGTGATCGATAAACGAATGGTCATCGGAGTCGGCGCCGGATCGGATTTGACCTCCTTCGATCCGCCGCTGTTCACCTTTTCGGCACAGATGCGGGCCGGCGTGAAATCCGAAGATGCGCTCGCTGAAGTGGATCGTCAAATTAAGGAACTGCAAGAGCATCTCGTGAGCGCGGACGAACTGCAGAAAGCCAAAAACCTCGAAGAGGCCGAATTCGTTTACGGGCAAGACTCGATCTTCCGCGATGCCGAGTTGCTGGGGGTTTACCAAATGCTCGGGGACTACAAATTAGTCGATCAATATTTGCCGGCGATCGACAAAGTGACCTCGCAAGATGTACAGCGCGTGGCGCAAAAATACCTGGTCACCACCAATCGCACCGTCGCGATACTCGAGCCGACCGGCCTACTGCCGCAACAGGCTGGAGGCGCACCCAGCGGCGGCACCGTGCGCCGCTGGAGCGGCAGCCTCGACGGTGGTGTGCGATGAATAAGCAACCCCGATTTCTGACTTCGCTCGCGTCGGCGATGCTCGCGCTGAGCTTCTTCGCGACTCGCGCCAACGCTCTCGACATGAAGCGGATGACGCTTTCCAACGGCGCCGTACTGTTGGTCTCGGAGCAACATCTGCTGCCGATGGTCACGCTCGCGATCGCTTTCGATGCTGGTTCGCGTCGCGATCCGAAAGGCAAAGAAGGCCTCGCGGAACTCACCGCAAATTGCCTGACTCAAGGGACCAAGGAACTCAGCGCGACAGAGTTCGATCAGAAAGTCGATTTCATGGGCAGCGAGGTCGGCATCAGCGCGAGCCGCGATTATTCGACCGCGAGTTTCACCTCGCTAAAAAAATATGAAGACCAAACATTGAGCATGCTCGCGCAGGTGCTCATAGACCCCGGCCTTCGCGCCGCCGATATCGAACGCAAACGCGCCGAGCAAATGGCGGCCATCAGCGCCGAAGAGGAGCAGCCCGGTTACGTCGCCGAAGTCAAATTCACCAAGACCCTTTACGGCGACCACCCATATGGGCATCCGTCGGAGGGCGATAAGGAAAGCGTCGGCAAACTCAGCGCCGGGGATGTGACGAAGTTTTACCACGACTTCTACAAAATGGGCGGCGCCGTGATCGCGGTCGCAGGTGACGTCAGCGCGGATGAAATTAAAGCGAAACTTGAAAAGCAACTGGCGTCATTGCAAGGCACCGTGCAACCGCAGCCTGCTCCCGCGGCACCGTCAGTCGCGCCGGGACTTCACCCTGATTTGATCAATTGGAATATCGCGCAGGCTAACGTGGTGTTGGGTTTTGGAGGCGTCGAGCGTGCAAATCCAGACTACTACAAACTTCAAGTAATGAATCATGTTTTAGGCGGAGGCGGATTTGCCTCGCATCTGGTCAAGGAGGTCCGCGTCAAACAAGGCCTCGCATATTCGGTCGGCAGTGTATTTGATGCGGGCAAATTTCCGGGATCGTTTCGCGCGGTGTTGCAGACCAAAAACAAAAGCTCAAACGACGCCATCAGGACCGTGCTGCAGCAGATTCGCCTGATGCAGGAGCAACCGATTACCGACGACGAGCTTGGCTCGACCAAGAAATTTCTGATCGGAAGTTTTCCGCTGAAGTTCGACAGCCTTAGTTCGATCACCGGCTTCATGCTGCAAGTGGAACTTTACGGCCTCGGCCTCGATTATCCCGAGCGATATCCCAAGCTGGTCGGCGATGTGACCAAGGACGATGTGTTGGCGGTGGCGAAGAAATACTTGCACCCCGATGCCGCGATCCTGGTCGTGGTCGCGAATCAGCAGGAAGCGGCGATCAAGACCGACAGCCTCGCCCCGCATTGAAAAGCCTCGGCGCGCTGAGGTTTAGGAGCGCCGCAAATTTCACAGCCTCGGCAAAAGCTCATCTTCACGATCGGGCATTCCACGCATCCGATCGAGGAATTCCTCGCGCTCCTGCGTCAACATGAGATCGCAATTCTCGCCGATGTCCGATCCTTCCCGAGCTCGCGACGCTGGCCACATTTCAACCAGAACGAATTGCAGCGCTCAGCCGAGCTCGAAGGCATCGAATATCAGTGGCTGAAGTCGCTCGGCGGCAGGAGGCATTCGAAGAATAAGGAATCGCTGCATACCGCATGGGAGCTTCCAGCGTTTCGATCATATGCGGACTACACCGGCAGCGACGATTTCAAAATCGGCATCGAAGAACTTTGCGCACTCGCCGAGCGTGACCGCACCGCCTGCATGTGCTCCGAGGGCCTCTGGTGGCGATGCCATCGCAGAATCATCTCGGATCATTTGATGCTGCGCGGATGGACCGTTATGCACGTCATGCCCAACGGAAAGCTTTCCGAGCACGCGCTTCCCGTCTTCGCGCGCGTCGTTGAGGGCTCGATTGTCTATGACTCTGATTCCCCTTCCCTAAAGGGAAGGGGTTAGGGGTTCGGTTTACGCGGCGGCGCGATGCCCGAGGACTTCGCGTAAAAATTGCCCGGTGTAGGAATTTGCTACCTGCGCGATTTGTTCCGGCGTGCCCTTCGCGACCACGTTGCCACCGCGATCGCCGCCTTCGGGACCAAGATCGATAATGTAGTCCGCGGTTTTTATCACCTCGAGATTGTGCTCGATAATGATGATGGTGTTGCCGGTGTCTGCCAGGCGTCCGAGCACCGCGAGCAATTTTTTGATGTCATCGAAGTGCAGCCCGGTGGTTGGCTCATCGAGGATGTAGAGGGTGCGCCCGGTCGCGCGGCGCGCCAGCTCTTTCGCGAGTTTGATTCGTTGCGCCTCGCCGCCGGAAAGTGTCGTCGCAGATTGACCGAGATGAATGTAATCGAGTCCGACGTCACGCAGCGTTTCCAGCTTCTGGCGAATCGGCGGCACTGATCCCATGAATTCGATGCCGTCGAGCACCGTCATGTTGAGGACTTCCGAAATGCTTTTTCCCTTGTAGTGAATCTCCAGCGTGTCGCGGTTATAGCGCTTGCCGCCGCAAACTTCGCAGGTCACATAAACGTCGGGCAAGAAATGCATCTCGATACGAATGATCCCATCGCCCTCGCACGCCTCGCATCGCCCACCCTTCACGTTGAATGAAAAACGCCCCGGCCCGTAGCCGCGCATCCGCGCCTCGGGAAGTTGCGCAAACAGCTCTCGGATATGGGTGAACAGACCGGTGTAGGTTGCAGGATTGGAGCGCGGGGTGCGCCCGATCGGGCTTTGATCGACGTGAATCACTTTGTCGAGATTCTCGATCCCGTCGATGCTCTTGAAAGAACCCGCGCGTTCGCGGCTGCGATTTAGTTTCTGCGAGAGCGCGCGATAAAGCGTATCGAGCACCAGCGTCGATTTCCCGGATCCCGAAACACCAGTTACGCAAGTCACAACGCCGAGCGGAATTTGCACGGTCAGCTCGCGCAAATTATTTTCCCGCGCGCCCTTGATCGTAAGCCATCGCCCACTTAATTGACGCCGTCGCGAGGGGATCGGAATTTCCAATTCGCCGGAAAGATATTTGCCAGTCAGCGAATCCGGATTCGCCATCACCTCGGCCGGGGTGCCCTGCGCGACGATATAGCCGCCATGAATTCCCGCGCCCGGACCCATATCGATGAGGTAGTCGGCCTCGATCATAGTGTCGTGATCGTGCTCGACCACCAGCACCGTGTTGCCGAGATCGCGCAACTTTTTCAAAGTGCCAAGCAGCCGCTGATTGTCGCGCTGATGAAGTCCGATCGACGGCTCATCGAGGATGTATAGAACGCCGACCAGGCTCGATCCGATTTGCGTCGCGAGCCGGATCCGTTGGCCCTCGCCACCGGAAAGCGTGCCGGCGGTGCGATCGAGATTCAGGTAATCGAGGCCTACGTCGGCGAGGAATTTCAGGCGCTCGTTAACTTCCTTGAGAATGAGTCGCGCGATTTCTTTTTCCTGCGCACTCAGTTTGGGTTCCGCAAAAAAAGCCAGCGCCTGTTTAATCGACATGCCGGTTACTTCGGAAATCGATTTGTTGTTGAAGCGAACGAAGAGGCTTTCTTTTTTAAGGCGCGCGCCTTCGCAAACCGGGCACGGCCGCATGTTCATGAAGGCCCCGAGCCACTCGCGAATCGATTCCGACTCGGTCTCCTTGTAGCGCCGATCGAGCCATTGCAACACGCCTTCGAACGGCCGCGCGTAACCGTGACGATGCCCATGTCGCTCGTAGGCGAACTCGATCTCCTCGCTGCCGGAGCCATTGAGGATAGCCTTGCGAACTTTAAGCGGAATCGCTTTCCACGGCTGATCGAGGCTGAATTCGTAGTGCGTGGCGAGCGCTTCAAGAATCGGCAGAATGTAATTCATCGTCGCCCATGGAGCGATCGCGCCGTCGGAAATGCTCAGCTCCTCGTTCTGAATCACCAGCTCGGGATCGAAATACATGATCGATCCGATCCCCGAGCATTCGGTGCACGCGCCATGCGGGCTGTTGAAGGAAAACATTCGCGGCGTGATTTCCGGATATGAGATCCCGCACTCGACGCACGCAAAGCGCTGGCTGAAATAAATCTCCTGCTGGTTTTTCGGTCCGTCGAGGCGTTCCACCTTGAGCAGGTCCTGCCCATACTTGAACGCGACCTCGAGCGAATCGGCCAGGCGCTTTTCGATGCCGCCGCGGATCGCGAGGCGATCCACCATTATCTCGATCGTGTGGCGCTGGTTTTTGTTGAGCGCCGGCTCTTCACCGAGCTCGTAGAGTTTGCCGTCGATCTTGGCGCGTACGAATCCGGCGCGGCGCATGTCCGCGAGCTCTTTGCGATACTCGCCTTTGCGATCGCGCACGATCGGCGCCAGCACGTGAATTCGCGCGCCCTCGGGAAACTTCATGATCTGATCGACGATCTGCTGAACGCTCTGCTGAGTGATTTCGCGCCCGCAGTTGTAACAAAAGGCGTGGCCAACGCGCGCGTACAGCAGGCGCAGATAATCGTAAATCTCGGTGATGGTGCCGACCGTCGAACGCGGATTGCGCGAGGTGGTTTTCTGCTCGATGGAAATCGCAGGTGACAGACCCTCGATAGAATCGACGTCCGGTTTTTCCATCTGCTCGAGGAACTGCCGAGCATACGCGGACAGCGATTCAACGTATCTGCGTTGGCCTTCCGCATAAATAGTATCGAAGGCGAGCGAAGATTTTCCGGAGCCCGAGAGACCTGTGATCACGACCAGGCGATCGCGCGGGATTTCGAGATCGATGTTCTTGAGATTGTGCTCCCGCGCTCCCCGAATGATCAGCTTATCCGCCATCGCCGTTACGCCGCGCGCCGCCCCGCTCCATCGCGAGCCTTCACTGCACGCGATGCATATTCGATCGCAGCGATCATGCTGGAAGGATTCGCAACGCCGCGCCCCGCGATCTCGAATGCGGTTCCGTGATCCGGCGAAGTCCGAATGAAGGGCAAGCCGATCGTGACGTTCACCGCGCGATCGAATTCCAGCGTCTTGAGCGCGATAAGGCCCTGATCATGATACATCGCGACCGCCGCATCGAAACCGAAACGGCCATCATTGCGGATGAATGCGGTATCCGGCGCCAGCGGCCCATGTGCGTCGATGCCGCGCGCCTGCGCGCGACGAATCGCCGGTTCAATGACGCGAATCTCTTCGTCGCCAAAAAGTCCACCCTCACCCGCGTGCGGATTGAAGCCGAGCACGCCGATTCGCGGCCGCGGCGCGCCTTCGTTCTCGCGCAGATGACGCTCGAGAATAACGATGGTGTCGAGAACGTTTTTTGAATTCAGCATCCGCGATACTTTCCCCAGCGGCACATGCACTGTCACCAGCGCGAGGCGAAGCTCGGTCCCCGCGAACATCATGCGCCAGTTGCGCGCCTTCGCGATCTTCGCAAGGAGTTCGGTGTGGCCGGGAAAATTATGCCCGGCGCGATCCCAACATTGCTTGCTGATCGGCGCGGTAACGAGCGCATCAACCTCGCGGTCGCGGGTCATACGCGCGCCGGTTTCCGCATACTTGAAGGATGCGTCCCCACCCGCGATGCACGGCTTACCCGGACGCCGGGCTTCGGCCGCGAGCTTCGTGATCTGCAACACACCCAACGCATCGGGCGCGATGGTTTTCCCCGCATGCCATTCGACGGGTGGCGGGACGCCTTTTAAATGCGCGGCGGTTTCCTGCATCGTCGCGAGGTCGCCGATCACCACGAACGACGGCGCACCTTCGCGATTCGAGATCGCTGCCGTCGCCTTCAACACAACTTCGGGACCGATGCCCGATGGATCGCCCATGCTGATCGCGATGAGGGGGCGGTGTTTTGGTTTTCGCGTCATCGCGCTAGTAAAGCGTCTCCACGTCGTGTTGCTTGATGAGTTCGGTCTCGACCCAGTTCTGCAAACTTCCCTTGGTTTGATCGTCAACGAGTCTGTTGCGGATATCTTCTTTGACGACGGCGAGCGGCTTCACGCCCGGCACCTGATGTTGTTCGACCTTGATGATGTGAAAACCGTTTTTCGAGCGCACGACGTCGGAAATCTGGCCAGGCTGCAGATTTCTTATCGCCGCGAGAATCTCATCCATAATGTCTTCCGGGTTGAAGACCCCTAGCTCGCCGCCCTGCGCTTTCGATTCATCGTCTGAGTAACGCTTGGCGAGATCGCCGAAATCCTCGCCACTCATCGCCTTCTTGCGCGCCTCGTCGGCCTTGCCTTTAGCAGCGGCTACCTCTGCGGGCGAAGCAGTTGGCGATACGGCGATCAAAATTTGCGCGAGCCGATATTTTTCCTGCTTGACGGTAAATTGGTCCTGATGTGCGTCGTAGTAAGCCTGGATTTGCGCGGGAGAGATCGTGACTTTTTGGCGCAGTTCCTCATTGAGCATCATCGCCTTCTCGAGCTCGACCCTCGCCTGCTTTCTGAAATCGTCGTAGCTGACGCCGTTTTGCATCAGCGATTGCCGGAGTTGCTGATCGCTTATGTGGCGGTCGGCCTCGACATCCTCGACGTACTTGTCGACTTGGGTGTCGTCAACTCGGTCATCGTATTTCTTCACTTCCTGGTTGAGCAACTTCTGCGCGATCAGTCCTTTCAGCCCCTCTTTGAAGGTCGGGTCTGAGGTCGGATCGCCGGGCGGTATCGTCTGTCCGGCGCTCTCGGCGTACGCCCTGACTTCATGCATTGTGATCGGATCTCCATCGACGCTCGCGACGACCTTATCGACATCCTCGGCGTGCAGGACGGCGGGCGCGCAGAACATCGCAAGCGATGCGACGGTTGCGGATGCAAGCACGAGCCACACATTCGCGCGATTGAAAAAGGTCCTGTTCAGCATTGTCAAAATTCTAGTTGGCCACCGGACCCGCGGAACGTTCCGGCCAGCTTTCCAAATTCTCACAGGCCCGAATTGCCTGCAAGACGGCATCAACCTGCGCGAAGGTCTTGTCGTATTCCAGTTCTCCCACAGTCTCAATCTGCACAATGACCTGGAACGACGGAGTCAGGCGCATGCGCTTTTTATTCGCATCCGCGAGCCTCGCGAGTTTCGCCGCATCGACTGGCGCATCGGCATGAAAACGAATCTCGAGCTGATTTCCTTTTGTGATCGCGCTCAGGATCATCATCGCTCGCATCTGGCGGCGCACATTCATAGCAGCGATGAGATTCTCGACCAACGTCGGCACCGGACCGCATCGATCGCGCATCTCGTCGCGCAAGTCCGCGAAGTCCTGATCGGATTCGCCGCGCGCGAGCCGTCGATAAAGAATCAGGCGCTCGTTTTCGTCGGGCACATAATGATCCGGAATGTAGGCGGGAATGCCGAGGCGCAACTCGGGCTCGAAATCGGGCCGCATCGGCTCGCCTCGGAGTTCGTGAATCGCCTGCTCCATCATCTCCGTGTACAGCTCGAATCCGACCGCGGCGATTTCGCCGTGCTGTTCGCGCCCGAGCAAATTGCCCGCGCCGCGATGCTCGAGGTCCGCCATCGCAAGTTTGAAACCACCGCCCGATTCGGTATCGACCAGTTCCTGGAGCGCCTCGATGCGCCGCTTGGCATCGCGCGTGATGATGTGCTCGCCGGGAATCAGCAGGTACGCGTATGCCTTCTGGCGCGAGCGTCCGACCCTGCCGCGAAGCTGATACAACTGCGCCAGCCCAAAATGATCGGCGCGATTGATGACCATCGTATTCGCATTCGGAATATCGAGCCCCGATTCGATAATCGCGGTGCACACCAGCAGATTGATGCGGTTCTCGATAAAATCGCGCATCACATTTTCCAGCTGATGCTCATTCATCTGACCATGACCGATGCCGATCCGCGCCTCGGGAATCAGCGCGCGCAAATGGCCGGCGATGTTTGCGATGTTCTCGACGCGGTTGTGCACGAAAAATACCTGGCCCGCGCGATTCAGCTCGCGCAGAATGACTTCGCGCACCAGACCGTCTTCGAAATGCGCGACGAAGGTGCGGATCATCTGCCGATCCGGCGGCGCAGTCTGGATCACCGAGAGATCGCGGATGCCGAGCATCGCCATGTGCAGCGTGCGCGGAATCGGCGTCGCGGTCAGCGTAAGGACATCAACCAGCTTGCGCAGCTTCTTCATCTTCTCTTTATCGGCGACGCCGAAACGATGCTCCTCGTCGATAATCAGCAGTCCCAGCTTGGCGAACTGAACGTCCTTGGAAAGCAGGCGATGCGTTCCGATGACGATATCCACTTTGCCGCGCGCGACGTCATCGACCACCGCTTTGTTTTGTTTGGGAGATCGAAATCGCGACACCATCTCGATTCTGACCGGGTAGTCCTTGAAGCGAGTGCAGAAGCTGTTCCAATGCTGCTCGGCCAGAATCGTGGTGGGAACCAGGATAGCAACCTGACGCCCGTCCATCACCGCGATGAACGCGGCGCGCATCGCAACTTCGGTCTTGCCGAAACCCGCGTCACCGCAAATGAGACGGTCCATCGGTTTCGCGCGCGCCATATCGCGAATGACTTCGTCGATCGCGGCCTGCTGGTCGGGCGTCTCCTCGAATTCGAAACGCTCGGCGAATTCCTCGTAGTCGCGGCCCGGATGCGGAAACGGATGCCCCTCCATCACTTCGCGCGCGGCGTACACATCGAGCAGCTCGCTCGCCATCGCGAGCACCTGCGCCTTGGTGCGCCGCTTGACCTTCTCCCATTGCCCGCTGCCGAGCTTATCGAGCTTCGGTTGCACATTGTCCGTGCCACCGACGTAACGCTGCACCAGATTGATTCGTTCGACCGGCACGTACATCGTGTCGTTGCCGGAGTATTCGAGGTTGAGAAAATCGCCCTCGGCATCGGACACCTTCAGATGCTTGAGGCCGCGATACTGCCCGATTCCGTGATCGAGATGGACCACGAGATCGCCCGGCCGCAACTCCTCGAGATTGAGCAGCGCCGCGCCTTTGACCCGCGGCCGAGTGCGCCGATGAGCACGAGGCTCGCCGAAAATTTCCTCTTCGCTGTAGATGTAGATGCCGTCGGACTCGAGCACGACGCCGGCTGAAATTTCGCCTTCGATTATCGCCGGATAAAAATCCGCACGTTCGAGGAGCTGGGGAAAAGTTTTGCAGTCGCTGTTGATCTCGAGATCGTAAGCCTCCAAATGACGCCGAAGCCGTGCCGCCTGATTTTGCCCCTCGACCACCATCACCGCGCGGCACTGCGCGCGCTGAACTTCCTTGAGCTCTTTGGCCAGCGGCTCAAATGAAATCGCATGACGCTGGCCGGTCAACTGCACCGAGCCGAGTTTCATCGCGGGCGCGGAGGCAACTTCGATCGGCGGCGCCCATCCTTCGCGCGGCGCCATCGCCGTCACCAGCGTTCCGATCTCGACCGCGGTCATCTGCGATAGGTGGCGCTCGATTTCCTCGGCCGTCAGATACAGCTCGCCAGGCGGCGGGTAAAAGGTTGGCTTAGCCTGCGCGGCGGCGGCCTCAGCGTTGATCAGATCGGCGCGGCGATAGGCCTCGGCGATCACGCGTCCCGGATCCATCAGCCACGCGACTGTTCCCTCCGGTAAGTAGCAAAAGACGTCATCGAGGGCCTCGCGATAAACATACGGCATCAGCAACTCGGCGCCGGGAAACAGCAGCCCGGTTTCCAGCGTCTCCGCGAGCTCGGCCGCTTCCTTGCGAATCATGCCGATCTCGGCCGCGCGAATCGCCACCGTGTCGCCGAGCCGCTTGCCTTTCAATGCCGACGGTGCGACGTAGCGCGTCCTTATGATGGTGGCCTCGGACATCTCGCCGAGCGACCGCTGACTGGCCGCCTCAAAATGACGGAGCGAGGTTACGATGTCGTCTTCCAACTCGATGCGCACCGGCTCGCGATAGAGCGGCGAAAAGACATCAACGATGCCGCCGCGAACGCTGAAATCTCCCGGCTCCTCGCATTGAGGAACGCGCTGATAACCCATCGTGGATAGCGTATCGATCAACAACTCGAGGTCGAGACTTTCGGCGGACGCAATCCTGATTATCGAGGCATCGAATTCGGCGCGCGGAATCGTCCGCATCATCAGTGCTTCGGCCGAAGTGATAATCACCGGCGCCGCAAGCCGTCGCATCGCATAAAGCGCCGCCAGTTGCGAGGCTTGCACATCGGCGGGCGGCGAAATGTATGCAAACGGCTTCAGCTCCCACCCGCGCAAAAGATGAACGCGACGACTCGGCACGTCATGGTCAATCGACTCGCCCAGAAAAAACGCAACTTCGTGCGCCAACGCTTCGGCCTCGGAGGCGAGCGAGGTCACCGCCATGATAGGACGCGCGACGCGCAAGGCGGCCTCGCGCAGCATCAGCGCATTGGCGGCGCCCCGCAGACCCATCAGCGGAAAACGCCGATGGTCGTCGGACTTAAGCCGCGCTTCGAGTTCGCTCGCAGCTTCTTTGAGACTTCGTTCCAATTTAGCTTTCTTCAGCGCGCAATTTCCGCACCCGAACGACGCAAATGGGCCTGCCGGCAGTGCGCGAAAAGCTCTCGCACGCCAGCAAACCTGACCTGATCAATATAGCAGAGTTTCGATTTTGAGAAGTGGAGGACGAAAATTGCGCGCGCTAGTTGGGCGCTTTGGGTTGCGAAGAGGCTACAAATTCGCCGCACGAATTGACATCCTCGGGATTCCAGTTACCCACGTTGACCGCAATCTTCATGGTCTTGTGATCGCCACCCGGCATCGGCCGAATCACCGTCATATAAAGCGTGTCGCCGGGCCGCGCCTTCGCCATCGCGTCGTCCAAATCCGCCTGACTTCTGACTCGCTGATCATCGATCGCAACGATCAGATCGCCGCGCTCTCCTTGCGCGGTCTTCTCCAAAAAATGGTTGGTAATTATCTGCAATGGCCCGAGCAATGCGCCGGCAGTCTCGGCCGCTGCTACAACGCCACTTTTATCCGCCGCTTTGAGGCCGGCTTTTTCGGCGGGACTGTTGCGATCGATGCTGACCACCTCGAGGCCATGCTCTTCGGCGCCCTTGAAGCAGTAGTTTGTATAGTTAACCTGAATGCCAAGGCAGCTCCGGCCACTCCCAACGTGTCCGCCGTGTTCGAGACTTGAATCCTGCTCGCCGGGTTTGAAATTGCGGTTAAGCGTCGCGGTATCGTCATTGGGCCGGAACTCGCGATTGGCGGGAATCTCGTCGCTGGTGCCGATGGGAGGGGGCACGCCGGTCTGCGGCGATATTTCCAGCGTGGCATCGTCGCCGCCTTGATTCGCCATTCCCGGATTAGATGAAGGCGCGGCCCCCGGCTGCGCGTTCAGACTCGAGTTTGAAGAATTTGCGCCACTGCTCTGTGAAGTTGTGTTCTGCGCGGCGGCGCCGACCGCGGTGCAGATAAAAAGCATCGCGCCATACGCAGCAACACGTTTCAATGTGATTCGAAAATTCAC
>Ga0209420_1001054_pt1 | contig 13569 bp, 13 predicted proteins | sample BlaSpr_A8_OM1_O1_FD_187972 | JGI IMG/M metagenome (GOLD analysis project Ga0209420, IMG submission 187972) | Forest soil microbial communities from Thunder Bay, Ontario, Canada - Black Spruce, Ontario site 2_A8_OM1_O1 (SPAdes) (version 2) | ecosystem: Environmental > Terrestrial > Soil > Boreal... | reverse complement strand
GCGTGCGCCTATTGTACCGGCATTTTGCGACGCGCTACCCTTGGCCCCCTGCCTAGGACCAACCAAGAAGAAACCGATGGCCAGCTGGATGGTTTCAACGCGCGCGCTGAGTGCCGTTCTGGCGCTGCTCACCGCCTGGCTGCCGAGCGCGCACGCGCAGGTCGGCACCGCCCTCAAGACCCGTAACGTCGTGCTGATCGTCAGCGACGGTGTGCGCTGGCAGGAAGTTTTCACCGGCGCCGACCCGACCCTCCTCAACGAGACCAACGGTGGCATCTGGGACAAGGAGGAGGACCTGAAGCGCGAGTTCTGGCGTGCCGACGTGAAGGAGCGCCGCAAGGCACTGTTCCCGTTCCTGTGGTCCACCGTCGCCACGCGTGGCCAGATCTTCGGCAACCGCGCCCTGGGCAGCAACGCCCGGGTCACCAACGGGCTGGCCTTCTCGTATCCTGGCTACAACGAGATGCTCACCGGACATCCTGATGCGCGCATCGACAGCAATGAGTTCGGCCCGAATCCCAACGTTTCCGTGTTCGAATGGCTCAACTCCCTGCCGGACCTGCACGGGCAGGTGAACGTATTTGCGACCTGGTCGATCTTCAAGGACATCTTCAACGTGTCGCGCAGCCATCTGCCCCTGCAGGTCGGCTGGGACCTGCCCTATCCAAATGCGACCGCCGCCCAAGAGCGGCTGCTGAACCAGCTCTACCAGTTCACGACCAAGCTCGACGATGAGGATGTCTACGACTCGTTTCTGCAAATGCCGCTGTTGGACTTTCTGAGCAAGCATCAGCCGCGCGTTCTGTTCGTCGGATACGGCGAGACGGACAACTGGGCACACGCCGGGCGCTATGACCTCGTGCTGCACAGCGCGCATGTCTTCGATCACTTCGTCGAGCAGCTCTGGAACACCCTGCAGGCGCAGCCGGCCTATCGTGACCAGACCACCTTCATCATCACCACCGATCATGGCCGCGGCGGCGGGCTCATCGAGTGGCGCGAACACGGGGTCAAGGAGAAAGGCTCCGAGAACATCTGGATCGCGGTGATCGGCCCGGACACCGCGCCGCTCGGGGAGCGCAGCCAGACCGCGGAAGTTCACCAGGCGCAGATTGCAGCCACGGTGGCTGCGCTCTTGGGCAAGGACTACCCCAAGGCGATCCCCGCCGCTGCCGCACCGCTCGCAGACGTCCTCGGCAAGCGCCCATAACGACAATCGCCATCGATCAGTGAGGATGCCCATGACCGTTGCCAAGCTGTTCCGGCTCATTGCCCTGTCGGCGCTCGCCGCGAGCGCCTGGGGTCAGCAGCCGAGCATCCATCTGGAGGACCTCGACAGGAGCGCCGCTGCCTGTAGCGACTTCTATCAGTACGCCAACGGCACTTGGCGCGCCAAAAACCCGATTCCGGCCTCGCAGTCGCATTGGAGCCGCCGCTGGCAGGCCGGCGAGGATGCCAAGACGCAGCTGAAGGACATCCTCGAGCCGATCGCGCAGCGCTCGGACTGGCGCAAGGGCAGCAACGAGCAACTGATCGGCGACTTCTACGGCTCCTGCATGGACGAGTCACGCATCAACAAGGCGGGACTTGCGCCGGTCGCCCCGATCCTGAGCGAGATCGACGCCATCAAGACGCCGGCGGATCTGCAGCGCGTCATCCGTCACCTGCAGAGCTTCGGCGTGCTGGCACCCTTCCAACTCAACTCCTCACCCGATTACCACGATCCGACGCAGACGCTGGCGGAAATCGCGGCCGCCGGCCTCGGCCTGCCGGACCGCGACTACTACTTCAAGACCGAAGCGCGCTTCAAGGAAGCGCGCGAGAAGTATCTGGTGCACGTGGCCCACATGTTTGCCCTCGCCGGCGCCGATGAGAGCAGCTCGCGCAGCGCGGCGGACACGGTATTGCGCCTGGAGACGAGCCTCGCCGGCGCATCGCTCGACAACGTGGCGCTGCGCGACCCGGCCGCCACCGATCACAAGATGTCATTCGAGGACATGACCAAACTTGCCCCCTCGGTCGAGTGGAGCAGGTACTTTTCTGACGCCGGCATGCCGCGCGGGCTGGTGAACGTCGACCAGCCGAAGTTTCAGCAGGAGCTCGAGCGCCAGCTCAAGACCACGCCGCTTGCGCACTGGAAGACCTACCTCAGGTGGCAGTTCCTGCACGCGGCCGTCATCGGCTTACCCACGCCCTTCGTGCAGGAGAACTTTACCTTCTACGATGCCTATCTTGGCGGCGCCAAGGAACTCAAGCCGCGCTGGAAGCGCTGCGCGGAGGAGACCGATCGGCTGCTCGGCGATGCGCTTGGCCAGAAGTACGTGGAGAAATACTTCCCGCCGGAGGCGAAGCATCGCGCGCAGCTGATGGTCGAGAATATCGTCGCGGCCATGCACGAGACCATCGAAGGACTGAGCTGGATGGGGCCGGATACCAAGAAGAAGGCTCTGGAGAAATTCACCACTCTCAACAAAAAGATCGGCTACCCGGACAAGTGGAAGGACTACAGCAGCATCCACATCGACCGCAGCTCGTACTGGAACAACCTGCTGGCGGCGAGCGACTGGAACGTAAAGGACGACCGCGCGCTCATCGGCAAGCCCACCGATCGCAGCCGCTGGGGCGACACACCGCCGACCTCGAACGCCTACTACAACCCGCAGCTCAATGAGATCGTGTTTCCGGCCGGGATCCTGCAGCCGCCGGCCTTCGATGCCAGGGCGGTGGATGCGGTGAACTACGGCGGCATCGGCGTCGTGATCGGACACGAAGTCAGCCACGGTTTCGATGACCAGGGAGCGCAGTTCGACGCGCTCGGGCGGCTGTCCGACTGGTGGAGCGCGCAGGACCTCAAGCGCTTCCAGGTCCGCACCGCGTGCGTGGCCCGCCAGTTCGATGGCTATTTCATCGAGCCGAACATCCACCACAACGGCAAGCTCGTGCTCGGCGAGAGCATCGCGGACCTTGCCGGCGTGAAGGTCGCCTACCGGGCCTTCCAGAAAACACAGCATCCTCACCCCGGGCCCACGGTCGATGGCCTAAGCCCCGAGCAGCAGTTCTTCATCGCCTGGGGTCAGTGGCGCGGCGATGAGATCCGCCCGGAAACGCAGCGCCTGATGGTGCAGGGAGACCCGCATCCGATCGCCAAGTTCCGTGTGATCGGACCCTTGTCGAACTTGAGCGAGTTCGCGCAGGCCTTCAGCTGCAAGAGCGGCGCGGCCATGGTGCGCAGCGCCGCCGATCGCTGCGAGGTGTGGTAGCGTGGACACGGACAAACTCACCAACCCGACCGTACGCGCCGCGATCGATGCCCTGCAGCGCGGCGACAGCGAGGCATGGGCTGCGCAGTTCGAAGCCGATGCGAGGCTGTTTGATGATGGCAGTCCGCGCAGCCTCGAGGAGTTCAATCGCGAGGCGGTCGGTCACGAGCGGTTCACTTCGATCGACGGAGTCGACAACCACGGCCTTGATCTGACGGGACACTTCCACTCGGAGCTGTGGGGGGATTTTCGCAGCTATTTCAGGTTCCAGTTGTCGGCGAGCGGCAAGATCAAGAGACTGGACATCGGCCAGGCCTAATGGAGGGGAATGATGCACTCGAGCGGCAACACCATGCTGATTACCGGCGGAGGCTCCGGGATCGGCCGCGCGCTGGCGGAGGCATTTCATGCCAACGGCAACCAGGTCGTCATTGCGGGGCGCCGCAAGGCGAGGCTTGATGAGACCACCGCGGCGAATCCGGGGATGCGCTCGGCGGTCCTCGATATCGAGAGCGCCGATGCGATCGGCCGTTTCGCGCAACAGCTCGGCAGGGACTACCCGGCGCTGAACGTCGTGATCCACAACGCGGGCATCATGCGCCCGGAGGCGCTGAGGAAAGGCGCGCTCGAGGACGCCGAGGCGACCGTGGCCACGAATCTGCTCGGGCCGATCCGGCTGACGGCCGCGCTGCTGCCGCTGCTCAGCTCGCAGCCACGCGCGACGATCATGACCGTCTCCTCGGGACTGGCGTTCATTCCGCTGGCGATGACCCCCACCTACTGCGCGACCAAGGCAGCGATCCACTCCTACACGCAGTCGCTGCGCTACCAGCTGCGCGACAGCTCGGTGCAGGTGCTCGAGCTCATCCCGCCCTACGTGCAGACCGAGCTCATGGGCCAAGATCAGGCCAGCGATCAAAGGGCCATGCCGCTGAAGGACTTCATCAGCGAGGTGATGAGCCTTCTCGCGAGCTCTCCGGACAGCCCCGAGATTCTGGTGGAGCGCGTGAAGTCCCTGCGATTTGCCGAAGCCAAGGGCGCCTTTGAGGCGATGTTCAAGGGACTCAACGCCGCCATGCATTAGCGGCAGCGGGGGCGCAAGCGCGGAAGGATCCGCGGCAACGGCAGGCTAATCGATCGGCCACGACATGGACTTGGGCAGCGCCCCGTCCGCTGCGGCCTCGCCGGATGAAATCGCGGCGCCGGCCTCCACCGCACGCCACCACGGTTCAACCTTCGCCGCGTGCGCCGGCTGCACGGGCTCCCCGAGTCGCGGCATCATCAGCTGTGCGCCGAGCTTGGGAGCTTCTTCCAGCAGCGCTTCCGCGGGCTGATCCCAGGCATGCATGGCCAGGCTGAAAGTCCCCCAGTGAATGGGCAGGAACGGACCACCGCCCAAAAGCGACAGCGCCTTCAGCGCGTTGTACGGCCCGAGGTGCATGTCACCCCAGGACGGATGAAAGGCACCCACCTCGAGCATGAGCAGGTCGAAAGGACCGAGCCGCTCGCGGATGAGCTGATATTCAGTCGTCAGGCCCGTATCACCGCTGAAAAACACCGTGTGCCGCGGCGAGCGGATGACGAGCGAGGACCACAGCGTGGTGTTGCGGCTGCCGGGCGTGCGCCCGGAGAAATGTTGCGAGGGAGCGGCCGTGACGGTAAGGCCGGCGTTCGGCAGTGCGTGGGTTTGCCACCAGTCGAGCTCGAAGATTCTCTCGGGCCGCACACCGAAGGCTTCCAGGTGGGCGCCGACCCCGAGCGAGGTCACGAAGGGCACATCGAGCTTGCGCAGCTCGCGGATCGTCGGGTAATCGAGGTGATCGTAGTGATCGTGCGATACCAGCACCAGGTCGAGCGGCGGCAGCTCGCGCAACGCCACGGGCACCGGCTGAAAACGCTTAGGCCCGGCGAGTCTTGAGGGCGACGCACGCGGCCCCCAGACCGGATCGGTCAGCACGCGCAGGCCATCGATCTCGATGAGAAGGGTGGAATGGCCGAGCCAGGTGACGCGCAGGCCGCTCTCGGGGGGACTCTTCCAGGTTTCGAGCGGATTGAGCGAGGGCAGCGCCCGCGACGGCACGCGCCGCTCACCGCCGCACAGGAATTCAGTCAGCGTCGGCATTGGCACGGAGGGATCACGCAGCCCGGGCAGGATGGTGTGCACATTGCGGAAGCGCTCACCCGCCCACAGCGGGGAAGCCCTGATGCGCTCGAGGCGCTCACCGCCCGGTCTTCGTCCGATCGATCTCATCTTCCCTGAAAGGCTCGCATGGAAGGCGCCGCGCGCGTCACGGCGCGCCGTGACGCGCGTGTCGCGCGCGGCCCACCAGGTAGCCGGCAGCAAACGGCAGCCCGAGCACGATGACGGCGAGGATGATCAAGAGCAGCAGAACCTCCCCTGCGATGTAGCGCACCTGCTGGCCGGAGCTTTTGACCACCTGATCGGCGATTTTCGCGGCATCCAGCGCGAGCGCCTTGCGCTGCACATCCACCGCCGCCACCACCGCTTCGCGCTCTGACTGGATATCGGCGACCAGCGCGGTGCGCTCGGTCCGCAGCGCCTGAGTCGCCGCACTCGAGGATGCGTCAAAGTGATCGATCACCTCGCGCAGACTGTGGCGGACTTCGGCAATCGCTTCATGCACCAGGCCCGGCGCGGACTCCGCCACCGCGCTCAAGCGCGCCAGCCGCTCATCGAGCTTGGTGAGCTCGCTGCGCACATCGTCTTTCGAGTAGCCACTCTCGCGCAGCGCCAGCTGGGTGGTGCGCATGAGCTGCGCGGGAACCGTGTCGCCGTAGATCTGCATGCGTTCGGCCGCATCCGCCATGGCTTCCGGTATGGTGCCGAGTGAATCGACCAGCTTCACGTCCGCGCCCTTCTCGCGACTCCACAGCCCGATCACCGACGCGCGTGCAAACTTCAGGTCCTGCAGCGGGTGCTCGCGCACGTAGCCTGCCACGAAGCTCTGGTACTCGGCGAACTCGCGCGGCGCCATCAGCCTTTGCGCAAGCTGCGCCGCGCCGTCGGCATAATTGTCGGCGACCGCACGCACCGCCTTCTGGTGGGTGCCGAACAGTGACCCGCCGGCGCCCCCGTCGGCGAGGAATGACTTCATCTGAGCTGAAAACGCCCAGGTATCCAGCAAGCTCATCATCGGGGCCACCTGAGTCGCCGCGCGGCGGCTCTCGGCCACCGCGGCAATTTCCCAGCGCAACGAATCATCGAGCAGCGCCGGGTCGCTCTCGGTGCCGGCGATGTCCTCGGCGCAGCGGCCGACGGCGGTGGCGAACTCGGCTGCCAGTTGGCGGGTGAGTATGCGTGCGTTCAGGTCGCGGGTCGAAAGCGGCCGCTCGGGGCTCTTGAACGAGAGCAGCGAACAACCGGCGATGCTGAGGACGAGCGCCGCGCAGCCCGCCATCCGCACCCAAAGCCGCCGCGATTCTCGCCTGCCCATTGGCGCAATCTAACCGAACGCCAGGTAAACGGCGTAGCTTGTCACCAGCAGCACCAACACAGCGGACAAAACCAGTTCGCTGCGCACACTGCTCGCGGCGTACATTTTCGAGTCATCGAGCAGCCGTGTGGTGCGTACAAAGCGCACCGTCGCCAGCACCACCAGCGCGACGCCGCCGAAAATCAGCGCCAGCCCGTCATAACGCCCCATGCTTCCGGACAGGCGGGCAAGCTGCGCACGGTGGATTTCATCGCCCAGCGCCACGCTTGCGATGGTGAGCATGAAGATGTTGAACTTCTCGACCACGAACCCGAACGCGATCACGGCGATGCCCGTGCGCACCCAGGCGAGGAAAGTGCGCTCATTGGCGGCGTGATCACTGTAACCACCGATCATTGAAGCTCCCCGTCTGTCAGCACCGCGCTGTTGGTTCTGTTCAGGCGGTCTTGAAGATCAGCTCGCGCGCCTGCCTGAGTCGCGGAGCCACCATCGGTGTGGTCAGCATGGTGCTGGCCACGGCCATCAGCAACAGGGCCGTGAAGGTGCCGTTGCTGATCAGGTTCTTATCAAGCAGCACGCTGATGAAGATGATCATGATCAGGCCCTTGGTCTGCAGCAACCAGCCGATGATAGAGGTTTCGGCGCGCGGCCAGCCCAGCAGCCATCCGGCCATGCGCGTGCCGATCAGCTTGCCGCCGGTGGACGCCACCAGCAGCACGGCGGCCGCCACCAGCACCGCCCCGCCACCCAAGCTCCAATTGGTACGCAGCCCGGTGGAGAGGAAAAAAACCGGCATGAAGGCAAGCACCACACAGTGACGAAAGCGGTCCAGCTCCGCGCGATCGAACCACCCTGCATCCATGACCGCCCCGGCCAGGAACGCCCCGACCATGAAATGCAGGCCCAAGCGGTCCGCCGCCCAGCTGCAAAGGATCAGCCACACCAGCGCGGCATACCAGCGATCCTGGCTCCCCAATCCAGGCATCAGCTGACGCAGCAGCCAACTCGCCAGCGCGAAGGCGCCCAGGAAGGCCGCCTGCAGACCGAGGCGCTGCCAATCCATCAGAATGATCGCGAACACCGCCCAGATCGCGATGTCATCGAGGCTGGCGTAACGCAGGATGCGCTGCCCGATCGGCTGGCGCAGGATCTGAAGTCTCTCCATCAGAAAAAGCAGCACCGGCAGAGCCGTGACCGCGCAGGCCATCCCCACCCCGAGCACGAACTGCCAGTTGCGGGCCTGCGCGCCGATCCAGCCCGGATACAACAGCAGGCCGGCGGCGGCCGCGCAGCCGAACAGGAACGGCACTCCGAGTGCCAGTGCCGCAGCGCTGCCCGACTCCGCGCGGCAGCTCCAGGCCTTCTTCAGGTCAAGTTCAATGCCGGCGACGCAAACGAACAGCATCACGGCCCACCAGGCGATGCCGTTCAGGGAACCCACCACCGCCGGACGGAACACGAACGCGTAGTAGGCGGGGAAGATCTTGCCGAGAATCCCGGGCCCCAGCAGGATACCGGTAAGGATCTGCACCACGACCAGCGGCGCATAGTAGTCGGTGCGCAACAGCCGCCAGATCAGGTAGGGCACGCTGAAGATGATCCCCATCGCGATCAGGAACATCTCGGTGGTGCTGATCGCGCCGCTCATTCAGTCGGCGACCATCCGGCAGGATATCGCAGCATCCTCGTCGTAGTAGCAGATCGCGCAGATGCGGTGGTAGCCGTCGGCAACGGTCAGGGCAATTCCACGCGACATGTCGCCCTGCACCAGCAGCACCGGCGAGAGCGGCTTGCCCTTGCGAATTCTCTTCAGATCCGCTTCGACGTGCGGCTCGTCACGCGGCAGCAGAGGCAGGCCGCTTGCGCGTAACAGATCCTTGGCCGCGTGCGCCACCGCCTTGGCGCGGCGCAGCCGCTGCACCAGTTCCCTGGCACGCGCGCCCGGATAGAGGAGCGTAAGAAAGCTCTTCGCCGCTTCGAAGTCCTTAGCGGCCGGCTTCCTCTTCCAGAGCGCGTTGTTATGCTCGATTGCCAATGAGCCGCACCTCGCGCTGCGGTACCGGAATGACGACGCCACTCGCGCTGAACGTCTGCACCACCGCGGCGTTGATCTCACCGGTCGCGGATGTGAGGTCCTGCACCAGCACCCAGGGCTTGACGGCGATCCCGACCGAGCAGTCGCCCAGTTGTACCGGCTGCACCACCGGCTCGGGGTCCTTGAGGATGCGCGGATTCGCCTGCAGCACCTGGCGAATCAGCGTGAGGGCCGCGTTCAGGTCGGTGTCATAAGCAACGCCGACCAGCACGTCGAGCTGGCGGATATGTCCATAGTTATGCAGGATCTCGCCGACGATCTTGCGGTTCGGAACCACCACCCGCGAGTGATCCACGTGGGTGAGCGTGGTGCTGAAGAGCGTGATGGTCTCGACCACGCCCTCGACGCCTGCGATCGCGATGTATTCCCCGACGCGGAACGGCTTGGCGAAAATGATCGACAGACCCGCGACCATGTTGCTGAGCACGCCCTGGGTTGCCAGCGCGATGCCGGCGCCCACCACTCCCAGGCCCGCGATCAGCGGCAGCAGTTCGACGCCAAGGTTCTGCAGCGCCATGATCAGAAACAGCGCGACGCAGGCGACCCACACCACCCGCGTCAGCAGCACCCGGATCGGGGGCTCAAGGTCGCGGCGGTTGAGCACGCGGCTGAACCAGTGGCTGACGGCCCGGCTCACCATGATTCCCGCCACCAGGATCAGCACGGCAGTCAGGAGCCGCGGACCAAAGCGGATGGCGAGGTCCAGCAGCGTGTCCTTGGCGTGGCTGATCGTTGCAGCCTGTTCGTTCATCGGCGCGCACCCCTCCCGGTGAGCGTGCATGTTACCAAGGCGCCGCACGGGTGCCGCACTGTCGCGTGATAAGGAGATCCGGCGCGGCGGGCAGCGGCCGTAAGTCAGGGCCACAAAGCCCCGGGGCCAAGTCCGCGGGTTTCTTATTAACTGTCGGGCGCGAAGCGCTGCCGGCGCCCGGCCCGCGTGCGCTGCAGCACGCGGGCCGCGAGCCAATCTAGGTATCCCGGTCGATCCATTTCGGATGCTTGCCAAGCACGCCTGTGCTCAGGCGCGACCACGGGCCCGCCCGATCGCGCCGCTCGCGAACGGGCCGGACGTTTCTTTGCTTCGGGAACGCCCCGGCCGGCCTCTTCTTTCCGTTGACCCGATCCAAAATCCACTGGTCGTTGTACTGCGTGCTCATGGCGCCACCCGTCTAGACCCGCGATCGCCCGGCAAAGAAGGTGATGATTGCGCCGATCAGAAACACGAAGAAGAGAATCTTGGCGATCCCGGCAGCCCCGGCGGCGATTCCACCGAAGCCCAGCACCGCTGCGATCAGCGCGATGACGAAAAACACGACTGCGTAGTGAAGCATGTGATCCTCGCTTGGAGCTTATTGCTAGATGACGCTCCCAGTGGACACACTGTGGACTTCGCCGGCCGCGGTGAAATCAGGACGAGGGCTCAAAAGCGTGTAGGACTGCGGCGACAGCCCGCGCTATGGGCTCGCGGCGCCGCTCCTCTAAGGCTTCGGGGTGAAGCTGAACTTCTGGCCCGCGACGGTCGCCTGGTACATGGCTCCGCCCTTCACGATCGTGAAGACCGCGACACCCTTGTAGTACTTGCCGGCGGTGTGCGCATCCTTCATGCCGCCACTGGCGTCCGAGTTCGCCCCGGTGGTACCGACACTGCCACCGGCAGCCGCCGTGATAGCGACCGCACTCGCGTCGGCGCCGAACTCGAAGTCGCCCTTGGTGAACTCCTCATACGCACGTTGATCCTCGAAGAAGACGATCTGGCTGTAGGCCTGGCCGCCGGCCTGGAACCCAACGCTCACCTGCGTCATGGAAGTGTCGCCAACATACTTGCCCTGCGCGTACACGCGGCCGTTGCCGTGCGCGCCGCCGACCACGAATCCGCCCTTGCCGATGGTCGGGAAAACGGCGTAGCCGTAGCAGTTCTGAAAGAACGCGCTACTTTGACCGGCATTCTTGAACAGGCTGACGGTATCGCTATAGCGACTCGCCCATGCCGCGACGGCTGCCAGCAGCAGCACAGTGCCGATCAGGTATCCAGGTTTGCGCGACATGATTTATCTCCTTGTTTTCAACCGCCTGTCCGATATCTTCCACCTCTGCCTGCGTCGGCGCCTTTACGCCGGGGTCCGTTGGCGGAACCTGAGTGATTACATGCGGCTTCTCGCCAATCAAGGCCAGCAGCTCCGGCGGCGGCGAAGTCTCCTCCGGCGTCAACAGCAGCCCGAGCCGCTGTGCGAGCCGTCCGGCGCTGACACGACTCGTCCAGGCGGTAAGGCATACGCTGAAGATGAGTCCGACCAGTACCGGAGTCAGCCACCAGAAGAATTGCGGCGCGAGACGCAGCATGACTGCACCCCAGACGACACCGACGGCGAGATGCCACTTCTGCCGCCCGAAGGCCTCGCGTAGTGTGACGCCGCGGTCGGTACGCACCTGCGCATTCCAGGACACGGCCCGACCGAGCAGCGTCTGTGTCACGAACGTCGAATGGAACAGCATCATCGACGGGGCGAGCAGCATGCTGAAGATCTGCTCGACGATCAGACTGGCGGTCAGCCGTGCCAGACCCCCGTACTGGCGCAGCACGCGTCGGTCGCGGATCGCCAGGATCGCCCCGAGAATCTTGGGCAGCAACAGCACGACCAGCGTCAGCACCAGAAGTAGCGCTGTCTCACCAGCGCGCGTCTGCGGCCAGTGCGGCAGGCTGCGCAGCCCGGGCAGGAAGTATTGTGGCTTCTTGCCCGCTTCGATCGCACTCAACAAAGAACTCAGCAGCAGCAGCGCGAGCCACATCGGCGAGCTCACGTAGGAGATGATGCCGGTCACCAGGTGTACCCGGCTGAGCGGATGCAGTTTGGGGAATCCCAGTACGCGCGCATGCTGCAGGTTGCCCTGAGTCCAGCGCCGATCGCGCGCCGCGTAATCGATGACGTTCGCCGGCACCTCTTCCCAGCTACCGGGAAGCTGCGGGAGCTGGCGCACCTCGAAACCGGCCCGGCGCATGAAGGCGGCCTCGACGAAGTCGTGGCTCATGATCTCCCCACCGAAAGGTGGCTTTCCCGACAGCCGCGGCAACAGGCAGTACTGGGCGAATGGCTGCACGCGCACGATCGCGTTGTGGCCCCAGTAGTTGCTCTCCCCCAGCTGCCAGTAGGCAAGGCCGCTGGACAGCATCGGGCTTTGCAGTCGCGCACCGAACTGGATGAGACGCGCAAACAGCGTCTCGCGCCCGACCGGCAGCGGCAGGGACTGCAGAATGCCGATCCTGGGATGCGCCTCCATGACGCGGGCAAGCGTGACCAGCGCATGACCGGTCATGACGCTGTCGGCGTCGAGGACGATCATGCACTCGTAGTCCGGGCCCCAGTGCTGCACGAAGTCGGCGATGTTGCCGGCTTTACGCCCGCTGCGCTCGATACGTCGGCGATAGAACACCCGGCCCGCGGCCCCGTGACGGGCGATGAAGTGCTGCCGCATCAATTCCTCTTCGGCAGCGATGGCAGGGTCGGTCGTGTCGGAGAGAATGAAAAGATCGAAGGCCCCCTGCTCCGGCTCGCCGGCGAGGGAATACCAGATGGCATCCAGGCCCGCCGCCACGCGGCGCGGGTCCTCGTTGTATACGGGCATGACGATCGCCGTGCGGGTACGCAACGGCCGTGCGGCCACCGCGCTGATGTCGAGGCCGCCGGCGTCGCGCCCGGTGAGGCGCACCACGAAGCCCGCGATGGCGGTCCACAGCGCCCCGGCAATCCAGGTGAACAGCGCAAAAAAGAGTAACAGGCCAAGCAGCTCAATGCCCTTCAACCCGTTCGCCTGCAACACATCCAGCAGCAGCGCGCTCGCGCAGCCGGCCGTCAGAAACGTCAGGCCGAAGAACAGCGTGCGCCGCACCCACACGCGCCAGCGCGCGAGGTGCCCGTCAGCGCCTGCGCCATTCAGGGTGTCCATTGATCGACCCATGTTTCCGTCAGCACTTCGCCGTAGAGCGTCAGATAGCAGTGCAGATCGATCGCCTTCTTCGCCTTGGGTGTGAGGACGAACGCAACCCGCCAGGCGCCCGTCGGCAGGCGCTGCACGGTCAAGGCATCGATCTGGGCGTTGTCGGCGCTCAACTGTGGCTTGACCGGCTGGGCGGCATCGAGCCCCTCAAGATCACCGCCGGAGAACTCGACCAGAATGCGGCGGGCACCGGGGCCAAAATGACCCTTGTTATCGCCCACGGACGGGTTGCCGTTGCGGGTCGCGATGGCACGGCCCCCCGGCGGCCACTGCGGTGCCTGCGCGTAGGCCGACAGCAGATACGCGAAGGCCATGGGCTTGCCTACCGCCGGAGCCTGCGCCGGCAGCCAGTAGGCGACGATGTTGTCGTGGATCTCCTCATCGCTCGGGATCTCGACCAGTTCGACTCCGCCCTTGCCCCAGTTACCGAGCGGTTGGACCCAGTAGCTCGGTCGAGACTCATATTGCGCCTCAAGATCCTCGTAGTGCCGGAAATCGCGCTCACGCTGGATCAGGCCAAAGCCATGCGGGTTCTCGTCCATGAAACGATTGACGCGCAACTCGCGCGGGTTGGCAAGCGGACGCCAGATCCACTGTCCGTGGCCGGTCTGGTTCATGAGTCCGTCACTGTCATGAACCTGCGGGCGGTAATCGTCAAACCGCCGCCCGCTGCCGTCCTCGCCGTATAAGAACATGGACGTGAGCGGGGCGATGCCAAGCTTGGCGACCACGCGTCGCAGGTAAATCTCGCCGTGCACCTCTACCT
>Ga0209420_1001053_pt1 | contig 13575 bp, 13 predicted proteins | sample BlaSpr_A8_OM1_O1_FD_187972 | JGI IMG/M metagenome (GOLD analysis project Ga0209420, IMG submission 187972) | Forest soil microbial communities from Thunder Bay, Ontario, Canada - Black Spruce, Ontario site 2_A8_OM1_O1 (SPAdes) (version 2) | ecosystem: Environmental > Terrestrial > Soil > Boreal... | reverse complement strand
ATCTCCGCTGGGCGTTAAGGTCACCATTGTTGAACCAGGTGGCTTTCGCACCGACTTTGCGGGAAGTTCTACAAAGCTGAGCGAAGGGCGTCCCGAATATGATTCGACAGTTGGCGCGACCGCCAGGTTTCAGAGTGACTACAATGGAAAGCAGCCGGGCGATCCGAAAAAGGCTGCTCAGGCAATCGTTCGTCTGACTCAGGAGCAAAATCCACCGCTGCGGCTTTTACTCGGCAGCGATGCGTACAATCGCGCAGAAAAGAACGACCTTGCGCGGTTGGAAGAAGCCAGAAGATGGAAAGAGCTCAGCTTGTCGACTGATTTCCGGGCATCCGAAAACTGAAGACCCCGAGTGCTATCGGGCAGATATCGATAGCGGTCTTTGTCGGGTGTTTGTCAAAGGACGCCGCTTCGGATGAAGAACGGAAGAAAGTCATCAGGAAGTTTCAAAGATGTGTCCGATTTCCTGCGAATGATCGCTCCGTACCAGCAAGTGACCAGCAGTGACGCCAGCTTTTTGGGATCCTGCGCAGTTGGTGTTGCGCTTTCTGTCTGAGCGAGTGAGATCAGGTCGCTTACACGAGTGATCCAGAGGTCGGTGCCACGAACGATACGTTGTGTGATTGCGAACGGGATCGCCGGTGCCTCCGCAGCGAAGGTCGCGAGAAGCTGGAGTGGGGCTACTTCGACCGCGGGAGGTTCCGTGGCCAGAAACTCGAAGTGCTCTTTCAGTTGATCGCGTGCGCTCTTGCCCACCGCCAGAGAAAGCGATTGATTGATTGCAGTAAATTGGCGATCGACGAGTATCGAAGCAAGTTCTTCTTTGCTCCTGAAGTAGTTGTAGAAAGTGCCCTTATGCGCGCTTACAGCATCGGCGATGCGGTGAATGCTCGCCTGGACATAGCCGACGTCCTGAAATAGTTTTCCAGCGGAGCGCAGAAGCATTTCGCGCGGATCGTACTCTCGATGTGAGCTCTTCCCCGTAAACGGAGACATTCCTCGAATCTTCGCAGGCAATTACCCGTCCGTGGCTTGTCGAAAAGGACTAAATTTGGCGATTCCTGTCGGAATCTCGATCTCTTTTTGGCTCTTTGGAAAATGTGCAGAAAACGGTGGTATTCTTCGATCCTCAATAAGGCGACCGGTCGTCTTCTATTGGAGGATTGATTACCGTGAACAAAACTCACGCCTGCGAACCGAATCTGAATTCCGCGCCATCGTCTGAACCCCACGCGAGCGCCTACGGCGCGCAGATGGCGAAGTATTTCACCATGAACCAACCGCGCTGTGTTGCCATCGATTCCCTGGAGTCAGTGGTCAGGCCGGAAATGGCGATTACCCGATTGATTGCGCGGAGCGGCATCCCGGAGCGAACTGCGTCCATCCCATCTGAAAAGGCCTACGTTGTTTCGGTTCATCTTAATCATGCGAATTCCCGGGAATGGGAACTCTGGACCGATGAGAAGTACACAAAGACGGGGGCATGGCCAGTGGGCGGAGTCGCAATGTGCGACCTGGAGTCAAATTCCAGTATTCGAAACCCGGGCCCCATCGACTGGATTCACTACCACGTTCCGCGTGCAACCCTGGACTCTCTGACAGACGACGCTGGAGTCTCGACAGTTAAGCGTCTCCATTGTGTTTACGGAAGTCCCGACCCGATCCTCTATCACCTGACGCAACTGATGCTGCCGTGCCTGGATAGGCCGGAGATGTTCTCTCAGTTGTTTATGGATTCTTTCACGATGATGGTTTGCTCGCATCTTGTCGGGCGGTATGGCCAGCTCGGTGAAGCTATCCCGCAAATCAAAGGCGGTCTGGCCCCATGGCAAAGACGCCGCGTTCTGGAATTGCTGCGGGAGCACCTGGACGGCGAGGTAAAACTGGCAAGACTTGCCGAGGAATGCAGGCTTTCAGTCAGCCATTTTGCGCGGTCATTCAGAACATCGTTTGGTACCTCCGCGCATCGTTACCTGATTCTGTACCGCATTGATATCGCGAAGGCCCTCTTGTCGGAAACGAATAATTCGCTGGTGGAAATTGCCGCGCAGACTGGATTTTCCGATCAAGCCGCCCTTACCCGGACGTTTGCAGCCATCGTCGGTGCGACTCCGGCAAAATGGAGACGAGAACACTCACGCCGCAGTACTTTTATCGAAATAGCCAATCGCCAATCCCGTCAGCCACGCGAATAGCCTGGCTTCAATCCACGTTTGAAGCACGAATCCTCAAAAGTGGTCCGTGTTTTCAATACTGTCATGCTCGCTCCCGGTATTGTCCGTTGCGTGTTCGAGGCTCAACGCACGATTCGATTGAAGCCCAAACCAGGAGGGAACGATCATGACACAGAATATTAAGAACGTGGTTCTGGTGCACGGTGCTTTCGCCGACGGCTCCGGCTGGGAACCGGTCGCTAACATTCTCAAGAATGATGGATACAAGGTGTCGGTGGCGCAGCCGCCCGAGACCTCCTACGCCGACGACCAAAAGTATACGAAGGCCGCCATCGACGCCATGGACGGGCCAGTGATTCTGGTGGGCCACAGTTATGGCGGGTCCATCATCACCGAGGCCGGCAATCATCCAAAGGTTGCGGCGCTTGTCTATATCGCCGCATTTGCGCTCGATGAAGGTGAGAGCTGTGCGTCGATTGAACAGGCGCTGCCGCAAGCCTCCAAGGCATTTAAACCCGACAGCAACAACAACTGGTGGATAGAACAGGAGCATTTCGCGGCCGACTTCGCTGCAGACGTTCCGCCGGAGAAGGCGTGGTTCATGGCTATATCGCAGGTGCCGATCTCCACCGACTCGTTCACCCATAAGGTTACGAATCCCGCGTGGAAAAACAAGCCCACCTGGTACATGGTTGCCACCGAAGACCGTTCGATCAATCCCGATCAGGAGCGCATGATGGCGAAGCGCGCTAAGGCAAAGACGGTCGAAGTGAAGTCGAGCCATGTGGCCTACATGTCTCATCCGAAGGAAGCAGCCAAACTGATCGAAGAGGCTGCCACATCTGCGCCGGCTCATAAATCGGCGGCAAGTTAAACGGGGCCTGGTTAGCCCAACGCGAGCCCGCTGGCTGAGCCCGGCTGTCTCGATAGCGGGCCTCCGCCGATTCTGATGAGATTGACGGAGGCCCGGACGAACGCCATCACTTGAGGAGGACGCAATGTCTGAGCAGGGCACAATGATGAAAGATCACATCACCATCAAAGGACGGGACGGCGCGTTCGGTGCCTATATCTCGCAACCGAAGACCTTGCCGGCTCCCGCCGTCGTCGTGCTACAGGAGCTGTTCGGGGTAAACGCCGACATCCGCAAAACCTGCGACGAACTGGCCGAACAAGGTTATATTGCGGTTGCGCCCGACCTTTTTTGGCGGCAGGAGCCGGGCGTTGACCTTAGTAATGTCACCTCCGACGCCGACTGGCAACACGGTATGCGTCTGTATCAGGCCTATGACCGCGACGCCGGCGTCAGGGATGTAGAGGACACCATCAACGCTGTGGCTAAGCTGCCAGGGTGCACCGTCAAGGTCGCCGTCCTTGGCTATTGCCTCGGCGCACTCATGGTTTTTCTGACAGCTGTGCGCAGTCGCGTTGATGCTGCTGTTGCTTATCACGGCGGTGACACTGAGAAATATCTGGGCGAAGTCGACGGGCTTCATGCGCCGCTGCTGATGCACCTGGCCGAGGAGGACGAGTTCATTTCCAAAGCTGCACAAGCTGAAATCAAGGCGGCACTTGCCAGGAAACCGAACGGGACAGTCTACAGCTATCCGGGTCAGAATCATGCCTTCTCGCGGCATGGTGGGGCACATTACAACGCTGAGGCTGCAGCACTCGCCCACAAGCGCACATACGACTTTCTCAATCGCCAATTGCGATAACTGCCGGACGCTCCACTCGTTTCGGGCGACAGGAGCAACACCTTCGCGATCGGACAGGGCGGCGTTTCTGCCGAGCTGAAAGGGTCCGGGATGATAAGAAAAATCGAGATGGAGCGGTTCAGTCTGACTACTTCCAGGCGGTTTGATGAAGTAATAAGTAGCGTGAACGCCGGCATCGGTCATTCGGATATGGCTGAATTTGGAAGATCAACTCACGAAGCGCACTCTTTTGCCGAACTGAAAAGCGTAGTCGAGAAAGGCTTGAGCGAAGTAGGATTGATGCTGTTCATGGAGCTTGATCACGGCGCGGTTCTGCGGAAAGAAACTGGCCGCGACACGCCCAGGATCGTCCGCTTCATCATTGGCAATCCACTCATCATGAAGGAAATGGCGAAGCACGTCCCGGACGCAGGCTCTTACGCGCCGGTAACAGTGCTCGTCGATGAGCGCGCCGATGGCGTCCATCTGTCGTATGACCGGATGGAGAGCCTGTTAGCGCCTTATGGGAATCGCGACGCGCTAGAGGTCGCCCGCGAGCTGGACAGAAAAATAGAAAAGATATTGGAGCAAGCTGCGGCTTGAGTAAGGAGTGTACATGGTGGCGCAGGACGGCGGCGGCGAGCCTCGTCTGCAATGTCGCACACGCTCAGCGTGACCGCTCCTCTTGTTCCACCCTCCTAGAATTTATAGCCGGCCCAGAGCGCCCAATAATTCAGGTTTCGCCCCGGTTGGGTTTCCTTCAAGAATCGGCCAGCATAAAAAATCCCATAGTCGGCTTGAAACCACAGGTGGCGATTTGCCTGCCAGCGAATCTGCGTGCCAGGCCGGTTCCCCACGAATCTTGCCTGACTGCCATCCGCAGCCCTGATCAGGAATCCGGGCACCGCGTAGACTCCATCCTGCAAGCTCTCTCGCCACTGAAAGATCCAGTCGAACGACGCGGTCACATCGTGAGGAAAGGTCCCCTCGACACGCGGGTGAATGTCGATGAAGTTGATCGGACCGGGACCGGTGGTCGCCAGGACCCCAAAGTAGTCCCCCTTGGGAAAGAGCGGATTGAATGTTCCAAGCGTTTTCGAGTTTGGGTTGTCACCGCTTGAGATATCCGCCTTGGCGCTGAAGCGCGGTTTCAGTCGCAACGTCGGAAGCCGGTAGCCTGTTTCGGATGCAACTGTCCACGCCCGGATGTTATCCGAGCCAAACGTGCCGAACTGCCACAAGGCCTCGTAATCGAAATCCCAGGCAGGCCGCTCCGTCGCGATCGCGCGAGAAAATCTTCCGCCGAGCGTATGACGCACCTCCTGGGCCGTGCCTCGTTCGAAAGTCGCCTGCTTGCGATCGAGGCCCAGGTAGTACATCTCTAGAGAAGTCTTGCGAGGGAGTGATTTGGTTGCGTATACCCCCCAGAATCCAACGGCGTGATTGGGCGCGTTATCAAAGAACCCGAAATTGTCCAAGTCCGGGCGCATCGCGAATCCATCGATTTGCAAGGAATCGATTTTGCTCTTAACCATGAAACCGTCGAAGCTGAGCCGCACGTTCGGACCCTCGCGAACATCAATCAAGCGGCCGGAGCCGTACTCGAGTTCCTGCCGCCCGACGCGAAGCTCAATGGACTTATCCGCCGTGGACGTTCCGAGTTCCAAGAATCCGGCCTGAAAATCGAGTTTTTTTTCGTCGATCGGACGCGGACCACCAATCCGATAGGAATTCAACCCGCTCTTCAGCTCGAAAAAGGTACGAACGTGCTTGCCATAATGCACATCGAAATAGAGCATGTACCGCTCATTGAAATATCCGTTCATGAATGGCTGCTGTCCCCAGTTATCGTTTCCAATCTGCTCCCAGACTTCGCGGGCCTCGCCTCCGATGGTTAGATACCAGTCGTCGGTATCGCTGCGCAGCGGAATGTACTTGATCGGATCCCAGAAATCTTGACGGAGAGACCGGTCGCGTAGGAAACTCCAGTCCTCGTCCTCCCTCAGTAACTGGTAATTGCGATCTGGTGCCGGTGGGTTGGCAGCCTCGTCCGACTGGGCATGTGCGGGCGGGAGTCCCACTAGAAGTGCAACCGCAAGAATTGAAAAGACTCGCGTCGAACTCATTCCCTCACCTGCTTGCTTCGCCTGAGCCCAGCTCTGGTACAGATCAACCTGATCAGCAACAATTCAGCGCCCTGCGACGAGCAGTAATCCCGCGCCTGCCTGCACCACGGCGAAGCACCGCCTCAGCAGCCGCGGCTTCATGGCTAGCGCCGCCCGCGTACCGAGCGGTGCGAGCGCGACCGCACCCACGGCGAGCGCGATCGCTTCGTCCCACCTTACATATCCCGCCGAGGAATAGACCACGAGGCCGATAGCCGATGCGGGAACGAGCATGAGCAGCACCATGGCCTGCGCCCGCTGCTGCGAGTACCCCGCCGCGCGTTCGAGCAGGGGCACGCTCACCAGTGCGCCGCCGACCACGAACAATCCGCTGAGAGCTCCGGCCAAGGATCCGATGCCGACTTGCGCCGGAGCCGGGAGTGGCGCAGACTTGTCGCCCTCACCGAGGTGTCCGAACCATACGATTACCGCGAGCACGATCAAGAACGCACCGAAGCTGCGCTGCAACGTTCGGTCGTTGACGTACCGCACCATTTGGGAGGACACGAGCCCCATCGCGGTGCTGCACACGGTCATGATGAGGCCATCGCGAACACGCAGGAACTCCTTACGCGCGTAAATCGCCAAGGTCACGCTCGCGCTCGCGAGAGCCATCACCATCGCCGTTCCCTGCGAGTCGTGTTGAGTGAACCCAAAGACGGCCGTTAGCAAGGGGATTGCGATCAACGCACCACCGATCGCGAATAATCCGCCCGCGAAGCCCACGACCGCTCCAAGACCGACGAACAAAACTAGCTCTGAGAAGTTCACGCTGATTACCTGTCTTCTGCCACGAATTGCCAGGCGGAATTTCCGATTTGGAGTTCGGACTCGCGCTTCGTACGCGTCATTGCTGCCAACGCAACGAATTTGCCTTCGGTGTGGGCACCTTCCTAGTCCCCAGAGGAGGCAACCCAACTCTATTTGCTCGCGGGTGAGTGGATCTCAGCGATATAGCCGCCAGGGAACTGCACGAGGGCCGCACCCCGCTGATCGACCGTGTAGGGAGCGACCAGAATTTCTACCCCGGCAGCTTTGGCCTTGGCGAGGGTATCCGCGAGGTTCGCGACCTCATAGCCGGTCGTCTCTTTTCTGTAGGGATACGGAAGGCGGAGATCCGTCACAAGCACGGCCAATTTGCCGAAGCCCGATTCGATATGAATGCGCCGATAGGTGTCAGTGGGCCGCCCGATCTCTACGCCAGGCGCATGCTCATCGTCGGAGATGACTTCGCCATGAGAGAAGGCCAGAAAACTGCGAACGAACTCGGCCGCTCTGTCGGGGGACACATAGACGCGGTTTTCCGGAATGGTCTGGAGCGGCTTGTAGGACGGCGCGGTCGTATGCCAATACAATTGGGTATTCACGCCGCCGGGCCACTGGATGATGGCGTCTCGTCCGATCGGATCGTTAAACGGAGTGACAATGACATCGGCTCCGGTCGCACGAGCAGCACTGATCGCAGCATCCAGGCCGGTCACCAAATAGCCCGTCCGCTCCTCACCGAACGGATACGGAACCGGCGTGGTGAAACCGAACACGGACACGGTCCCCACCGGCGTCAACACTAGCTGCGTTATTGTGCTGCTTGGAGTGGGCGTCACAGTAGCGACGCCGCGCTTGGTGGTGGTGCCGCCGAAAGTGGCTAGAAGACTAGCAACAAATCGGTCGAAATCTTCCGGTGCGACGTACACGTGGGTCGTATCGTATTGCGGTCCGACCGCCAGATTCGCAGTTCCAGCTGTTTGCGCGTTCTGTGCGAGGGCGCTGGTAACCAGAAATCGACTAAAGACTCCGACAGCCAGAAGAGCCGCAACGGCTGTTGCGGCGAGGATTTTATTCAAACGCATCGCATCTCCTTCGTTGCCAACTGCTCCTATCAGTCGAAGTGATGATTGCGCTGCTCGACTCTAACGCACTTGCGGCTGGTGCTGCCGATCATAGCGCTCACCGACAAGGCACACCGAGGCGGCGTGTGAAACATTTAGCTTCTTAGCCTGGATCCATATCCCGAGCTGTTCGCCAAACACCATGCCTAAGAGGCCAAGCAGCGCGATGATCGGTGGCGCCGGGCTTTTTACTCGGATAAGCCCGTAGATGACGCCAACACCGAGACCAACAGCAAAAGATATGAGCGACGCCTTCATGTCGATACCTCCTGGCGCAACCGAATCAAACTCTTATGCGGATTTTGCCTTCTGAGCGTCACGTTCCCGCTTCGCTTGCATTGATTTCACGAGAGCGGCCGACGACGCTCCTTCGAGCGACAGTCCGTAGCCAACTTCTCGCACAATGCGCTCCTTCAACGGTTGAATAAAGTGGATGCGTGTGTTGCGGCGGGTCACTTCCGGAGCCTTCAAGTAGAGCTCTGCCAGTTCGCGTGCCCGACTGAGTGCCTTACCGTTCGGCACAACTTCGGCAACCACTCCCCATTCGTGTGCAGTACGCGCTGGTAGCGGCTGTGGGTTCAGCAGGAATGCCTCTGCTCGTCCCGCTCCCGCGCGATAACTCCAGGTGGTAAAGATTCCGTCGCCGGGCGCAACGCCCGCGGCGAAATGGGCCACATCCTCGAAGGTCGCACCCTCCGCCGCCACAATTACACTGGCAAGCAGCGCGTAGTCTGAATGCACATGGGCACGTCCCTCGATAGCCGCGATGACCGGCACTCGTATGTTGGCTATGTTTTCCAAAACCTGAACGCCTTCGTCGTGAACCTGACTCCAGACGCTGGGATCGGTGACATCGCCGAAAGAGGACCAATCGACATCCGTAATGAACTCCCCACCTGCGCCCGTTAGGATTACGATCTTGTTCGCCCTATCTTGCGCAATCCGGTAGAAGGCATCGACAAATTCCGTGTGAGATGGCGCGGTCATGATGAACGGTCCGCCATTGGCGTGGAATTCCGCAACCAGCACACCTCTGCTATCTCGTGTCAGCTTTAAGTTGTGATAAGCAGTGAAGTAGTCACTTTGAAGTTGCATCGTATTCTCCTGTCCGTTTTGTTCAAAACGCAAAACAATCGCATCCCAACTCCCATAGCCCAAACTCACCCAGCACTGGCAGGTGCCAGCTATTTTCGCGTGACTCACCGGTTGCATGTGAACACGCAGCAGAATGGGTCGCGCCGATAGGTCGCTTTGAACCCCTCGCATACCCGCCATAGCTTTTGACAGGAGACCAGTCCGGACTAACCGGAAGCGCGGGCGGTGCGAGTTTTGAGAATTCTGCGGTCGCGTAAACGATTTTCCCACCAACAATCGTGAGCACCGATTCGAGCTGCTTGATTTCTTCCTCGGAAACGGAAAAATAATCCGCGGACAGAACTGCCAAGTCCGCCAGCTGCCCGGGAGCAAGCGCTCCCTTCTTCCCGTCTTCCGTAGAAAACCAACTGCTTCCCATCGTGTAGAGCTTTAGCGCTTCGGCGCGGTCCAGGCGATTTTCTTCCGGATAGAGGCTTAGGCCGCCGATCGTTTTGCCCGTGATAAGCCAGTAGAGGGAAAGGTATGGGTTGTAGCTCGAAACGCGGGTTGCGTCGGTGCCGGCTCCCACTGGAACACCCATTTCCAGCATGCGTCGGATCGGCGGAGTGCGTTTGGCTTGCTGTGAACCATATCGCTCGACGAAATATTCTCCCTGAAAGGCCATGCGGTCCTGCACGGCGATGCCACCTCCCAGCGCTTTCACGCGCTCGATGTTGCGGTCGGTGATCGTCTCGCAGTGATCGAAGAACCAGTGCAGGCCGTCAAACGGAATCTCCCGGTTCACCTCTTCATAGACATTCAGCGCCCGCTCGATCGTCTCGTTGTAGGTCGTATGAATGCGAAATGGCCAACGATTTTCCACGAGGTGCCGGATCACCGCCTTCAACTCGCTTTCCATAACTGGCGCCATGTCCGGACGCGGAACCAGGATGTCTTCAAAGTCCGCGGCGGAAAAAACGAGCATTTCCCCCGCACCATTGACGCGATAGAAATCGTCGCCCTCTCCGGGTTTCGTCATCTTGGTCCAGCTCTGGAAGTCAGCCAGTTCCTGTTTCGGTCTCTGCGTAAAAAGATTGTACGCGAGGCGAATCGACAGCTCGCCATTCCCATGCAGTTCGTTCACCACGCCATAGTCGTCGGGATAGTTCTGAAATCCGCCTCCGGCATCGATCGCGCTGGTGATGCCGAAGCGGTTGAGCTCGCGGAAGAAGAGCCGGGAAGAATTAAGTTGATCTTCGCGGGAGAGTTTCGGCCCCTTGGCTAGCGTGGAATAGAGAATATTTGCATTCGGCTTGGCGATAAGAAGGCCCGTAGGACTCCCGTGACGGTCGCGCTCAACTTCGCCGGCCGGAAAATCCGGGGCATTCTTATCATAGCCCACGGCGCGGAGCGCTGCCCCGTTCAACAGCGCCCGGTCGTACAAATGCATCACGAAGACGGGAGTATCCGGAGCTACTGCGTTGATCTCATCGAGCGTAGGCATCCGGCGTTCGGCAAACTGAAATTCGGTCCAGCCTCCGATCACCCGCACCCACTGAGGCGCGGGAGTTCGAGCAGCTTGCTCTTTCAACATGCGGAGTGCATCGGACAGCGAGGGGACACCGTCCCAGCGCAATTCCAAGTTGTAGTTGAGCCCGCCCCGGATCGGGTGCATGTGTGAATCGTTGAGACCAGGGATGACCGTTCGTTTGCGCCCGTCAATCACGCGCGTCTGCGGACCCCGGAGCCGCAGGATCTCGTCATCCTTGCCCACAGCAGCTATCTTTCCGGCCGTTATGGCAATCGCTTCTACAAATGAGGGCACCTCGTTCGTGGCGATCTTGGCGTTATGCAATATGAGTTCTGCGGACACGACAATCTCCTTTCCGTCTTTCCAGAACAGATTGAGGAGGGCGGAGGACGCTCCGCCCGTGGGGTTTTATTTGTGCGCTGCGAGTGCAGCAGGAACTACGTACTCAGGAAATTTCGTGGCCGGCGCACCGTGCACCATCGTGTACGCGTACTCGACGCCCATCCCGTATGCTCCGTAGTGGTTCTTCACGATGTCCATCACTGCATCGTAAGTTCCTTTGTGAGCCCAATCGCGCTGCCATTCGAGCATGACCTGGAGGGACGTGACAGGCCTCGCGCCGGCTTGAATGACGCGCTTCATCGCGTTGTCGTGAGCGAGCTGGCTCACGTCCCCGCAGCAATCCTCGACGACGTAGACTTCGTAGCCGTCATGAATCGCCTGCACCGATGGAAACGCAACACAGACTTCTGTCCACAGGCCGGCAAGCACAATCTTCTTTTTTCCGGTCTTCTCTATAGCGGCGACAAAATTCTTGTCGTCCCACGAGTTCATGGACGAACGCTCGATGGGTTCTTTCCCAGGGAACACGGCTCGCAACTGCGGCCACATATTCCCGCTGAAGGACTTCGTCTCGACCGTGCTTAAGACAACAGGCACATCGAAAACTCTTGCGGCCTTCCCAATAGCCACGGTGTTGTTGATGATTCCTTGGCGGTCGAAATTGCTGACTCCAAACAGCATTTGGCCCTGATGGTCGATCAGCGCCACGACGCAATTGTCCGGAGTCAAGAGTCCCTTCTCACTCAGTTTAGGGCGACCTCCGTCTGATGATTGTTGAGCCATGCTATTTCTCCTTTGTTTCAATATGTGAATCATTACCCGACACTCTAAAATGAGCCGAGCAGCACTTTCATTTACAGACTTCCTCCACTTCGCAAGGAATTTAACTGCGCACTAGCTTCACTGGTCATAACCAAAGACCCTTCCTTTCGCTACCCACTCGCGTATGTAAGCCGGACAATTTCTGAGTTCGATTCCATTTGTCTCGCTGACCGCAAGCAGCCTCACCGCTTCACGATCCACGACAATCACCTCCGTGAGATCGAGCGCCAGTCGGCCCTTCTCCTGTCCGATCAGTTCTCGAAGAGTGTCCACGCTCTCTCCGTGGATCCGCCCACTCACGCGCAGCACTACAACGCCTTCTCCATCGACAGTTCGTTGGATCTTGCAGCTCATCGGCGTCGATGCCCTACGGCGGGGACGCAACTGGGCATTTCGGCTCCAGCTAGAACGGCCATCTCACGGCTGGACTCGACCGTACGGTTTAGACAAAAGCACGCCACGGCCCACTCAAAAGATATTGATTACAAGGGACTCGGCCACAGGAATGACGAATTCCGCGCGATGCGTTTCGCGGTTTTCGCGGTTTTGCGCTACAGTGTGCTGCCTGCGAGGAGCTTTTTAGCGGAACTTGAATCGGCTTTTGTTGATCTTGAACTTTTTAATCTTGGACCGCAAAGTCGATGCCGGGATTCCGAGCTCGGCCGCCGCGCCCGCCGGTCCGTAAACCCGGCCTCTGCTCTCAGCCAGTGCGGCTTCGATGAGCGTGCGTTCTTCACTTCGCTCGTCTTCAGACGTGAGCGAGCTTTGAAGCTGAGATGAGTGTGGAGGAGAGTGCTTGGAAAGCCAGAACTCATCGACCGAGAGAACATCACCAGAAGTCAGAATCACTGATCTCTCGATGACATTCTGTAGCTCCCGGATATTGCCAGGCCAGTCATAAGATTGAAAGAGTTCGAGCGTCTTCTTGTCGATCGACTGGATAACTTTGCCTGCCCGCCTTGCGTATTGCCCAACGAAATACTCGATTAGCATCAAGAGGTCGTCCTTGCGTTCCCGGAGCGATGGAACTTCAATCGGAAATACATTCAGACGATAGAAGAGGTCCTGGCGGAAGCTCCCACTCGCTATTGCGGTTTCCAGATCGCGATTGGTGGCAGTAATGACGCGGACGTCTACCTGGACGGACTCCGTCCCCCCGACTCGCTCGAATTCCCTTTCCTGCAGAACTCTCAGGAGCGCGATCTGCGTCTCGAGTGGAAGGTCGCCCACCTCGTCCAGGAAAATCGTTCCGCCGTCCGCCATCTCGAAACGGCCCAAGCGGCGCTGTGCGGCCCCTGTGAACGCTCCCTTTTCATGACCGAACAACTCCGAAGAAATCAGCGAGGGCGCGAGCGCAGCACAGTTCACGCTGACGAAGGCGCGTCCAGATCTCTGAGAGCGCTTGTGGACAGCGCGCGCGATGAGTTCTTTTCCGGTACCTGTTTCTCCTGTGATCAAAACTGTGGAGTTGGTCGGGCCAACTTTTGCAACCCGCGCAAGTACCGTTTGCAGCGCAGGCGAGGCGCCTATAATCTCTTCGAACATCGAAGCTCGGACGACTTCGTCCCGAAGAGCCAAGTTCTCTTTGTAGAGCTGGTCTTTGAGCGCCTTGATCTCCGCCTCCGCCCGCTTCTGTTCGCTCAAATCGAGCACGAAAGCGACCCCATCGTTCCTACTCCCTTCGAAGAGTGCGCCGCCCAGCAGCACCGGAACGCGGCTGCCGTTTTTCCGGAAGAACTCCTTCTCGAAAGCTTGAAAGATCCCGGTCGCCTTTAAATCAGTTACTGCCCGTTCGTCGCAGTCGCGCCATTCGGCGGGCGTGAGGTCTGTCCAGCGCACACGACCGGAAGCGATATCTTCGTGGCCGTATTGCACCATGTG
>Ga0209420_1001052_pt1 | contig 13576 bp, 11 predicted proteins | sample BlaSpr_A8_OM1_O1_FD_187972 | JGI IMG/M metagenome (GOLD analysis project Ga0209420, IMG submission 187972) | Forest soil microbial communities from Thunder Bay, Ontario, Canada - Black Spruce, Ontario site 2_A8_OM1_O1 (SPAdes) (version 2) | ecosystem: Environmental > Terrestrial > Soil > Boreal... | reverse complement strand
ACCGAGCCGATCTCGGTGCGGCGACGGGGTTGGCTGAAGAGGCACCCACCCCCGGGCCCAAGGACGACCTGGAGCGGCCAGACGGCGCCACAACGTGGCCTGGCGCGTGAGCGAGCGACAGACGCTCGACCACGAGCGTCTGTCGCCTTCTTTCGGCTATCGAAGGTCCCTAAAGAGGTAGGTCGTGCGCGCTATCTGTGTCGGAACCGCGCCATGCTTCAGCCGTAGCAGCCAGCCACTCGGCCGTGCCGCATCCGGAGCGGAGCCTCCGACCAACCGGGGATGGTCAATTGTTTTCCGAGTCGTCACATTGCGGACACCTTTTTCCTCGCCGCCTGAAGCCATACGTGACCGATGCATGCAACGCCGTGAGAGGGGACGAATTGCGGAGTTTTCACGAGCATGGACCGTCATATCAGTCGTCGTGCACTCCTTGGCGGGGCCGGTGCCCTCACCGCAGGAGCGGCAGTAGGTGGGAGGAAGTCGTCGACGAGGGACACAGCTGTCTCCGTGCCGAACAGCGAGGCGATCGTTTCGGCGGCGCTGGCGGCGCTGGGCAGGACGTCCCTGCGCCACCCGGGTTCTCTTCCCTTTCCGGACCTGCCACCGGGAACGGACACGATGCCGCAGATTGAACACATCGTGATGCTCATGATGGAGAACCACTCCTTCGACAACTTCCTCGGCTGTCTCCCGGCGAGTCGAGGTGTGGACGGGTTCACCATCAGCACGTCGGATCCCTCCACGTGGCCCAGCTGGAACCCGAATGGTGTGGTGGCAAGCAACCCGAGCCTCACGAGGGGTTCGGCGCAGAACGCCTACCACATGGTCACCACCTGCCAGCACTCGGGCTCCCCGACGCAGGAATGGTCGGCCTCGCACGAACAGTACGACGGCGGCAAGATGGACGGTTTCGTCACCTGTGTGTCCTACGGGATGCCGGCGCCAGCAGGCCCGGTGGGAATGGCCTATTGGAACCAGGAGGACCTCCCGGTGCTCTACTGCTTGGCGAACGCGTTTCCGCTCGCCGACCGGTGGTTCCAGTCACTGCTGGGCCAGACCGATCCCAATCGTCGCTACCTGATCGCTGCGACGTCCTCTGGGATGGTCGACGATATCGACATTTCGACCTCAGGGCTAGATCTGCGGGGCACCATCCAGGACCTGCTGCTGCCCGTACCGGCGAACGGCACGATCTTCGATCTCCTCGCAGCGTTCGACATCTCCTTCGTGAACTACACCGCCAGTTACCCAACGGGTACCACGGCTGAGATGTATCCCGACAACGACGCTGCGCTCACCGCGCTCTACCAGAAATCCCTCGACGACTTCTTCTCCGATTGTGCCCTCGGCACCCTGCCGGCCTTCAGCTTCCTGGACGAGAATTACGACACCCAGTCGCAGGAGAACCCCCAGGACATCGTGGTGGGTGAGCAGCTCATCTATGACGTGGTCTCAGCGCTTGCCAACTCGCCCAACTGGAGCTCGACACTTCTGATCATCAATTACGACGAGCACGGAGGGTACTACGACCACGTACTCCCGCCTGTCGCCCTGGCCCCAGACGCGATCGCGCCGGTCGTCGAGCCGGGCCAGGAGGCCTACGACGGCTTCACCCGCTACGGGTTCAGGGTGCCGGCCCTCGTCGTGTCCCCGTATGCGACGCCCGGAGGAGTGACGCACTCGCTGTACGACCACACGTCCATCCTCGCCATGATGGAGCGCAAGTGGAACCTGCCGGCCATGACCTTTCGCGACGCGAACGCGAATGACCTCATGGGTTTTCTCGACCTCTCGGGCCCGGCTCGCTCCTTCGAAGAGTTCCTCACGCTGGCCGGATACCCGATGCTGGCCGGGCCGGCCCCATCGAACTGCCCTGCGGTGGCGCCGACCATCGGGCCGGAGGGGTCGGTCACGGCCACGCCCTGGTCTTAGCTGGCCGGCTTGGGCGCCTCTCCGATTCGTTCGTGGGTTTGCACCGTCCGGTCAAGCGCAGAGGCGTAGCCGATCAGATGCTCGCCCGCCGTGTCGGTCGAGAGCTGAGACGCAACGAGTAGAGCCTTTCTCGACTTCGGTAGCGTGTGGCGGGAGATGAAGGCGGAAGGTGGGAAGTTGTGCGGAGACGTTGGGCAGGTCGGTGGGCGGCGCTGGTTTCCGGGGCGGCGGGCGTCTCACTTCTCCTCGCCACGGCCGGCGTGAGCGACGTGGCGCGGGCGGCCCAGACATCGCCCACGGTTGCGTTCCAGAACGGCGACGGCATCACCGTCACTTCCGAGGCACAGACCGACCGGCGACTGATCGACATGACCGTGACCACGCCGGCGGTGGCGGGGACGCTGCACGTGGACGTGCTGTTGCCCACGAACTACGACCCCTCCACGCGCTACCCGGTGCTCTATCTCTTCCATGGCACGGCCGGCACGGCATCCGACTGGGTCAAGTACGGCCAGGCGGAGCAGACCACGGCCGGGCTGCCGCTCATTGTGGTGATGCCCGACGCGTCGCTCAACGACAACGGTGGGAGCTGGTGCTCCGACTGGGTGGACCAGGCCGCCGGCGCGGCCGAATGGGAGACGTTCCACATCGACGAGGTCATCCCCTGGATCGACGCCAACCTGCCCACCATCGCCGACCGCCAGGGCCGCGCCATCGCCGGCTTGTCCATGGGGGGCTTCTGCTCCACCAGCTACGCGGCGCAGTTCCCCGACCTGTTCGGGACCGTGCTCGGCTTCTCTCCGGCACCCGACATCGCGTACGACAAGGACGCCCAAGCGGGCGCAGCCTCCATCATCGGCGCCACCGAAGTCGGTGAGGATCACGTGGCCCCCACGTCGATCTTCGGTGACCCGCTCACCGACGAGATCAACTGGGCGGCGCACGACCCGACGACTCTGGCGGAGAACCTCGCCGACACCAACATCTTGCTCTTCAACGGCAACGGCTTCCCAGGCCCGCTCGACCCCTCTCCGGTCACGGATCCCGGTTCGATCGAGTCGTACGCGGGAGCAGGACTCATCGAGGGGGCTGTGGACTTCGACACCACGCTGTTGCACAACCGCCTCGCAGCGCTGGGCATCTCGAGCTACTGGGACAACTATGGCGACGGGACCCACTCGTGGCCCTACTGGACGCGTGACCTCCAGCAGAGCATCGGTACGGTCATGGCCGACTTCGCCGACCCGCTACCCAACCCGTCCAAGGTGACCTACACCAGTGCGTCCGCCGACTACACGATCTACGGGTGGCACGTCTCCATCCACCGCACCGCCGAGGAGTTCAGCACGCTCGAGAAGGCTGACTCGTCGGGCTTCCAGCTGGCCGGCAGCGGCTCGGGTCTGGTGGTAACGCCGACCATCTACACCTCGGGTGAGACGTACGACGTGACGGTCGCCGAAGAGAACGCGTCGCCGGTGGTCGAGCAGCTGCAGGCAGGCGGCACCGGTGCATTGCGCATCACGGTGCCCCTGGGTCCGGCCAACCCATATCAGGAGTACACGGCCCAGGGCGACGCGGCTGGCACGAAGGGGTACACGACGACCGTCTCCATCGTCCCCGCCACGTGAGCGGGCCGTAGGACACGTTCAACGCGGCGCAGATTGGCCTCACACACCAGCTAGCTCGGTCTTCACGAACCGAAATTGGATCGGCAAATGCCCTGGTCACTGCAGAAGCGGGCTCGACCTACTGGCCCATCGGGGCCTCCCACAAGATCTGAGACGACGCACCATTGGGACTCATCGAGACAATGGCAGTCCGGTCTGTCCAACCATTCCCGTAGTAGGTGTCGACGTAGATGGTGCCATCGGGACCAACGGCGATCCCGTTGGGCGAAAACCCCTTGATGCCGTCAAAAGGGCCGGGGGAGAAGGACACGATCGTCTGGTCGCCGGTAGGTGAGAGACGGACGACTGACTGCTCGCCCATGGCGAAGACCTCCCCACCCGGTGCTGTCGCCAGCCCGCCGTCGCCATGCGGGTAGATGCTCTGATCGCCCAGGGGGTTCGTGAGCACGCCCGATGGCGGGACGACGAAGACCGTCTTTGCGTCGAACCCGAAGAAGTACAGGTTGCCTGCCGAGTCGAACGCGAGGCCGGCCGCGCTGTCGGCCGAGGCCGCGGTGGCCGGACCCCCCACCCCGGACCCACCTTGCTGGGGGTTGTCCGTACCTGCCACGACACTCAGGGTCCCATCGGCATTGAGACGAAGCACCTGCGCGTCGGTGGAGAGGTAGAGCAGCCCGCCGGGGCCATAGGCCACGTCGTTGGGACTCACGTCGGCATCGAGGGCGGGGGTGCCGTTCGAGACGAAGCCACCGGTTGGAGAGAGCGATCCGGTGCCGACGACCGTCGTGATGGTGCCGCCCGGCGAGATGGCCCGAACCCGCTCATTCCCCTCGTCGGCAAAGTAGAGCGTCCCGTCGGCTCCGAATGCCATCCCACCGGGCCGATCCAACTCCGCTTGGACGGCCGGGCCGCCGTCGCCCGCGTAGCCCGCCTGCCCGGTGCCCGCCACAACCATGAACGTGCCATCGGGCAGGCGTTCGAGTATCTGGTTTCGGGTCTGGTCGGCGATATAGAGCGCGCCGTTGGGTCCTACTGCCAAGGCCGTCGGGCGACTGGGCACTACGGCGGAGCCTGCCTGCGCCGTACCCGTGGTACTCGTCGTACTCGTGGTCGTACTAAATGGACTCGGCGTGCTCGACGTGTTGGGCGAGGCATTGCCACCTGCTGTGGCGCGGTCAGGACTGATGCATCCCGACGGCGGCGCGCTCGACCCCTGTTGTCCGGGCATCAGCACCGTTCCAGCGCAGCCGAAATTCGACAAGATGGTGTCCCCGCTCACCGTCGAGCCGTTTGGGAGGGTGTATTCGGTCTTCTGCTCGCGGATGTAGCCCTCGCTGTCGACGGAGACCCACGTCGTCTTTCCGGCAAAACCGCTCTGCTCGATGATGGCGTCGGCGGCACGGATGGTCGCGATCTGCTGAGGCGTGAGACCGCTGGTGTCGGGGTCTTGGAGTCCGGTCTCGGACAGCTTGTAGATCGTCACGGGAACGCCATCGACACTGCCGGTGCCTGCTGGCTGCGCCCCTTGGATTTCCTGGGCCTCGAGGTCGAGGTAGCCGGTGCCGCTGGCCAATCCCTGCATGTCCAGCGCTCCAGGTAGCTGGCCGAGCGTGCCCTCAACCGAGCCGGCGTACCCCGACAGCGGTGCGCCCGGTCCGGCCTGACCCGGTCCGTCCAGCCCGTAGTCTCCGCCACCGATTTCCCACACATTTGTCCCGTTGTCGTAGAGCGTGATCGTCCCGAGAGGTCCGACATCGGTGACGGTCACCATGGCGTAAGGGTTGGTATCCACCGTGCCGTGCCCACTTATGGATCCAAATTGGCCGGTTGAGCAGAACGTCGACGGCACCGGGCTCGATCCGGTGGCTGGCTGAGGACAGTTGGTAGATGAGGTCGTGGTGTCGCTGTAGATCATGTCGTAACTCCCCGAAGCGACGGTGGCATTCACATCGTCGACGACCAACTGGGCCAGGCGATCCCGCAGCGGCGTGCGACCGGCGTGATCGGGAGCTTGGTGCCCGAGTGTGGGTACGAGCAGAGCGACACCAAGGGCCAGAGCCACCAGGAGCGTGGCCCAACCAACCGTTCGGACCCGGCGGATCCGGCGCGGACGAACCGGGCGGGTGCTACCTACTTCGGTCGCCATTGATACCTCGAGCCGGCGTTCGATGTTCGCAATGGTTTGAGCATCGGGAGGGTCTGTCTCGTTGAAGTACCTGCGCACTTCACCTAATTCGTCGCTCACTTGGGGCGTTCCTCTCCGATGTGATATCCCTGGACCGGCTCTGGATACTCCCTGTATTGCCCATCGGTCCCCAGAAGTTCCCTCAGGCGTGCTCTGCCCCGCGAGAGACGCGAGCGCACCGTGCCGACCTTGATGCCGAGGGTGCGAGCGATGTCCTCGTAGCTGAGGCCAAGCCCAGCGGAGAGCACGACGACCTCGCGGTGCTTGTCATCGAGGCTGTCCAGGGCGCGGCGTACTCGTTGCAAGTCGTCGCGCTGTTCGACACCTGCGGCAACAGCATCCGCTGCCGCCGTCAGGTCATTCCTGCTTACCTGGAGCTGGACCATCCGCCGCACCATGGACGAGTGCCGCACCTCGGACCGGCGGTGATGGCGGATCATATTGGTGGCGATCCCCAACAGCCACGGAAGCGCATTGTCGTGGCGCTGGTCGTAGCGCCGACGCGACTTGAAGGCAGCGTGGAACACATCGGAGAGGAGGTCCTCGGCGACCGACCGATCCACTCGGCTCGCCAGGTATCGAAAGACGGGCGTGGCGTGGCGTTCGACGATCAAGGTGAAGGACTCGGGGTCGACGACGGATTGGCCAATGAGGACGGCATCCGTACTCGTGCTCTCCGACCCGGCCCGTCCGCACATGAGCCGATATTGCCCGAACGAGCCGAAAAGTTCCCGCGTCAGGCTGCGTCAGCCTTCATTCCCGCCTTGACGGGGTTGATCCGGCCAGATGGCCGGCCAGCCCGGCGCAGGCATACACCGGAGCAGTCAAAGGGGTTACCGGCCCGTGACCCGACGGGTGACCTGCGCCCAGTGGTGAAGGTGCGGCGGCGCGTAACGTCGCGGCAATGAGTGCACGGGGCATTCGGGAACTCATGCCGCTCTACATCGTCGTGTTCGTCGGTTTCCTGGGCTACAGCCTCATGATCGCGACCTTCACCCCGATGATCTTGCACAACGACAACGGCATGCTTGCGCCGACCTCGAGCCTGACGGAACGCAGCCTGGTGCTTGGTCTCCTGTTGGCCCTTTACCCGCTCGGCCAGTTCCTGGGATCGCCGGTCATCGGGGCGTTGTCCGACCGCGTCGGCCGTCGCCCCATTCTCCTCGGTTCGCTGGGCGCGACGACCGTGTTCTACATCGGCATCGCGTCGGCGCTGACGATCCGAAATCTTTCGCTCTTGATGGTGGCGTGCTTTCTCGCCGGTCTGTCCGAATCGAACATCGTGCTCGCGCAGAGCGCCATTGCCGACACGGCGGACCGTGACGACCGTAACCGGCTGTTCGGATACGTCTACCTGAGCGCGAGCCTGGCGTACGTCGTCGGTCCGCTCGGGGGTGGGCAGCTGGCCGATCACGCCCTCGTCAGTTGGTTCACCTATGCCACGCCCTACTGGACGGTCACGATCCTGCTCGGTGGCGTGCTGCTCGCCGTCGCCGTGTCGTTCAAGGAGACCCACGCGGGAACGGGTGAACATGGTCACTATCTCGAGGCCTTCATGAATTTGGCTCGGGTGGTTACCGACCGCGACCTGCGGCCCTTGTACCTGGTCAACTTTGCCCTCTACCTCTCGATATTCGGGTTCTTCCGCGTCTATCCGATGTACCTTGTCGACAAGTTCCATATGGGTGTGAGCAGCGTCTCGGTCTTCGTCGCGTATGTGGCTGTCCCGATCGTCATCGCCAACGTCTGGCTCGTGGGCGCGCTGTCGCGGCGGGCGCGTCCACGGACGATGGTGCTCTACAGCGCGTTGGCCATGGGGATCCTCATGGCGCTGATCGTGGTCCCTGGCTCGAAAAATTCATTGTGGTTCACGTTGGGCGCCACTGCGCTGGCCCTGGCCGTGTGCCTGCCGTCGTGCGCCGCCATGCTTTCCCTCGCCGCGGACGACCGCGAACAGGGCCGGGCGATGGGGAACAATCAGTCGATCCAGGTCGGCGCCGAGGCGATCTCAGGTCTGGTGGGAGGCGCCCTGGCCGCGGTCCTGATCGAGCTGCCGTTGCTTGTCTTCGCCGGCGTGGCCGTCGCCGGCAGCCTCATGCTGGCCAGCCTGAGCCGGCGCCGTCGGGTGGAGCAGCTGACCCTCACGTCGGGCGGCGATCCAGGCGCCTCTGCAGTGATCCGAGGTAAGGACGGGTGATCCGGTGGCGGGGCTTCACGGCCTTGGCCTCCCGCCGGCGTTCAGATCGTTGTTGGCGTTGCTCGTCGGTGACGGGTACAGCTCCGGCGTGTAATCGGCGGTGCCCAACCCGGCCGTCGAGCACGCTCGCGGCCACGGCTTCCACGCTGTTGGGCGGCTCGTTCGAGGATCAATAGGCGGCGTTGTTCTCGAAGTAGCGGCGTGGCGTATCCACGAGCATCGTCTCGATTTGGTCCTCGGTCACGCCTCGCTCGCGGACGTAGGGCAGGACGTCGTCGTAAATGTGGAGGTAATTCCACTGCGTCATGAGCGCCATGACGTTGGGGTCGATCCAGTCGATGTAACAGGCGGCGTCATGGGCCAGGACCATGCGGTCCGCGTAGCCGCGGCGACACATCTCGACCAGCGTGTCGGCCCGTGTCTCGAACGTCGTCTCCACGTTGATCCCGAACCGGTCCATGCCGAGGATGAAGCCCTCGTCAGCCAGGGCGCTGAGGTGGTCGACGTCGTTGCTGTCGCCGGAGTGACCCAGCACGACTCGGGTCGCATCGACACCCTCGGCGTCACACAGCAACTGTTTCACGGCCAGGCCGGCGTGAGAGCCGGGATGGGTGTGCACGGTGACAGGGGCACCGGTGTGGCGATGGGCCCTGGCCACCGCGCGCATGACCCGAGCCACCCCATCGGTCATGCCCTGGTGATCGATGGCGCACTTGAGGAAGGCGGCCTTGACCCCGGTACCGGAGATGCCCTCGGTGATGTCGCCGATGAACATCTCCACCATCGGGTCGGGCACCTCCGTGCCCAGCGCGGCTGACAGGGCGGGGCCCCGGTAGTAGAAGAAGAAGGGCACCTGGTCGTAGGTGTAGCAACCGGTAGCGGAGATGATGTTCAGTTCGGGCACCTGATCGGCGATGCGCTGAATACGGGGGATGTACCGCCCCAGGCCCACGACGGTGGGGTCAGCGATGCTGCGGATCCCCTGGGCGGCGAGAGCCTTGAGCTTGCCGACGGCATCGGCCACCCGGTCGTCCTCGCTACCCCACTCGGCCGGGTAGTTCTGCTGGACGTCGGGGCTGAGGACGAAGACGTGCTCGTGCATGTAGGTCCGCCCGAGGTCGGCGGTGTCCACCGCACCGCGGACGGTCTCAACGGTTGCCATATCCTCTCGTTCCTTCCGGTTGCTGGCGGACACCCTATTTGGCTCAGGGAGAGGGCGGCTTCCAAGGACACTGGCACTCCCAGTGACTCGATCCACCAAAGGCAAGGGCCTTCGCCACGTCGTGCCAATCGGGGCAACCGTTGTGAGCCGTCACTTTTCGTTGTCCTCGGCTACATAGGCTCGAGGGTGGTGGCAATCGCCTTCTCTGCCGCCTGGTCCGGGCCGACCGGACTCGCGGAGAGGTCGAATGGACGGGTACGGTGGCCTCCTGCGCCTGAACGGGCGGGCGGAAGGAGCGGCGCGGTGGTACGAGGTGAGGGAACGACGATCGCACGGGGCGTGAGCCCTGACGAGGCCTTTGACTTCGTGCTCGATCCGGCCCAGTACGTCAAGGCGGACACCAAGATGGTCTGGGTCACCAAGCTGGCCGACCTCCCCGACGGGATGATCGCCCGCGAGGACGGGAAGTTTCTGGGCCGACTGCGGGGCTCCGTGATCACCCGGTACCGCTGGCGGCGACCCGGGACCATCGACGTCGTGCTCGAGCACGGTGTGCCCCGCAGCCTTCACGCCTGGTTCGACATCGAGGAGGTCGAGGGCGGCACGCGGATCCACCACGTGGAGGAGCTCGACCTCGGACACGGGATCCTTGGCTGGCTCCACGACCTGTTTGCCGCCTCGTGGTTCGCGAGCTCCGTGAGGGCCGAGGTCGACGAGATCGGCCGGTTGCTAGAGGCCGGCGAGCGCGGCCAGCACCTCCACGCGACATAGCGGACAGGGAGCATCCGCCACTTTGGCGACACCACGCTTTACCTTGCGATACAGCAAGGGCGGGATTCGCTGGGGGTGCACATGAGCTACGTCGGAAGCGGCAACGACCTGGTCGGAATCACCGGCGGCATCGTCGCCGCCTTGGCTTTCCTCATCGCGTTGTCCTCCCTGTTCGTACTGGTCCCCGTCATCCTCCTCGTGGCGAACCGGGCCGAACCAGACCAGCGAGGCATGCGGCCACGGAGCGTGTACCTCTTCGGCATGAGCTTCGTCACACTGCAACTGACCTTTGCCGGCTCCGTCCTCATCATCACGTCACTGTTCTCCGTCATTGCCCCACATGACTCACCGCTGACGAACTCATTAGCGCGACAGATCGTCATCGGCGCCCTGCTGGTTGTGCTGGCCGGCACGACGTTGCTGCTCCATTTGGGTCGGGGCATCGCCATCGCCCAGGGCGACGGTGCCGTGACCGGACCCAACCTCCGGGTCATGCAGTCCTACGCAGCCGTCGTAGGGTTCATCTACTTCCTGCAGCTCGTGTTGTCGTTGGGTGTCGCGGTGTACCTGGTGTTCGCGCTGATCGCCCCCAGCGTCTTCGGGCATGTCGGGTCGACGAGGGGGGGCACCCTCGCCATGCTCCTCGACCTCGTCTACGTCATGTTGGCGTCGGCGTACATCGTGGTGGCGCACTCGTCTCTGGGGCCTTCGGCATTGCCCGGCCGGCGCAGCGCACCGGCCGGCGAGGGCGGGGTCGCCCAGTAGGAACCCGATGCGGGGGCGGAGCGGGGACCCTGATCCGGCCCGGCTCATCGGCCCCGCCGCCCGCATGCCATCAGCAGAGCGCTGCGGCTGAGACCCCGCCCTGCCCCAGACGACCGTCCGCTGCCTGGACGGGGCTGCCATCCCCAGATCAGTGGGTTGTTAATCAGCAGTAAATTCTCTATAGTGTCAGTAGACACCTGAGATCAGGAATAAGGGGAGGCCCCATGACGAACACCACAGATCCGCTGCGTGCCCTGCGTCCGTTGCGGGAAGAAGAGGTGGCAGAGCTCAGCCAGGTTCACGAGGCGGCCCAGTCCGCTCCGCTCGCCTATGACGTCTACCGGGCCGGCGACGAGTTGGTCATCGCATTCGATGCTCCCGGAGTCTCCCCCGGGGATATCGAGGTCGCCGTCGAGGGCCACTCGCTCTCCGTCAGCCTCCGGCGCAACTTGACCAGGGGTCCCGGGGTCGACGTGATCGAGTCCGGCCGTCAGCACGGCTCGTTCCGCCAGCGTCTCCTCCTGGGCAGCCGGTGGGACCTCGAAGGTCTGGAGGCACACGCCGAGAACGGGGTGCTGTACCTCCGCGCCCCGCTGGTGAGTGAGGCCACGAGCCGTCGCGTCCATGTCACCGCGGATGTGCGGGCACCTTCCCTGACGCCTCCCTGGGCGGCGGTCAAGACGAACGAGGAGCCGGACGTCGAGCACGGGTCGGTACACACCGCCGCGTGAGCCCGCGCACAAAGGGTCGCGGCGACGAGGAGGACGCGCCTCGGGGGCATCCCACTGCGGAGGTCGACCCGGATACCGAGCCCGAGTCGGATCCACCCCAGCAGATCGAGGCCGTCATCGGCTGGCGCGTGCGCAGCCGGGCTCGTGAGATCGGCATGTCATCGGCCCAGCTGGCCAAACGGGTCGGCTTGTCGCGGGCCATGATCTCGAAGATCGAGAACGCGCAGGTGTCGCCCAGCCTTGCCACGTTGTCGCGCCTGGCCGAGGCGCTCGAGGTCCCGATCACCTCACTCTTTCAGGGACTGGACGAAGAGCGCGACGCGCTCTTCACCAGGTCGGGCGGCGGCCCCGAGCTGGGCCGCCCGGGGACGAGGAGCGGCCACCGCTACCAGTTGCTGGGTTCGATGCGGGGGCCGGCCAAGCGCATGGAGCCGATGCTGGTCACCCTGACCAGCAAGACGGAGGTCTTCCCCCTCTATCAGCACCCCGGAACCGAGTTCATCTACATGCTCGAGGGCGAAATGGACTACGGCTACGCGGGAGCGTCGTACACGCTCGCGCCCGGTGACTCGCTGCAGTTCGACGGGGAGGTCGCACACGGACCCGTGCGCCTGCCGCGCCTGCCGGTCCGCTTCATATCGGTGACCGCGTACGGCCAGCCTCCGGCCTAGGAGCGCCATCGCGCCACGCTGAGGCCGCTGCAGTCGTTGTGGCGCTGCTGGTGGCTCAGAATCGATCGAGCACGGCGAGGATCTCTGCGGCCGCCCTCCCTCCGGGCTTGATCATGTCCATGTGACCCGCTCCGGCCACCGGCACGAAGACGGCGTCGTCGCCGCTCGCCACAGCTCGCTCGACGTACTCGGCGCTCATCGACGGGGGCACCGTCGCGTCGTCCAACCCGTGAATGAGATGCTGCGGCACTCCGAGTGGCAACTGGGCGGCCGGCGAGCCCAATCGGTACACGTCCGGGAGGTCGTCGGGGCTCCCACCCATCAGCGCGACGGCCGCGCCACCTCCGAGGTGCGTCCGGGCGGCCACGTCGAGGTCGGCCACGCCGGCCAACGAGATGGCCGCCCGTACCCGTACTGGCTGCGCACCCGGCTCAGGGGACGAGGACGTCGTCCGCATACCGGCGAGCCAAAGGGCCAGATGGCCGCCCGCCGAATGCCCGCACGTGAGCACCCGCGTCAGATCGAGGCCGTCCACGGTGGCCAGCGCGTTCAGGGCCGCGGAGACGTCGTCGAAGGTGGCCGGCCAGCCGCCACTTCCACCGAGGCCGACCCGCCGGTACTCGACGTTGCAGACGGCCCATCCGTGGGTCACCAGCGCTTTGGCCAACGGGTGCATGAGGCGTTTCGTGTAGATCTGCCGCCAGAAGCCACCGTGGATGAGGGCGACGACCGGCAGATCTCCTTGCGGCCCGTCGGGCCACCAGAGGTCGGCCAGCTGCGCATGCTGGCTCCCGTAGCGCAGCGCTGTCCGCCTCACGCCTGCTCCAAGAGCGCGCGTGCCGATGCCACGACGCGGCGGCGGTGGGCGAAGACCGACTCGAGGACGTCCTTACGACCTCTCATCGTCCGGTAGCCCTCGAGCAGGCCGCCGACGCGCTTCACCCTCTCGAACAGGCGCACCGCCAGGTAGCCACAGAGCGGTGCCACCACCGCGGCGACCAAACCCAGCCATGCCCCCCAGTGCGTTCCGACGAGGAAGCCGATCACCGTGTAGGTGAGAAGGAAGAGGGTAAAGCAGCCAAGCAGCTTGACCGTCGCCTTGATCCCCTCGTTCCGGGGTCGTTTGGCCAGCTGCTTGACGATCTGGAAAGGGATGACATGCACAATGATCCCGATCAGGGCGAAGGGCGTGGCAACGGCGACCTTGGCCAGCGACCAGGCCACCGAGCCGCGCAAGGTTCGCCTGGTGTAGCGCGACGCCACTTGGGCGTCGGTCAGTCCGAGGAGATGGAGGTCCTGCTCGTAGGCGGCGTAGCCGGCGCGCAGTCCATCGAACCGTGGCCCGAGGTCGATCCGTTGGGCGGCCGACGCCAGACGATCGGCCACGGCGGCCCGCTCGGCCAGATCGACGTCGCCGGGCAGCCGTTCGTCGGGCGTGCGCACGACGACCTCTGCGATCCGGGCCAGCTCGTCCGGCCCGACCGCGTCGAAAGGCGGATAGGCGCCAAGGAAGCCCGCGACGTCCGGCACC